>Ga0315336_1003786_pt1 | contig 19388 bp, 13 predicted proteins | sample ASW5metaG_FD_204512 | JGI IMG/M metagenome (GOLD analysis project Ga0315336, IMG submission 204512) | Ammonia-oxidizing marine archaeal communities from Monterey Bay, California, United States - ASW #5 | ecosystem: Environmental > Aquatic > Marine > Intertidal zone | place: USA: California... | reverse complement strand
CCACCTACGAGCTGTTGCGCCAGGGCAAGATGCCCGAATCCGAAACCTTACTGGGCCGACTGCTTAACCGCATGATGACCCCCGCCGACGACGAAGAGATTCTTCGCGAGCAGAAGATCGACGGCCGTAAGCTGCCCGAGTTTGAGAGAGTCCGCCGCTACTTCGGTCCCGCTGGAACCGCGATCCGCAGCACTGAAGACGGCTGGTTCATCGTCGGAGCGACGCTCAGCAAGCAGGCGCCCCAAGCCCGCGCCGGCAACAAGCTAACCGACACGCAAAGCGCGGTTCGTTAAGGCGCGTCGAGTTTCTGTGCAGCTACGGTCCTGTTCAGATGAGCGACTTTGTTCAGTCAGTCGTGCCGGCGGTCTCTGCTAGTAGGGGGTTGGGCTCGCTGCACGTAGGTTGCACGCCGGGTGCGTCGGTGCTGTACCACTTCTCTAACACGTCGCGCCACGCCCCAGGCTGTTTGACGGTGGCGAAGTCGGCGCGGACCTGTTCATGCTGCGGGTGCAGTTGGGAATACTTGATGCCGAATTTTCGCATCGTGGTCACGCAGCGTTGTGGATTGTACAACTCCTCTGCAAGAGAGTAGTGCTCGGCAATCACGTCGCGCTGCTCCCACAACGTCGGTGGTTCCGGCAGTGGCTCGCCGGCGGCTAGCGCCCGGGCTTGCTGGAAAATCCAGGGGTTGCCGATCGCTCCGCGGGCGACCGTTACGCCGTCGACGCCCGTGGTGCGGATCATCTCCAGACAGGCCTGGGCGTCGAACAGATCGCCGCTGCCCAACAAGACACGACTGCCCGCGTGTTGTTTCAACTCACGCAAGAATTCCCACCGGGACGGGCCGTCGTAGCGCTGCACGACCGTCCGGCCATGCACGGTCACTGCGGCCGCCCCGAGCTCGTAGACACCGTCAAAGATCTGAAAAAACTTCTCGCGGCTCTCTGCAGAATCGTCAATGCCGCGGCGCATTTTCACCGTAACAGGAATCTGCGGAGGAACCGCCTCGCGCACCCGAGCGACGATCTCTAGTGCCACCTCGGGCTGGCTCAAATGAAACCCGCCGCGACAACGACCCAGGACTTTCTTCACAGGACAGCCGAAGTTGATGTCGATCACGTCGAACCCACGTTCGACGAGCCGCTGAGCGGCGGGGCCGAACAATGCCGGATCGGCGCCCATCAACTGCCCGCCGACCGGATGCTCCTGATCGTCGACGTGCATCAGGTGATGGGTCTTCCGCCGCGGGCGAACCTCCAACACGATTCGATCGAGCATCACTTCGCACAGCGTGTACGGAGCGCCGAGCCGTCGGGCGATCAGTCGCATCGCCGTGTCGCTGTAGCCGCTCAGCGCAGCTTGAACGACCGGAAATTCGAGCCGCAGCGGGCCAATCACGAGTGGGCTGAGAGTAGATGGCATGGCACGATTCATTGTTCCGCCAGGTCGCAGCGCGTCAACTCCGCCTCGGAACATTTACGCAGTGCAAGCTCAATCGCTGCACGCACGTCCCCGTCTGGCTCCGTGGCACTCCGGACAACGAGCTCCGCGCGGGCCGCGGGCGTTTGGAGTTGCCCCATGGCCCAAGCCGCGGCTCGGCGTACCAACAGCTCGTCGTCTTGCAATCCGCGAGCCAACGCCGGCAGCGCGGCGGGGTCTGCCCGGTTGCCCAGCACGATCGCCGCGTTGCGCAGTAGCCCTCGGCGATGAGCCCTCCAGAGTGGAGTATGGCGAAACCGCTGTCGGAACTGTTGGTCGTCCAACTCAAATAACGGCGGCAAGTCAACCGGATTCATGCTCGCCAGCGGGGCGAACGCCTGTTCGGTCGACTGTGTGGCGTCGTGATTCCAAGGGCAGACTTCCTGACAGACATCGCAGCCGAACAGCCACTGGCCGATGTTCGAGCGCAGCTCTGTCGGGATATCGTCCTGTAATTCAATCGTTAGATAGCTGATACACCGCGACGCGTCCAACAGATACGGCTGCACGAAAGCGTCGGTCGGGCAGGCGTCGAGACACGCGGTGCAGGTGCCGCAGTGATCCGCTTCGTGCGGCGCGTCGAACTGCAGCAGTTGGTCAGTCAGCAGCGCCGCCAGAAAGAAGTAACTGCCGGCGTCTTTCGAGAGCAGCAGAGTGTTTTTACCGATCCAGCCCAGGCCAGCGAGTTGAGCGAATTCTCGCTCCAGGAGCGGGGCCGTGTCGACCACACCGCGCGTGTGTGCTGCAGGCGCCAATTCTCTCAGATAGTCGGCCAACTGGTGGAGCCGTTCACGAATCAGGTCGTGGTAGTCCCGCTCGCCCCAAGCATAGCGCGACACGCGGCCGCGCAAACCTTCGACCGGGTTGGGGTCGGCCGTTTGGTAAGGCATGGCCAACATCACGACGCTTCGGGCGCCGTCCAGCACGTACTTCGGGTGGTCGTACGCCTCGCGCCGTTCGGCCAGATAGTGCATCTGACCGGCGTAGCCGGCGGCCAACCAAGCATCGAGCCGCCCTGCCCCGGCCGGTTGGACGGCGGGACAGATCCCCGCAAGGTGAAACCCCAACTTGGAGGCGCGCCGTTTCAACAAAGTGGAAAGTTCGTCGGGTTGCATAGCCCGATTCTACCAGGATTGGTGCTGCAGCGAAGGCGACAAATGGCTTGCCGCCAACAAACCAACATGCCGAACGTCAACCAGGGGGCTCTGACAGTTGCCCTGATCGATGGCCGGGCCTCTTCGAAATCGATCTTTTCAATAGAGCTGCTTAATCCGTAAACTGGGTGATCGTGATTACAGTTCTGCCCAGTCTGGTGAGGAGAAGAACGTGAGAGTAATGATTGGTTCTGTCTTGGGTAGTCTATTTTTGGTTTCCACGGTCGTGGGCCAGTACCGCAGCTCGGGAATCGACCCGCAGGGAATCGATCGGTCGGTCCGCGTGCAGGACGATCTGTTTTTGCACATCAATGGCCAGTGGCTCAAGCACACGCCGATTCCTCCCGATAAATCAGCCTACGGCTCGTTCAGCATTCTGTTTGACGCGGCGCAGATCAACATTCGCAACCTGATCAATGACGCGGCCGAAGGCGCGCATGCACCTGGGAGCGACGCCCGAAAAGTGGGCGATTTCTTCACCAGCTACATGGACGAATCGACCGTCGAGTTGCGCGGTTTGGAGCCGTTGGTCGAAGAGCTACAGAAAATAGATCGATTGACTACCAAGCAGGATGTCTTTGTCCACCTCGGCCATCTGCTACAGATTGGTGTCGACAGTCCGGTCGGTTTCTATGTCGATCAAGATGACAAGGACTCGTCACGCTATCTGACTGCGATAGTCCAAAGTGGCACGACGCTGCCCGACCGCGACTATTATCTCCAGGACGATCCAAAATATCTCAAGGCCCGCGAAGCACTAGTTGCTTATGTTCGGCAACTCTTTCAGTTGAGCAGCCTGCCCGACGGCATCCAAGCGGCCGGGGAAATTCTGGAATTGGAAACGGAATTGGCGCGCGTGCAGTGGGAACGGACCGAGCTGCGCAACGCCAACAAGCGCTACAACCTCTATCAGGTTGCCGAGCTGCCGGAGTTGACGCCCGGTTTGCCGTGGGAGTCTTTTTTCGACGCAGCCGGGGTTGGCGGCGTTGCGGATGTGAACGTCATGACGCCCAGCTTCTTTGAAGGGCTGGACGAGATCTTCGACCAGACACCGCTGGAAGTTTGGAAGCGATACCTGCAGTTTCGACTAATCGACGCTTATGCGACGGTGCTGCCCAAGCCGTTTGTCGATGCCAGCTTTACCTTGCATCAGCAAGAGCTTGGCGGCGTGCTTGAACAGCAGCCGCGCTGGAAACGGGCCGTCAATGCGACCGCCGGCACGCGCGGTTTCGGAGTGCTGGGCGACTCCGTGGGGCGACTTTACGTCGCTAAATACTACCCCGAAGAAGCCAAGCGGCGGATGGACGAGTTGGTTGCCAATCTGATGAGCGCCTATCGAGACAGCGTTGCCGACTTGACTTGGATGTCGCCGGCCACCAAAGAACGTGCGCAGGAAAAGCTCTCAAAGATCACCACCAAGATCGGGCATACCGACAAGTGGCGAGACTATTCCCGGCTGGTGATCAAGCCGGACGATCTGCTGGGCAACATGCTGCGATCCGCTCAGGTGGAACATCGGCGGATGACCGACAAGCTGGGCCAACCGGTCGATCGGGCCGAATGGCACATGACCCCGCAGACGATCAACGCCTACTACAATCCCGGCATGAACGAGATCGTCTTTCCCGCGGCCATCCTGCAGCCGCCTTTTTTTGACGTCGAGGCGGACGACGCAGCCAACTACGGCGGCATCGGATCGATCATCGGCCACGAAATCAGTCACGCCTTTGATGACCAGGGCAGCAAGTACGACGGCGACGGCAATCTGAATGATTGGTGGACCGACGAAGATCGTGCGGCGTTTAAGAAGCTCACCTCGCTGCTGGTCAAGCAATACAATGCCTATTCGCCGTTGCCGGAGAAACGGGTCGACGGTGAGTTGACACTCGGTGAAAACATTGCCGATTTGTCGGGCATGTCGATCGCCTACAAAGCCTACGCCTTGGTACTCGATGGAGAAGAGGCCCCGGTCCTCGACGGCTGGACCGGCCCGCAGCGGTTTTTCTTGGGTTGGGGGCAAAGTTGGCGACGAAAGTACCGCGACGCCGAAATGATCCGCCGCCTGCTGACCGATCCCCACGCCCCGGCGAAGTATCGCAGCAACGGCCCGCTGACCAATTTCGATCCGTTCTACGAAGCGTTTAACATCCGACCGGGCGATCAGCTGTACCAGCCCACCTCCGAGCGGATCCGAATCTGGTAAGGTCTCTCTGTGGCAGGAGCGGGACTTGCGAATCGCGCTGATCGGCACAACTGGTACAAGCGTCAGACGACGGTCTGCTGCGCCCAAGACGTTCTATCACCTGGCCCACTCTCACAGCTGAGCGGCGCTGCTTTTTGAGAATCTGCTGCGGAAGTCGTTGCAGATCGGCTGGGCCGCAATTAGCCTGGAAAGAGAGGCGGAGAGGCGCTCGGTCTCGATCGGTTCACCAGCGGCCCAGACCGCGATGTTCAATCCACCAGTGACTATCAGCTGAGGTGCATGGCGATGAGACTACGACTATCAATGACACTGTTGGCGGCGTTGGCCTGCTCCGGACTTACTGCGAGCGATGCCCAAGCCCAGTATGGACTCGGCTGCGGCGGATACGGTGCTTGGGACGTCGGTCGACTTTATCGTACGTTGGGCGATCGAGTTCCTTACTTCGCCGCGTACCCGCCGGTCTATTACAGCCACCCCGTCGCCCGGCCGTATGGCTACAGCCCGTTTGCTTATCCGCCGGGGGTGAGGACTCCCGAAGTCGGACCGGCCGTCGAGCCTATGGAGTTGATCAACCCTCATGTCGAGAGCTCGTCGACCCTAACGAATGAGTCCGACGACAGGTCGACCCGTCTTGATTCCGTCAGCGAGCCCTTGGTGGTGATCAATCCGTATGTCGGGGCGCCTGTCTCAGAGAGTCCGGTGTTGACCTCCTCAAGAGCGGTCCGCTAGCGGCACTAGCATCGACGAACTTCTCGACCCCAGGTTATATGGAGACACACTGGCCTCCGGGGCCCCATGGGCCGCGTTGCGGCCCGGCTTAGAGTGCAAGCGCGTATCGCGAGCCCTGCAGCCGCTCTGGACAGAGATTTGCGGTTCGCTATCATTGCGGCCCCGCTGCAAGTGATCTGACTGGCGTCGCCAGATCTGCGGCGATCAGAATCGGGCGATTGGAATCGCTCGTGAACAGGTAGAAAGGAAGCTACCGATGCGGAACGTTCTCTGCGCCGTTTCCGTCTTGTTGCTGTTGGGCTGCAGCGGTCAGACGGTGCCGCTTACCAATCCGTTCTTGTCACCCGTGCGGGTTCCGCCCCCCGCCACGCGAACGGTGTTGCCGGGCACGGCGCAGCCATACTACCCGGGCGACCCGCCGCCGACCGGCGTTGCCGTTGGTACGCCAGTACCGTCCTATCCACCAGGAACCACCTACGCACCAGTCCAGCCGACAACGCCTGGGACCACTTATCCCGCTTACCCAGCACAGCCGAGTCCGCCGGTCGTGCCGCCGACTTCGCCCAACGGTTGGAACACCAATCCCCCGCCGAGCACCCCCTACGGGGTTCAACCTACCGGCGCTGAACTGCCCCTGCAGCCGAACTTCAATGGCCGCGGCGTCGAGCGTTCCTTCGGCAACGATCGGCCGATTGGCGTGCAAGGCGACAGCCAGAACCTACGCTTCGTTCCCCAGCAGTATCAAACTCCGCCCCAGGAGTATCAAACTCCACAGACTCCACCGACTCCGCCCGCAACTCCGAGCGGTGACGGTCGGCTGGTCGATGCGCGTGTCCCGTCGCCAACTGCTGCCCCAACCCGACAGGTACAAATCAGAGAGGTCCAGCCCGCCGAGTACTTGCCGGCCGGCACCTCGACGCTTGCGTCAACTACGCGCAGCGACGGTTTCCGTCCGCAAGGCGGCCAGCGTAACACGCCTGCGCCACGCAACCGCGTCGGCAGTAGCGACGCTGCACGCTTCGGTCACGAACCGAACTACGACTGGCTACGTGGCAAATTGGAATACTCCCAATCGACAAACCAATGGAAGCTCCGCTACATCTCGGTACAGACGGAGCATTCCGCAACTGCCAGCGCGGATCGATACGGGGGCAGCGTGCTGATCGACAATCCGCAGGTACTGGGCGAGTTGCGGTCGGGCGATTTTGTGATGGTCCGCGGCCAATTGCGTACGCCTCAGACCGACAGCCGGTCGTTTGCTCCGGTTTATTCGGTGGCGGTCGTCCAACGGCAACGCCTGTAGCTGTAGCCCGAACCTGTAGCCTCATGCCCGGGTGGGAAATCTCTCTGCAGAGCATGGAGCTACTGGCTGGGGGTCGGGTATGATGGGGGCATTCTGAGTCGGCGTGCGTTGGTCGTATGCCGGAAATTCGCAGCAAAGCCCCGAAGGTGGTTGGCTAGGGTGTCGAAGAAACCAGCCGGTGTAAAACAGAACCTGCAGTCCGTCGCGGGCGGTTTGGCAGCCCGCTGCGCCAGCTATTTGCCCCGCATCGCAGAGCTCGAGCCGGAGATGCAGAAGCTGCCCGAGCAGAAGTTGCGGAAAACGAGCCTCGGCTTGCGCTATCGGGCTCGGAGCGGAGAGCCACTCGACCGGCTGTTGGTTGAGGCGTTTGCGTTGGTTCGCGAGGCAGGCCGGCGGACGGTGGGGATGCGGCATTTCGACGTCCAGCTGCTTGGCGGTGCGGCGATGTACCATCGGTCGATCATCGAGATGCAGACCGGCGAAGGTAAAACGCTGACCGCCACGTTGCCGCTCTATCTGATGGCACTCAATAGCAAAGGAGTTCACCTGGCGACGGTCAACGACTACCTGGCCCAGCGAGACGCAGGCTGGATGAAACCGCTGTACGAGGCGCTGGGCATGAGCATCGGCGTGATCCAGGCTCAACAGCCCCAGCCCGAGCGGCGCAAGGCGTATGCCTGCGATATCACCTACGGCACGGCCAACGAAATGGGTTTTGATTTCCTCCGCGATCGACTGCTCAAACGGAGCCAAGGTGAAGGCAACCAAGATTTGTTTGGGCAGATGTTGGATGGTTCGCAGAACGGCACCGGCGACCAACCGGTGCAGCGTGACTTGCACTTTATGCTAGCCGATGAGGCCGACAGTATTCTGATCGACGAGGCGCGCACTCCGTTGATCATCAGCGCGCTGCCGGGAGAAGACGAGGAAATTGCCGCGGAAGCGTATCGCTGGGCTGCCAAGTTCCAGCCCGACTTCGTCGAGAACGAGCATTACGAATATGACCACGAAGACCGCACGGTCGAGCTGTCGCTCGAAGGGCGGCAATTGGTACGCGGGATGGACAAGCCCACCGCGATGGATCGACTACCCCTGACGATGATCTACGATTATGTGCAACGCTCTGTGAAGGTATCACGCGAAATGTTACTCGATCGGCACTATGTCGTTCGGGACGGCGAAATCGTGATCGTCGACGAATTCACCGGCCGGTTGGGCGAAGGCCGCAAGTGGCGAGCCGGGATTCATCAAGCGGTCGAAGCGCAGGAAGGGGTCGAGATCACCTTCGCCACCAACCAGGCGGCACGGATCACGATACAAGATTTCTTTTTGAAGTACCAACGCCTGGCGGGCATGACCGGCACCGCGGCGACCAGCCGGGGTGAGTTAAAGAAAATCTACAAGGTCCGCGTCGAATCGATTCCCACCAACAAACCGCCAATTCGCCAGCGGTTGGAGTCGCGGGTTTACGGCGACTGTCAGCAGAAATGGAACGCGGTGGTCGAAGACGCCGCCGAGCAACATGCACTTGGCCGGCCCGTGCTGATCGGCACCCGTACGATCGATAAGAGCGAACAGCTTTACAAGCTGCTGGTCGCCCGTGGACTGGAGCCGGTGGTGCTCAACGCGCGGCACCTGGCGGAAGAGGCGGAAATCGTGGCCGCTGCCGGCCAACTCGGCAAAGTGACCGTCGCCACCAACATGGCTGGCCGGGGCACTGACATCAAGCTGGGCGACGGCGTGAAAGAGCTGGATGGGCTGCACGTGATTTGTACCGAGCTGCACGAAGCCCAGCGGATCGACCGGCAGCTGATCGGCCGCTGTGGTCGCCAGGGTGACCCTGGTACTTATCGCTTGTTCTTAGCGCTAGACGACGAGATTCTCCTGTTGGGATTCGGACCGAAACGAGCCGAGAAGCTCAAAGAGCGTGGCACCCGTGCCGAAGGCCCGCTGGCCGAATTCGAGCCGCTATTTCGCAAGGCCCAGCGCCGCGTCGAGCGCCGCCACTTCCGCGACCGTAAAGTTCTGCTCTACCACGAGAAAGAACGCCAGAAAGTCCAGCGTCAGATGGGCCAAGATCCGTACCTGGATACGCCAGGGTAGTTCTGTGGACGCAACGAGCAGCTCGGGCACTTGGCGCAATTCGACTAAAATTTGATGGAAAAGAATTGCCCACTCAATTTCTCAGTGAGACTCAGTCCTCTCTGTGCGTGTGGGGACTAGAACGATTAGAATTGCCGATGTCTTGCTAACGTAAAACCATGGTTTGGCGAAGGATTCGGGGCGTCTGCCGATGACGAAACAAACTGGTCAGGTCGATCTTCCGCAGTTGCATCCGGGCCGGCGTCGCCAGCAAGGCCGTCGCGGGCCGCGGGGGCGGCAGGCTTCGGCTGCGGCGGTCGAGCAGATTCGCGACCTGCTGGGTGATCGGTCGCTGCAACGCGATTTGCTGATCGAACACCTGCACTTGATTCAGGATCGACATCGGGCAATCTCGGCCGACCATTTGGCTGCGCTGGCAGAAGTGATGAACTTGCCTCTGGCCGAGGTGTTCGAGGTGGCGACCTTCTACGCCCATTTCGATGTTCTGGCTGAGGGCGAGCCTGTGCCGCCCGAGACGACACTCCGCGTTTGCGACAGTGTCAGTTGCATGTTGGCCGGGGCTGAGCAATTGTTTGCTGAGTTGTCGGCTGGTTGCGATCCGTCACAAGTACGTGTACTGCGGGCGCCTTGCATGGGGAGTTGCGATCAAGCGCCCGCGGTAGCGGTTGGACATGTCGCCGTTCCCAAGGCCACTTCGAAAGCCGTTTTGAAACTTGCCGAGAGTGGTCCGCCGGCTCTGGCTCTACCTGACTTCGCGTCACTTGAAGATTACCAGACACAGGGTGGCTACGACATCTTGCACGAATGCCGATCGGGAAAGCGTAGCGTGACCGGCGTGCTGGACGAACTGGCCGAGTCGAACTTGCGCGGTTTGGGGGGCGCCGGGTTTCCCGCCGCGCGCAAGTGGCAAGCCGTTCTGCAAGAAGCTGGCCCACGGCTGATGGCGGTGAACATCGACGAGGGGGAGCCGGGCACGTTCAAAGATCGGTACTACCTGGAGCGCGAGCCGCATCGACTGCTCGAGGGAATGCTGATTGCCGCTTGGGCAGTCGAGGCAGAGACGATCTATATCTATCTGCGTGACGAATATCCCGCGATTCGTCAGCTGTTGCAGGCAGAGTTGGCCAACTTGGAAGCGGCCGGGTTGATCGAACCGGGATACGTCGAGCTGCGACGGGGAGCGGGGGCATATATCTGCGGTGAAGAGTCGGCCATGATCGAGAGCATCGAGGGAAAACGGGGTTTGCCGAGGCAGCGGCCCCCCTATGCGGCTCAGGTCGGATTGTTCGGGCGTCCCACGCTGGTGCACAATTCCGAAACGCTCCACTGGCTGCCGATCATCCTGGAACGTGGCAGTGAATGGTTTGCCTCGCAAGGTCGGCGTGGTTGCAGCGGGCCGCGAAGCTTCTCCGTTTCCGGCCGCGTGGCCGAGCCAGGCGTGAAGCTTGCGCCAGCGGGGATCACTTTACAGGAGTTGATCGACGAGTACTGCGGCGGCATGGCCCTGGGGCATACACTCAAAGCCTATTTGCCCGGCGGTGCGTCGGGTGGCATCTTGCCCGCGACGAAAGCCGATTTGCCGTTGGATTTTGGCACGCTCGAAGCCGAAGGATGTTTTATCGGCTCGGCGGCCGTGGTGGTCTTGTCGCAACACGACAGCATGCCCGAGGTGGCGCGGAATCTGATGCGCTTCTTCCGCGACGAAAGCTGCGGACAATGCACCCCCTGCCGCTCGGGGACGGAGAAGGCGGCGCAGTTGATGGAAGCGGACCGCTGGGATCAGCCATTGTTGGAAGACTTGCGAGTTGTGATGGTCGACGCCTCGATCTGTGGCCTGGGTCAGGCGGCTTGCAACCCGGTCGAGTCGGTCATGAAACATTTTCCGGAGGATATTTTCCGCGAAGGTTCAACTATCTGAAGAACAAATATTCACCACGGAGGCACGGAGACCACTGAGTGAGAATCGACAATATAGCGGTATTGGCTGGATTAAGAGGTAATGAGCCCGTGGGGCAGCAATGTCCACCAGAGCCTTGAGTTTAGGCAAAAGTTTGGTAGGCGGTGTTCACCCTGAATACAATTAGTCTCGCCCGTCTGGATGATCTCGTTAGCGCGTCGAATGGTTTGTGTCTCCGTGTTCTCCGTGCCTCCGTGGTGTATTGTTAGTCTGAACTGCTTGAGATTGAAGTAATACGATTCTCCAGGGAGGTGATCATGCCTGACGAGCCGATTCGTTTTTCGATGGACGGCCAGCAAGTCGTAGCGTCGCCGGGCGAAACGCTTTGGGAGGTTGCCCGGCGACAGCAGATTGCGATTCCACACCTGTGCCACTCTGGCGAGCCAGGGTATCCGCCCGATGGGAATTGCCGGGTCTGCATGGTCGAGATAGAAGGCGAGCGGGTGCTGGCCGCCTCGTGTGTTCGTCAGCCGACGCCGGGGATGAAGGTCCACACCAACACCGATCGCGCCGGCAAGTCGCGGCAGTTGGTGATGGAACTGTTGCTTGCCGATCAGCCGGCTCGCGAGCAGGCGCACGACCGCAATTCCCGCCTGTGGCATTGGGCCGATGCCATGGGGCTGGAGTCGAGCCGCTTTCCCGTTGGCCATGCTCCCGCGGCCGATCGGTCTCACCCGGCGATGGCAGTCCAGTTGGACGCGTGCATTCAGTGCAACTTGTGCGTCCGTGCTTGCCGCGACGTGCAGGTCAACGACGTGATCGGCATGGCGAGCCGCGGGCACCAGAGCAAGATAGTCTTTGATTTCGACGACCCGATGGGCCAGAGCAGCTGCGTCGGCTGTGGCGAATGTGTCCAGGCTTGTCCCACCGGCGCGCTAATGCCCTCGACACTGGTCGACGCGGCGGGCGTGGGTCGGTTTGCTGTTGGCGAGACGGCCGATCGACAAGTCGACAGCGTCTGCCCCTACTGCGGCGTTGGCTGCCAGCTGACCTATCATCTGCAAAACGAAAGACTACTGCACGTCGAGGGAAGCAACGGACCAGCTAACGAGAAACGGTTGTGTGTGAAGGGCCGTTTTGGATTCGACTATGTGACACATCCCGACCGACTGCTCAAACCGCTCATTCGCAAGGAGGGCGCCCCCAAGTCGATCCATCCTGACGTCAATCCGGCCGATCCCAGCACCCATTTTCGTGAGGCTAGCTGGGAAGAAGCTCTCGAACATGCGGCTAGGGGATTGAAATCGATTCGCGCCACTAGCGGCGATCGTGCGCTGGCCGGGTTTGGCTCGGCTAAGTGTTCCAACGAGGAGGCCTATCTATTTCAAAAACTGGTGCGGACGGGTTTTGGCAGCAACAACGTCGACCACTGCACGCGTCTCTGTCATGCCTCTTCGGTCGCGGCACTGTTGGAAACGATCGGCTCGGGAGCGGTGACCGCGCCGTTTACCCACGCCAAATATGCTGACGTGATCATTCTGATCGGCTGCAACCCGGCCGAGAATCACCCCGTCGCAGCAACGTTTTTCAAAAATGCAGCCCGGCGTGGCGCGAAGCTGATTGTGATGGACCCTCGCGGACAGGCGATGCGGCGCCACGCCAATCACATGATCCAATTCCGCTCGGGAAGAGACGTGGCGCTACTCAACGCGATGATGCACGTGATCGTCACTGAAGAACTCTACGACCAAGCGTATGTCGACCAATATACAGAAGGATTTCAAGCGCTGGGCGAACACCTGCAAGACTATAGCCCTGAGGCAATGCAGGAGGTGTGCGGCATCGAGCCGGAGCGGATCCGAGCGATAGCACGGCTCTATGCAACGGCCAAGGCAGCGATGATCTTCTGGGGAATGGGCGTTTCGCAGCACGTGCACGGGACCGACAACGCGCGATGTTTGATCTCGCTAGCGCTGATGTGTGGCCAGGTGGGCCGACCGGGGGCCGGATTGCACCCCTTGCGCGGGCAGAACAACGTGCAGGGGGCTTCCGACGCCGGGTTGATCCCGATGATGTTGCCCGACTATGGCCGGGTTGGCGTCGAAACATCGCGGGAGGTCTTCGAACAGCTGTGGTCGACCAAGCTCGACCCCGAGCCGGGGCTGACCGTGGTGGAGATTGTCGACGCGATCCATGCTGGGAAAATACGCGGCATGTACATCATGGGCGAAAACCCGGCGATGTCTGATCCCGATCTGGCCCATGCGCGGGCGGCCTTGGCCAAGCTGGACCATTTGGTGGTGCAAGACTTGTTTCTCACCGAAACGGCCTGCTACGCCGACGTGGTACTGCCCGCCTCGGCCTGGCCGGAGAAGGATGGCACGGTGACAAACAGTAGCCGCATTGTGCAGAGGGGCCGTCGGGCGTTGCCGCTGCCGGGAGAAGCGCGCGAGGATTGGCGGATTATCCAGTCGATCGCAAATGGGATGGGGCTCGACTGGAATTATGAGCATCCCAGCGACGTGTTCGAGGAGATGGCTCGCGGTATGCCCTCGCTGAGTCACATCAGCTGGGAGCGACTCGAAAGGCAAAACGGCGTGACCTATCCGTGCAACGGTGCCGAGCACGCGGGGCATGAAGTGGTCTTCGGTGACGGTTTCCCGACCCCTTCTGGCCGAGGGCGGTTTGTCCCGGCGGCGCTGGTTTCACCCGACGAGCTACCCGACGACGACTATCCGATGATCTTCAGCACCGGCCGCCTGCTGGAGCATTGGCATACCGGTTCGATGACCCGGCGAAGCGACGTCCTCGATGAGCTGGAGCCGGAGCCGATCGCGACGCTGTGTGGCAAGGAGTTGCGACGATTAGGCATCGAGCCGGGCGATCGACTTCGGGTGACGACTCGTCGCGGGAGCATTGAATTGATTGCCCGGCAGGACAACGGAGTTGCGGAGGGTTCGATTTTCATGCCGTTCTGCTTTGCCGAGGCGGCGGCCAACCTGCTGACTAATCCGGCGCTCGACCCGGTGGGCAAGATTCCGGAATTCAAGTTCTGTGCGGCGCGGGTGGAAAAGATCGCCCAGCACAGCGCTACGAATCGCGGCTAGACACCCCCTTGCGTGCGATTCGTCAGCGATTGCGGTCGACGCCAGTCGGTCTGCGAAACTACACTGGAAAGGGAGTTCCGTTTTTATTAGCCAGCACCGTCCCTCGTTGTTATGGCCGACTCTATCGAAATCGATCCAGCCAACGGCCCTGTTCGCGGTAGGATCTGCCCGCCGGGGTCGAAGAGTCTTACCAACCGAGCGCTGGTTTGCGCTGCGCTAGCCGAGGGCGTGTCGACGCTGCGCGGAGCGCTGCATAGCGAAGACACCGAGGTGATGATCGCGGGCCTCCAGGCGCTGGGAATTGGCATCGAAGTGGCCGATCAGGGGGAGATCTTGCGGATCGTCGGCAGCGGCGGAGTGATTCCCGCGGAGCAGGCGGACCTATGGGTCGCCAATAGCGGCACGACCATGCGGTTTCTTACGGCGGTGGCGACACTTGGCCAAGGGACGTACCGCTTAGATGGGATCAAGCGAATGCGCGAACGGCCGATCGGTGATTTGACCGACGCCCTGCGGCAGTTGGGAGCAGAGGTGCGATGCGAGAGTGCTGGCCAGTGTCCACCGGTGGTGGTTGATGGCCACGGGTTAGCAGGTGGCGCAGCGAACATGCGGGGCGACATCTCCAGTCAGTTTCTCAGCAGTCTGTTGATGGCTGCGCCTTGTGCTCGTCAGGCGGTTTCGGTGCGCATCGAAGGCGAGCTGGTCTCGGTGCCGTACGTGGCGATGACGCTTCAGGTGATGAACAGCTTTGGCGTGGATGCCGAGGCGACCGACTCCTATCGAAAGATTGTCGTCCCGAGTTCGTCGTCTTACCAAGGATGCGACTATCGCATCGAGCCGGATGCCTCGGCGGCGAGTTACTTCTTGGCTGCGGCGGCGGTTACTGGGGGGGAAGTGACCATCGAGGGGCTGGGGCGCGACAGCCTGCAAGGCGACGTCGCGTTTGCCGATTGTCTGGAACAGATGGGCTGCGATGTCCGTTTCGATTCTCGGAGCATCACCGTGGTAGGCCGACCGCTCGCTGGGATCGAAGTCGACATGAACGCCATCAGCGATACGGTGCAAACCTTGGCAGTCGTCGCACTATTTGCCAAAGGACCGACGCTGATTCGCAACGTCGGCCACATCCGCCACAAAGAGACTGACAGGCTCGCAGCGCTGGCTAACGAGCTACGTAAGCTGGGCGCACAGGTGATCGAAAACAGGGATGGGCTGGAGATCGTGCCGGGAGAGCTGCAGGCCGCGGCGATCGAGACGTACAACGATCACCGGATGGCGATGAGTTTTGCCTTGGCCGGTCTCGGCACACCTGGAGTTGTAATCCTTGACCCTGGTTGCGTGGCAAAGACCTATCCGCGGTACTTCGAGGATCTCAGCAGTTTGCTGGGCAGCGACGTCTGAGAACTCTGCTACAGCCGAACCTCAGTGGATGAGGCGGTTTCGATCAGCCTTTCGGCCCGTTCGAGCAGCGACAGATCCGAATCGATCGGTGCGGATTCGCACGAGCTGGGATCGTAGGCCTCGAATTCAGCACTGCAGTGCTGGCAAACGACCGCCTTGCCCAGATACACGATGCGGATTTGAAGATTCCTACCGCAGGTGGGGCATTCTTGTACGTAATAGGTTGCGCTTGGCATAGTTCACCTCCTGCAAACGATTGTTGAGTCCATTGCACCCGTCCAAACACAGCAACCAAGATATCCCGGTCGGGGCAAAACATCAAACCCCAGGCCACCTGCTAGGGGTAGTCCGAATCTCATATTCAGCTGTAAGTCGTTTTCTGGGAACAGATTACTTCGATCGAGTCGTTTCCGATTATTTCGCTCTGGCCGAACTGTTCGGCAAGGAGATGGCCCTTGTGGATACCCACAGGAGCCGCCAAATCGACCACGGGTTCGCCTGCAGAGCGCGAAAAGGGGGCTGAATGATGGTGGCTGCCTACTGAGCCAGGTATTTGCAGAGGGTTTTCCAGTGGGAGCTGGTGCCGCCGTCATTGCAGATAGTCCCAATTCTTCACCACGTCGCCACGGAGAGAAGAGAGCTCGGGGGGAAGGCTTCTCCTCGATCCTCTCAAACCATCGCCGTGGCCGTGACTCTGCGGCGAATTACCGGCCCAGGCCAATTTGAACGGTCTGCTGCCGGTCTTCACAGCCTGCCAGCACGCGTTCTTTCATGGCGTTATTCTTAAACCTGGAGTAGAATGAGCAGTAGGTTCTGTGGGGGAACCTTGGTGTTCGCGTTAGGAGCTCTTCCCCCTGTTATGGTGCGAGCTTCTGGCGACGACCCTCAGAGGTCCTTCGCTGAGCGACCTTGGTCCCAGGGGATCGTCTCAATGGCCAACCGGCTATTTGTGGGTTCGGTAATTATCGTTTGGCTGACCAGCATGTCCTGGTTGGTTGTCGATAAGGTCTTACCTTCATTTTACCAAAGTCGTCCACCGCTGACCGAGAGCTACGATACCGGGCAAGCGATCGCCTGGCGAGTTCACTGGTCGGGCGACTTTGTGGGTCGCGCCGCCAGTCTCTATCTACCGGGCGCGTCGGGAACCAACGAGTTGCACAACCGTGTGATGCTCGAAGGTGTTCCGTTGTTGGAGTTGGCCCCTTCCTGGATGCGACACGTGGTGGGTGACATAGGCAAGATGGACATCGATGCGGTCACACGGATCGAGTTCGACTCGCTTGATTTTTTCTCCTCTTTCGACAGCCGGGTGGCAGTGAACGACATCGCGTCGGTGCTACGTATGTCTGGAAGAGTGAAGGATTCTTACCTGGAGCTGACCGTTCGCTCTGGCGATCTGTCGTACTCCACCGAGTTTTACACTCCGGATCATTCGGCGCTGAGCGAAACACTTTTTCCGGTCGGCAAGCTCCCTTACATGTATGTCGGACGTCGTTGGCAGGAAAAAACCTACAGTCCGTTCCGCGCTCCAAATCTGCAAGTCGAAACGGTGCACGCAGAGGTAGTGTCCAAGGTGTCCATCGAGTTCGACGGCGAGCAAACCAGTGTGTTGCGTATCGACTATCGAGGAATTTCACAACCGGGCATGTCTGAGAGTTCTCGTTTGCAGGCCATCGCTTGGGTCAGACCGACGGGCGAAGTGCTGCGGCAGGAGGTTTATGTGGGGAACTCCAGATTGCGGTTCGATCGTATGACCGAGGAAGAATCGGCAGAAGTCGGGGCGGAATTCTTCGAACGAGAGATTCACAACTCCCGCTGGCATGATCAGCAGGTGGAACACCCTGAGCGGTCCGTTCCATTACGCCACCCCGCGGCAACCTGATTCTCGGCCGGCGTTGTCTCTGCCGGAAGACGCCATGGGCGCTCGCCAGTCGTGGCTCCGTTTGTCAGCATGGTGTTCGTTGCTGCGCCTGAACATCCTGCCTAGCAACATCGGCCCGAACCTTGAAGAGGGAGGCCGGGGTCGCTGGGAATTCGCCGTTTTCTTCCGCTTGTACCGTTGCTGAACGTGCGGAGCCGTATTAGGCTTGGTCGGACCCACTAGGCGAATTCCATTCGGGCGTTAGACCCTCTCAGCGAACCTTCAGCTTCATTCAGATGATCCGATTCGAGCACGTGACCCGAACCTATGGAGATCGTGTTGCGGTCGACGATCTGAATCTCGAACTGGCTCCAGGCGATCTGTTCGCTCTGTTGGGGCACAATGGAGCGGGAAAGACCACGACGCTGAAAATGTTGGTGGGTCTTCTGCATCCAAGCCAGGGCCGTGTGCTGATCGGTCCGTACGACGTCGTCCAGGAGCCACGCGCTGCCAACCGACAGATCGGTTATGTTCCCGATCAGCCGTTTCTTTACGAAAAACTATCCGGACGAGAGTTCTTGCACTTTGTGGCCGAGATCTACGGATTGAACTCGGCGGAACGCGATGCCGCGATCCTCCGTGAGAGCGAGCGCTTCGGGCTGAGCGATTTTCTAGATCAGCTTGCCGAGAGCTATTCGCACGGTATGCGTCAACGTACGGTCTTTGCGGCGGCGCTGATTCATCAACCCGAGGTGTTGGTCGTCGATGAACCGATGGTGGGTCTCGACCCGGAGAGCATCAAGTTGGTTAAGGACTTGCTGCGATCCCAGGTCAAAGCGGGCAAAACGGTGCTGATGTCGACGCACACTCTGTCGATCGCCGAGGAGATCTGTGACCGGGTGGGTGTCATGAAGCAGGGGAAACTGGTTTTCCAGGGTAAGGTCGAGCAACTCCGCTCCGCGATGCCCGACGCCGGGGAATCGCTGGAAATGCTTTATCTCTCTCTGATGGGTGAATAGACTATTGGGTGAGTGGAATACGATCTTGTCTCAATCCGTAGCGCGGCCTGGATCTGTCCCTGCGGAACGATCTTGAGTTGCGGTAGTACGTTACAATGGCCGGGAGAAGAAGCGTTACCTCGTCTGGCTGCTGGAAAATGGATTGGAGCTTCGGTAAGCGTTTATGTCTGATGTCTTCGATCCCAGCCAATCTGGTTCGCTGCCGATTCTTGGTGCGTTGCCTTCGCACGAGCGCGAAGGGCGGACTATCTGGAAACTTCGTATCGCGATCGGGCGATCGCACTTGAAGCATCTGTATGAGCGGGCCCGGCTGCGGATTTTCCTGCTGCTTTCTCTAAGCACGGTCTTCTGGCTTGGTTTGTTCTTTTTGTTTTACGGCGGATTCGAGTTCGTTGTTTCGAACGTCGGGCTGCCGGGAGTGCCTCACCACGCCCAGACCGTTCAGTTCGTCTTTACGCTCCTTTTCGCTTCGTTGCAGGTGATGCTGATCTTTTCAGGGGGAATTATTCTCTACGGCGGGCTCTATTGCTCAGACGAAGTGGAATTCCTGATGACGTTGCCCATTCGGGAAGAACGGCTTGTTTTCTATCGTTATCAACAAGCGCTCTTCTTCAGCAGTTGGGGCTTTTTCTTGCTTGCCAGTCCGATGATGGTCTCCTACGGACTGGTCGTCTCAGCGCCGTGGTACTACTACGCCTATCTACCGGCGCTGATGATCTCGTTTGCTTACATTCCGTCCGCCATCGGTGCGATTGCCTGCCTGTTGCTAGTCAGTCGGCTGCCGAGGCTGCGGAGGGCGGTGGTAGGTGCTGCGGCGCTGTCCATTTGCGTGGTTGCCTACCAATCGATCTGGCGGACCCTCGACATCGAAGATTCTGAACTGTTGGGACCCTCCTGGTTCAAAGAGACGTTTTACCGCTTCGGATTTACGCGAGGCGAATGGCTGCCGAGCACCTGGCTTAGCAATGGGTTGCTCGACGCGGCTCGATCTCCCAGTCGCGACCCGTCCGATCTGCCTGGCATCGAAGCAGGAAAATACCTGATGGTGCTCGTCTCCAGCGCCTTGGTGCTGCATCTGATAATCAATTGGATTGGCAAGGTCTCCTTTCGGCCCGGCTACTGCGAACTGAAA
>Ga0315336_1003785_pt1 | contig 19399 bp, 13 predicted proteins | sample ASW5metaG_FD_204512 | JGI IMG/M metagenome (GOLD analysis project Ga0315336, IMG submission 204512) | Ammonia-oxidizing marine archaeal communities from Monterey Bay, California, United States - ASW #5 | ecosystem: Environmental > Aquatic > Marine > Intertidal zone | place: USA: California... | reverse complement strand
CCCGTCGACAGTGGTGAAGGGGCGGGAGAAAGTTGCACGGCTGCGGATCCCGATCAGGGCGGCACTCCCGCTCAGGTTGTCCAGTGCATTAATGACAAAGTCCCCGTTGTTGGCAAAAGTCGTGGCCAAACGCTGGCCGAGGAAGTTCTGCATTTGTACCCAAAGCCGGTCGCTCAGGATATCCACATCTCCGACCAGGATCAGGTTTGCACTGTCGATCGAGTTCAGGTGTTGTGGGCCCGAGCCGGGAGCCGCTTCCGCAGCCTCATCCGAACCCCCAACTTCCGGGGCCCCGTCCGGAAAAGCCGTTCTGAGAGGGCCTTGTACGCGCGCAGCCAGTATGTAGGTCTCGCCTGTGGGCGAGAAATTGTCCAGCAGGCTGCCCGGGTCAGGAAGAAACTGGAACGTCTGAGCTGCAACCGTCGCCGACTCAGCACTTGAAGTGAGCAGGGGCACCAGTTCAATTTCGGCATCTTCCTGTGCCGTGAAGTGCCCCACCATGCCTAGATTGATCGAGCTTAGTCCGGAGGTCACCACGTCCTCAGCGTCCATTGAGGTGGACTGAATCCCGATCAGGCCAGGGTGGCGGATCGGGCGCTGGCCGGGGCCAGCGTTAATGCTCAGTGCATAGACGTTGTCAGTAACCACTTCGCCTGCCGAAAACACTACCCCCCAGGCCTGGAAAAGTTGGTCGAGGTTGGAGCTGCTTGGTACCGGGAAGCCACCCATGGCTGGATTTCCGGCCGGCGCACTGTCAATTTCAGCCAGAGGATCGACGAAGATCAGGGCCCGCCCGCCTCTCAAGACGAACTGGTCAACTGCATAAGTGGTCTGTTCATCCATGGCTTTGGGGTGGACCAGCCAGAGAAGATCAATATCCTCTTCAATGGCGGTCAGGCCTGGCGTCAGAACACGGATCTCGAAGAGTTGTCTGGCCTGGGTGGTGATCATCCAGGGCTCGGTCATTTGTTGGGTCTGCGGATCGAAGCCCGCCGTCATGTTTACGTCAGACAAAAGGCCGATCACGGTCTTGTCCGTATTGGACAGGTTATAGATCAGTTTGGCGAGGTCGTACTCCAGAAAGTTTTCTTTGTTGGGCTGGAAAAAGCCAATCACGTCTTCCCCGCCGACACTGTTGGTTCCAGCCAGGCCGAAATAAATTGCATCACCGAGTGTGCCCAGACTGACGGGTTCAAGCCCGAACTGTACTGCCCTGTCCTCGTCTTCAGAAAAAGGGACCGGATCGATCACCTGAAGGTTCAGTTGACCTCCCGCGGCTGATGCGAACTCTTCGAGTGTTTCCTGAACACGTGTCGCATAGCCTCGAAGGAACGGAATGTCGGCAGTTTCGTCGTCGGAGAAGAAATAATAGAGGTTGATCGGTTCTTCAATAGACTCTAAAAGGGCAATCGTTCCAGGGGAGACGGTGTAAAGTTTATTCTCGGTTAGGTCGATTTTGAGTCCTACAAGGAGCGTATTTGTGGCCATGACTGCTGCTACAAAGATGAACCCGAGTAGAACCAGGGAGGACAGTCCGAGTTTGCGTTGTTGGAGTGTTGTCATCGTCCGGCTTAGTCCGCTTTGCGTAGGTGTAGGATGATTGTGTTGGCGTACAGAAAAACCGCGATCAGCAATGAAAAATAGACGAGATCCCTGAGGTCAATAACGCCTTTGCTGATGTTCGAGAAATGGGTGAGGAAACTCAGGCTAGCGATAGCATCCACCAGTGCCTGCGGCGCCCAGGATGAGAAAAGATCCAGGACCAGCGAGAATCCAGCCAGAAGGAAGCCGAAGCAGGCCACTACTGAGAGGATAAAGGCAATAACCTGGTTTTTTGTAGTCGCTGAGATAAAAGCACCGACCGCCAGAAAACCCCCGGCCATGAAAAGGCTACCAAGGTAGGCCGCAAAGATGACCCCGTTATCCGGATCCCCGAGAAAATTTACAGTAATCCAGATCGGGAATGTCAGGATCAAGGCGAGGGCGATAAAGGACCAGGCTGCGAGAAATTTTCCTAATACAGCTTCTCTGGGCTCGATAGGTAGTGTCATTAGCAGCTCTATGCTCCCGCTTTTTCGTTCTTCTGCCCACAACCGCATACTGATCGCTGGGACCAGGAACAGATAGAGCCAGGGATGGAAGTTGAAAAAGGCTGAAAGATCTGCCTGGCCGCGCTCATAGAAATTACCCAGGTAGAAGGTAAACGTGCTGGTCAGCACAAGAAAGATCACAATAAAAACATAGGCAAGGGGTGTTGAAAAATAGCTGATCAATTCCCGGCGCGTAATTGCAAATATATGGTTCATGCGTTTTCACCGGCAGTGATGGTACGGAAGACCTCATCCAGTCGACCACTTTCGAGATGAAACTCCGAAAATTCCCAGCCCTGGGCAGTGGCCAGTTCACTAATTGCCGCCAGGGGCATCTTGTTAGGTGCTGGGAAGGCGGTCATGCGGTTGTTGTTAGTATCAACCTCAGTTGCAGTTACTTCGTTTAGTGCTTCGATTGCCGCACGCACATTTTCTATTTGGGAGGGGTCGATTAGTTTAAGAGAAACTGCATTGTGAAAGCGGGAGCGTGACTCCAGATTGGCGGGGGTATCATCAACCAGGATTTGCCCTTCTGCGATTATGATGGCTCTGTTGCATACCGCTTCCACTTCTTCTAAGAGGTGGGTGGAGATCACAATGATCTTGTTTTTGGACATCTGGTTGATCAGGCTCCGCACTTCATGCTTCTGATTTGGGTCCAGTCCATCCGTTGGTTCGTCTAGAATAAGGACTTCCGGGTCGTGCAGAATAGCCTGGGCCAACCCCACCCGTCGCTTGTAGCCCTTTGAAAGGGTGTCAATAGTTTGCTCAAGAACAGGCTCCAGGTGCAGCAGCGAAAATACCTCTTCTAGACGACTCAGTTTTTTCCCCTTAGTAAGGCCGCGCACGTCTGCGATAAATTCGAGGAAGGAGCGGGGGGTCATCTCGGGATAGCTGGGAGCACCTTCGGGTAGGTAGCCGATTCTTTGCTTCGCTTTCATGCTTTGGGACTCGACGTCAAATCCGCTTACTAGGGCCCGGCCTGCCGTAGGTGTCACAAACCCGGCAATGATGCGCATGGTGGTTGTTTTGCCGGCGCCGTTGGGACCAAGGAAACCAAGTACCTCCCCAGGGCTGACCTTGAAGCTAATATTGTTTACAGCAACCAGGTGAGCATATTTTTTTGTGATGCCTTGGCAGTCAATCATTATTTAAACTTTTATCTGAGCCGTGTGCCCAAATGCTCTTTTTAATGGGTCGGGCGGGACATTTTCCACATAGTGCTTTCTTTTTCAAGAACAATTAATTTTCTGCTCTGGGGTTCGGGTTGCCATCCGCATCAAGAAACGCAATCGGGCCTAGTCCGAGTTCGCGTACACCCGTCTCGATTCTGGCGAGGTCGCCCACTATCACCCAAGTTAAATTTTCCGGTGCCAGAGTAGCTTGAGTCGCTTCATTGACCCTACCACGATCCAATAACTCGACTTGGTCGGCATAGTGAACCCAGAAGTCATCCGGAAGCTCGAAACGCACAATTTCAGCAATGTCATTAAGGATTGATCGGGTCGTTTCCCATCGACCCGGTAAACTTAGCGTACGGCGTTTCTTTGCCGTATCTATCTCTTCATTACTCGCAGGCCGGCTCTGTACCAGATCGGTGAGTTCCCTTTTTAGTTCAAGTATTGACTCTGCAGTTTTGTCGCTCTGAACTGGGGCATAGGCAATGAACGGGCGCTGGGCCATTGTTTCTACGATCATTGTTCTTGCACCATAAGACCACGCCTTGTCCTCTCGAAGATTTAAATTAATTCTGGAAACGAAACTGCCACCTAGAATGTCGTTCATCGTTTGCACAGCAATTTCTTTATCATTTGATTTGGGCGGTATCAGGTGCCCAACAATTACGGTACTTTGCTCGGAATCGGGCCGATCGATCAGGAACACACGGGGACGATTCGGAAGTGCTACTTCTATTGGTTCCTTTTCCAAAATGTTTTTTCCGTCCCATCCCGAAAAAAGTCTTTCGAGCTTTGACTGAATTTGGTTCAGAGTTATATCGCCGACGACGATCATGGTCGCGTTTCTGGGGTTAAATCCATTTGTGTGGTAGTCGAGTAGATCTTCACGACTAATCTCGGCCACAGATTCTTCGGTTCCTGAGCCGGTCAGGGGCATTGAGTAGGGGTGGCCTTCGCCGTAGAGGAGTTTGGGAAAGACCCTGAGCGCAGTACTCATGGGACTTGTTTTTTCGCGTTTAATCGCGGAGATACTGAGATTTTTTAGCCGCTCAAGTTCATCTGCAGGAAACGCAGGTTTCAGGATCACGTCGGCGTAGATTTCCAGTGATTCGTCCATATGTTCTTTGAGCGCTGAAAGGCTGACAAACGAGTAGTCCAGGTTCGCCCCGGTCCTCAGCTGTGCCCCTAGTCGGGCGATTGCCTCGCTGATCTGCAGTGCGTCCATTTTGTCCGTTCCTTCATCAAGCATGCTCATTGCTAGGTTAGCCGTCCCCGGGCGGGTGCCCTGGTCCGACGCATAACCAGCCTTAACCTGCAGACTAAATTCGACGGTAGGCGTCCCAGCCCGCTCAGCCACTATCAGGCGCAGACCATTCTCAAGCTGAGATCGGTGGAGCTCGGGGAATGACCCCCTTGGGAAGGAGCTCGGAAGGGGCAGCTCAGAACGGTCGGTCCCGGGGCCGCTGGCGTGTAGCTGGCCCTGATAGGGCCGAACTTCCAAAATGAAGGATCCCTTGGAAAGCCACGTCTTCGCGGTATTCCTGAGATGCTCAGGCTCGGTGTTCTCAAGAAGGATTAGGGAGTCTTTGAAGGCGTCCGCCCGGCCACCGAAAACTGCGCTCTCGGCTAGAATGCCTGATTTTCCTCGGAAGCCACCAACTCGCTCAGTGCCTCGAACGAAGGAGGCACGAGCCTGAGTTTTCACTCGTGCAAGTTCTGCCTTAGTTGGCCCCTCATCTAGAAATTTATTAATTTCTTCGTCGAGCAGACGCTCTACCTCTGCCAAGTCTTGGTTAGGTTGCGCCGTAACGAAGACAGCATAGACACCTGCCATTTCTCCGATTAACGGAAATGAGCCTACCCCAGTGGCTACTTGGGTCTCATAAACTAGGCGCTGATAGAGTCGGGATGTTTTCCCATCGGTCAGGACCGCGTCGGCTAAGGACAGCCAATCAGATTCATCTGTGCCCCATTCTGGGATTGTCCAGGCTTTATAGATACGAGCCTGAGGAACCCGATCCTCTAGAGTCATTCGTCGGTCGTGCTCGTAGGTCGGTATCCATGTTTCTATTCTTGAGAGAGGGGGCCCGGGGGGAATGTCCCCAAAGTATTTTTGGGCCTGCTCCCTCGCAGTTGCGAGATCTATGTCACCCGCTAATACCAGCGTGGCATTATTAGGGCCGTAGTAGGTCCGGAACCATTCCCGCACGTCCTCTAGGGTCGCGGCGTTTAAATCCTCCATAGACCCTATCGGTGTCCAGGAATAGGGATGTCCAGCTGGAAATACATTTTCCATGATGTGTCTAAAGGCGGTTCCATAGGGCCTGCTTTCTGACTGTCGTTTCTCGTTCTGAACCACACCTCGCTGCTCGTCCAGCTTTTCTTGATCAAGGGCACCCAGCAGATGACCCATACGGTCAGACTCAAGCCAGAGCGCGAGATCCAGTGCTGTTGTGGGAACCGTCTGAAAATAATTGGTTCGATCAAAGTCGGTTGTACCGTTCATACTTGTTGCGCCGACTTCCTGGAGGGGCTTAAAGTACTCATCGTTGTAGTTTTCTGTCCCGTTGAACATCAGATGCTCAAACAGATGAGCAAATCCAGTTTTTCCTGCTGGCTCATTTTTGGACCCTACGTGGTACCAAACCGAAACTGCGACAATAGGAGCTTTTCGGTCCTCATGAACAATTACATGAAGTCCGTTATTGAGACGAAAGTCGTCGAAGGGAATATCCAGGTCGGCAGCACTCGATAGTCTTGCTGCCAAAAGGGAAAAGCAGAAAAGAGTGTAAAGAATTTGTTTCATATTTTCCTCACCGTTTCGGAGACAGACCTTTTAATCTCAAAATTTTCTGCGATCCGTCAATATAATCCTCGACCAGACCGCTACTCTACCGAAATAACAGGTAGTTTCGATAGACTGTGCGGTGGTATTTTTTTCTTTGCAGAGGCTAAATGTTTCCGACATAAAAAGGACGAATGCGGATAATAAGATGTTAAATGGATTAATTTTTAAAAAACGACGGTGTAGCAGAAATACTTACTGTGCAAGACTCGTATCGATCTGAGGTTGTAAAAAAAAGAAATCTCTATCCACAGCTGGATCCTTTTGACCATGGTTATTTGGATGTCGGGGATGGGCACAGTATCTACTATGAGCAATGTGGTCGGCAGGACGGGTTGCCTGCACTGTTTGTCCATGGTGGTCCTGGGGCCGGTGGGGATCTTAATGCTCGCCGTTTTTTTGATCCATCGACGTACCGCATTGTAATCTTTGATCAGAGGGGCGCCGGCCGTAGTCGCCCCGCGGCTTCTGTCGATGCGAACACCACCTGGCACCTAGTTAGAGACATGGAATTATTGCGTGGTCATCTTAAGATCGACCGGTGGCTTGTGTTTGGAGGATCTTGGGGCAGCACCCTTTCACTCGCTTATGCGCAGCAGCATCCAAATGTGGTCAGCGCGCTGGTGCTTCGGGGCATTTTTCTTCTTCGCCAAAAAGAACTTGCTTGGTTCTATCAGAAAGGGGCGAGTGTGTTGTTGCCAGAGGAGTGGAGCAAATTTTTGACATTGATCCCCGAGGAAGAAAGGAATGATATGTTGTCTGCGTATTACAAGCGTTTATTTAGCCCTGATCCCGAGATTCATCTTAAGGCGGCGATTGCCTGGTCTGCCTGGGAGGGGGCGGCAAGTTTTTTGATTCCCCGTGCCGAGCAAAAATCTTTGTTCGGGAAGCAGAGTTTTGCTTTAGCATTAGCTAGAATCGAAGCACATTTTTTTATCAATGATGGGTTTTTTCTGCATGAAGGTCAGCTTTTAGAAGGGGTGGGTAAGATTCGCCACATTCCGGCCGTGATTGTTCAGGGAAGGTACGACATTGTGTGTCCCATGGAGACGGCCTGGGAACTGCACAAGTGCTGGCCAGAAGCTGATTTTCGGGTCGTGAATAATGCCGGACACTCGGCCTACGAGGTTGGGGTTATGAGTGAGCTTATTAATGCTACTGACGCGTTTAGGGAACTAGCGGTGGGCCAGATATGACGAAGCGATTGCTGACCAATGGCCGGCTCGTAAATGAGGGAAAGATTTTTGATGCCGATGTACTCGTTGAAGATGACAGGATCACAAGAATTGAGTCAGTCTTGTCTGGGTCTGTGGCGGACGAGATTATTGATCTCAAAGGAAAGTATCTTCTTCCTGGCCTAATAGACGACCAGGTCCACCTTCGTGAGCCTGGCCTGACCCACAAGGCCTCTATAGCAAGCGAGTCAAAGGCTGCCGCATTGGGTGGGGTGACAAGTTTCATGGATATGCCAAACACGAGCCCCCCTACTACAACACGCGCGGCGTTAGCTGAGAAGAAATTACTCGCTGCAGGAAACAGTTTCGCTAACTACGCTTTCTATATGGGTGCTACCAATGACAACATAGAAGAAATCAAACAGCTTGTTCCCGGCGAGGCCTGTGGGGTAAAGGTTTTTATGGGCTCTTCGACGGGTAAAATGTTGGTTGATGATCCACGCGCCCTAGAGCAAATATTTGGTCAGGCGAGATGCTTGGTAGCTACCCATTGCGAAGACACCCCCATAATTAAGGAAGCAGAGGATAGGTACCGTAGGCGATACGGGGAAAATGTCCCGATGTCAGCTCACCCGCAGATCCGGTCGGAGGAGGCCTGCTATAAGTCTTCTTCGCTGGCTGTAGATTTGGCCAAGCAGCATCAGACTCAGCTGCACGTCCTGCATCTCAGCACAGCCCGAGAATTAGAGCTTTTCCCGGCTGGGCCCCTGGAAGGAAAGTCCATTACCGCTGAAGCTTGTGTCCACCATCTCTGGTTTGATGAGTCACACTATGCAGATCTTGGTACTCGAATTAAGTGTAACCCAGCCATAAAACGTCCAGAAGATCGTCTCGGGCTCATCAACGGGGTAAAAAGCGACCGGATAGACATTATTGCAACGGACCATGCTCCTCACACGCTGGCCGAGAAGTCGCTGCCTTATTTTGAAGCCCCAGCAGGTCTTCCCTTGGTCCAGCATTCGCTGCTCATGCTTCTGGAGCAGCACCGGTCAGGACATTTCAGCTTGGAGTTGATCGTTGAAAAGGCAGCTCACAACCCGGCGCTCAGGTATCGCGTCCAGGACAGAGGGTTTCTTCGTGAGGGTTATTTTGCTGATATGGTCGTGGTCGATTTCGAAGGGGAAACGAGTGTAACCGGGGACCAGTTGCTGTACATGTGTGGCTGGTCGCCCCTGGAGGGCACTCGATTTGGGTCTAGAGTCACTCTGACGTTCGTGAATGGTTCTGTTGTGTCTCGTGATGGTCAGATCGAGGGAGCCCCAAATGGGAAAGCACTAACTTTTTTAACTGAATAAATTGTGGTCCACATTCGAAAGTATGATTTTTAATTAATCATGCAATCAGGTGACTAAATCCGGCACAATACTTGCGTTACGGCCTACTAATTTGTTATACGTGTGAGCAGAAATTTGTTGGCTGGAATCATGCTCCAAGTGAAAGTTTTTGGAGCGCTTGGCTGAAGATTAAAGTCGGCATCATAAGACTAAAAATAAAGGCTTTTAATTTCGGATGTCTTATCTTTCAGAGCGCTTTAAGGTAGCCATTTTTGCCCTGGTTGGGGAGGGCCCCATAAAGCAGCGCCTAGCCGAAGCCTACATAGAGCACCTCGGGGACTTGGATAGCGAGGAGTTCCCTTCTGACCTAAGGCAGGATTTTATGGTCCTTCATGACGCCCTTCATTACGTGAAACCGGGTGGCAAGGATTCCTGCGTCAGGGCCTCCATCCGTAAAATGTCTGCGATGGAAGCAGATATCCACGCTGAAATGATTGTTAGGATTTATTCTGAACTTCTCCGAAATGACAGAGTCAACGATCCATTGTCCATAGTCAGTAAAAAGGATAATAAGCCTTTGCCCCGATTTCTGGCTTCGGTAAATTGATCTGCCATAGCGCACCATAACTTTGACCACCAAAATAGGAAGCGCTAACAGAAAGGACGTCAGATTCCCATCGTACCTTGGCTCCTATCAGTGAATGTTGTAAAACAGTTGCAACCCCAGTAAAGGGTGGTACTGTGCAGCCGTCTGAGAATTCGCGCACAATCTAGGCGTATGAATACTGTTCGATTCCTGATTTTCTTTTGTGTTACCGGCATCGTGTCGGCTCAGGGTGCTCTACCGCCCTCTGTGAATCGGGTTTTAGAGGGTCATGGAATCTCGCCGGATGGGCTGAGCATTTTAGTTCAAGAAGTAGGTTCCCTTGAGCCGGTTTTAGTTCACAACCCCACCGTTCCCAGAAATCCGGCATCGACCATTAAATTGTTAACAACCTGGGTGGCGCTCGACGTCCTGGGTCCGACCTATAACTGGCCAACTGAAATTCATTTTCTGGGAGATTGGGACGGGCAAGAGCTCGAAGGCGATTTGGCAATCAAAGGTTACGGGGATCCCTATCTGGTAACCGAAGAATTTTGGAAGCTTCTACGTTCATTGCGTGGCATAGGGCTTGAGAATGTGCGTGGTGATCTGGTACTGGATGGCAGTTTTTTTGAGGAAGTAAATGGCGATCCCGGCGACTTCGATAGCCAGCCCTTTCGGGCCTACAATGTTCTTCCGAACGCACTAATGGTTAACTATAAAACAGTCCGATTCAATTTTCTGGTGGACGAGCGACTTGGCGCGGTCAGGATCAGCCCCGATCCTGAACCCAGCAATCTTGAAATTCAGAACCGAATACGTTTAGGAGAAGGTCCTTGCAGGGGGTACCAGTCCGGCATCGCGTTCGACGTTCTGAACCCGGTCGTAGGGAGGCGTGTTGTTTTCTCGGGTAATTTTCCTGAATCTTGTGGTCATTATGCTTTGAGTCGCTCGGTTCTGCAGCATGACACCTTCACTTTTGGGGTATTTCAAACGCTTTGGAAACAACTGGGTGGAAGGTTTAGTGGAACTGTTCGTAATCAGCCTGTCCCCGAAAACAGCGAGCCTGCTATGGTATGGCGCTCAAGGCCGCTTGGAGAAGTCATCCGCAGTATCAACAAGTTTAGTAATAATGTGATGACCCGACAGCTGTTATACAGCTTGGGTGCGGAACGGGGTGGGCCGCCAGGCACAAATGAGAAAGGGGTTCAGGCCATCGAAAATTACCTGCAAGCGCAGGGGTTACAGACAGCTTCCCTGTTTATAGATAACGGTGCCGGCCTGTCTAGGGCAACCCGGATTTCTGCTCGGTTGATGGCGGACGTTTTGCTCGTCGGCTATCAGAGCATTTATATGCCAGAATTTTTGGCTTCGCTTTCGCTGGGTGGATTAGATGGCACGACGCGGGGACGTTTCAACGGTCATCCTATGGAGGGAAGAATGCATGTTAAAACTGGTCGGCTTGATCATGTTTCTGCCCTTGCCGGTTATATTCACGGAAATAGTGGCCGCACCTATGTTGTGGTAGTTATGCTGAACGAGGCAGATGTCCATCGGGGTCCAGGAGGCGAGCTACAGGATGCTCTGTTGCGTTGGGCTTTTAATCTTTCTTGAGATGCTCTGACGATAGAGATGAATGGGAGGAAAAATGTAAAGAATCCCTGGCCTGAAACAGGTTGGGAGTTTCTTCAAAAATTTTGATGGTGAGCAGCTCCTGGGGGTCCCTTGCACTTAGACGGCACAGCCGCCGAGTAAACACAATTTCATAACCGCCGTTCAGGGTAGCGGCCGATTTTATCCATATGAGGGTGAAGTATGAATGACAAGTATAGTATTCTTTTTTTTGGGGCTTCTTACGGCTCGCTTCTCGGCGCAAAGGCCGCTCTTGCAGGGCATTCGGCACACTTAATCTGCCTTCCAGACGAATCACAACTGATCAACAGTGAGGGTGCGATCGTGCGTCTGCCGGTGCGGGATGTTTCTGATGGGCCCGTTGTGCTGAATACGAAGGACATGCCCGGAATTGTTTCTGCGGGCGGGCCCGAAGATACGGATCCTTCTGATTACGATCTTATCGTGCTTGCCATGCAGGAACCTCAGTATCGAGTGCCCGCCGTTAAGGATTTGTTGAGTCGAGTGGGTGCATCTGGAAGGCCATGCATGTCAATCATGAACATGCCTCCATTAAGCTTTTTAAGGCGTATTCCGGCTGTCGATGGGGAGGCGGTCAGGGGTTGCTACACGGACGCGTCCGTCTGGGACAACGTGGACCCGTCTTTGATCACATTGTGTAGTCCGGACCCGCAGGCATTCCGTCCACCCGAAGAAAAGTGCAACGTACTCCAGGTAGGATTGCCCACTAACTTCAAGGCGGCCCGATTCGAGTCGGATGATCACACCGCTATCCTGTGTAAGCTAGAAGAAGACATCCAAGGGATTCGTTACAACGTTGTCGGCAAAGAGGTGGAACTGCCCGTCAAGTTGCGGGTGCATGATTCTGTGTTTGTACCGCTTGCCAAGTGGTGCATGCTGTTGGCTGGCAATTACCGTTGCGTGCAGGCAAAAGAGATGATTCCGATCAGGGAGGCAGTTCATGCTGATCTGGATGCTTCAGAGTCTCTGTATAACTGGGTGGCAGACCTGTGTGTGAGCCTGGGCGGAGATCATGCCAATCTTGTTCCGTTTGAGAAATATGCCAAGGCTGCCTTGTCGTTGCAGAAGCCTTCCTCGGCAGCCCGCGCGCTTGCTGCCAAAGCGGCCTACATCGAGCGCGTGGACAAGTTAGTGCAGACGCTTGCTGAGTCCCAGGGGATGCAATCTGACGAGGTGGATCGGACTGTCGAGTTGGTGGATGGTTGGCTCGCCAGGAACCGTGAAGAGGCGACATAGCCGGACTAGCTGCTTAGGTGTTGAGCAGGTCTGAACACGCAGCCCGGACTTCTTTTAAGCCAAGTAAGTCCAGATGGATCTTGGCAACATTAGGATTTCCCGGTCATTCTCCGCTTTCCGATCCAGTACAGAATTCTAAGTCCGAGAAGCAACGTGACAATGCCAACGTAGACGAGTGGCTCGAAAGGATCACGTATTCCCTGCCAATAAAAATGTAGGATTCCAAGGGGTGCGATTACGTAAATGAGCCGATGCAGTTTTACCCATTTCCGACCCAGGCGCTTTTGCATCCGGTTGGTGGAAGTAACTGCAAGGGGAAGCATAAGCACGAGACCGGTGAAACCAACGGTAATATAGGGCCGAGCGATAATATCAACAATTAAAGAGTTCCAGGCGAAGCCCCAGTCCAAGGTGATATAGGTAAGAAAATGCAGGCTCAGGTAGGCGAACGAGAATAGGCCTAGCATCCGGCGCAGCGCTACCAGCCAGTGAAGCCCCGTAAGGCGCCTCAATGGCGTTATTGTCAGTGTAATCAGTAAAATGTTTAAACCACTTTTGCCTAGCGTATGCAGGACTTCCTCTACCGGATTGGCGCCCAAGTCCAGCGGGCCTATGGCGAAGGCCCGCAGCAGCAGCCATACAAAGGGAGCCAGACAGGCAAGGCAAGCAATAATCTTAAGCGGAGCGATAAGAGAGCGGGTCATCGCTAAATCGAACTAGCCTGCAATCAATAGTTTCTTACTAGGTCTAGGTCCCGATACAGGTGGGCAACTTCAGCCTCGTAGCCATTAAACATAAGTGTCGGAGTCCTAGCCGAAAAAAGGCTTCCTCCAATGCGCCGCTCACTAGCCTGGCTCCATCGGGGGTGATCAACCCTGGGATTTACGTTGGAATAGAAGCCGTATTCTTGGGGAATTGCCTTGTTCCAGCTGGTCCCTGGCTGGCTTTCCTGGAAACGTATGCGAACAATTGATTTGATGCTTTTGAACCCGTACTTCCAGGGTACTACCAGCCGTAAGGGAGCGCCATTTTGATTAGGTAGCGCCTGTCCGTACAAACCGATGGCCATTAAGCTCAGAGGATTCATCGCCTCAGCGATTGTGAGTCCCTCCCGATAAGGCCACTCCAGAACCGGATAGCGCAGCCCTGGCATTTGGCTGGGTTCGTAGAGTGTGAAGAACTTTACATATTTTGCCTTCGAGGTCGGTGCAAAGCGTTTCAATAAGTCAGCGAGAGGGAATCCCACCCAGGGCACTACCGCTGACCAAGCTTCCACGCAACGCAAACGATAAACGCGTTCTTCAAAAGAATGAGGCCTTAGAATGTCTTCAAGTGTGAATGTGCCGGTGTTTTCCGCTTCGCCCTCCACTTTTATCGACCAAGGGTCGGTGACCAAAGTGTGCGCGTAGCGGGCCGGGTCCGTTTTGCCGGTTCCAAACTCGTAATAATTGTTGTATCCGGTCACATCATCAAAGTCGCTGTGCTCCTCGTCAAGGGAGTTAGGCCAGGGCTTGGTTTTGTCCAGGCTAATGCTGCTAGGAAGCGCTGCCTCGGTGTCCAGACCGATACCCGGCAATAGCCCCGCAGCTAGGCCGGCTGCGAGAATCCGACGCCGATCACGGAAGATATTTTCAGGCGTGATTTCCGAGTTTTTAATATCCCTGGCTGTTTTGATCAACATGCTCGCACCTAATGTACTTTCGTTTGCGAAAGAAGCTTACCGTTACCTCAATGTTGCCGGTTTCAGCACGAAATCACCAGCGTAAAAGGGTCCTTGCTTCAAGATTAGGTTAAAAAAATTCTCGTGTTTGGAAGTACCATTGATTTAAAGAGGGACCCCGCCGCTGTTGTATAGGCTAAGCGTGTACTGATTGTTTAGCTTATTCCTTTATTTCTGCGAAAAAAAATAACGAAACTGATGACTCAGTTGCACGTTGCTGGTGAGGGTTGGTTCGCCGTTCAGCAGGCGTGGCCTAAAATATGTTTCCCGAACCCGACCAATGTATCGTGCGTCCATTAAGCCGGCGGGCTCTGATGATATGATTTGTACGTCGGACGCACGGCCCTCGGCGGATACCGTAAAGGAAAGAGTAATTGTTCCCCACGCGTATGAATCTTGCCGGCGCCGCATATCGACTGGACCTAGAGGTGCGACAAAGCTGATAGGGGCGGGTTCGCCGTAAAGGTTTCCAGGGTCCAGTGACGGGCCAGACTCCATTATCCGCCATCCATCTCGGTAGTATTCGAGGGCCGCCTCAGTTCTCTTGTGCCCCATCTCCCAGTCACCTAACACGGTGAGAGACCTCGCCCGCTCTATCGGAGGAATACCGACGTCGCGGCTCAGGATCTCTGTCAGGCGAATCTTGGCCGAACTCGGTTCATTGCGGGCTAGGTCAATCAGAGTGAGTTTTCTCAGGACAAACAAAAGACTGATGTCATTTGAATCAGGGTTCGCCTCCTGGATTTCTAGAATTTGCTGATATTGTTCCCTTGCCTGGCCTCTCATTCTTGAGTATTCGTAGTACTGTCCAAGGTGATTTAGAAACGGAATAGTCTCTAGGCTTTCGGCACCGAAGCGTCTAACCGAGATTCTGAGACGCTCCTTCTGAATGCGCTGTGCTTCCAGCGTATCGCCTAGCAACAGGTAGACAACGGTCATATCATCCAACAACTCAGTCTGTTCTAAATTGAAAAGGCCCAAATTCCTCTGATTTAAATCCTGTGCGTGCTCTAGCACGGTTATTGCCTCTTCGTAACGGTCACCGTACATGTATGAGCGGGCTAGGCCTTGATATGGTACTACTAGGTTTAGAGCAAGTTCCCCGTCCTGCTCTTCCAGTAGCTCCAGTCCTCTCAAATAATTTTCCTCGGCTTTTGCGAGCTCACCGAGTTCAGCCTGTACTCTAGCAAGTTGAACAATGTGGCCGGCAAGACGTTTATCGCCCGTGTCCTCAAGTGCGCTTACTAGATCTTCTGCGCTAGTTAGCGCCCCTGAAAAATCCTCAACAACTATTTGGGCATCCCGTGCGAGTGTAAGCGAACGAAGATGCGCTTCTGGGTCATCGGTCTGGGCTCCAATTTGCTGAGTGGTTAATACAAACGGTAGTAGCCTTACTAGCCGGGGCCAGGTTAGCAGACCCACTAGGGTGTTATGCCAGACTGTCATTCGTCAGGTTTATAAAAATAGACGAAGCGACGAGCCAATCCTGTGGCCGGAACAGCTTCACCATCTACGAAACGCGGCCTAAATCTGGAACGCCGGATCGATGAGACTACTGTCTCGTTTTTAAGTTTCAGTGGAATCGCTTCCAATACGTTCACATTATTCGCGCGCCCGAGCTCATTGATGTCAAAGGTAACCAGTACATGGCCAGGCTCCATATCTGGTTCCTGAAAAGTGCTTACGCCCCGCCGACTGGGGCTCACAAATAAGACGTAGTCCGGGTCATAAAACCATGCCTTCCGCAATTCCTCGCTATTCTCTGTATTGGCCAGCAAATTCCAGGCGCGACGATACTCCACATCAAATGGACCCACCTTACTAAATGCTACATTCCAGTCACCGATGTCTCTGAGAGTTTGTGCAGTGGCAAGAGCGTCAGTGTTGTCTTGAGCCTCCAAAATCATCAGGGCTTTTTTAAGTGAGTTTAAGCCTTGTCCTTCGCCAAGTTTTTGTCTTCGGAAGCTATTGCCTGTCTCCCGAAGCGGCGTCACCATGTAGACACTTTCCCTGCTTAGTTTTTTGCGAATGATTGACATGGCTCGACTGTACTGGCCGCGCTCCGCTTGATACAGACCATTTCTTCCGAGCCATTGCGCGTATTTGTAGATGGCTGGCAAGACTTCGATTGTGTCCTCACCCTGTTTACGCTCCATGAGCCTCAGTCCCTCTAGCTGTGTTTCATGGGCTTCTACGAAGAGGTTCATACTTGAAAGTGTCTGTGAGATGAGGTCTAGGATGTCGATTTGTCCTTCGTTGAGTAGGCCAAAAATTCTTCGGTTGACTGTACGGGCTTCCTCAAATACGACTCTGGCCTCAAGGTAATCCCCGCGATCGTGATAGTTGGACCCGAGCCCTAACAGGGGCCCAATCACGGCCTCAGAATAGGTCCCGTTAGCCGATCTGATGATTTCTATAGCTCGGAGAAAATGAGTTTCTGATGAATCATGAATGCCCGCGACCCGTTCGGCCTCTGCTAGATTAGCTAGGATCGTGGCAGTGTCCTTGCTTTCGGGGCCAGTTTCTTGTTCGGTCAGCTCGAGCAGGCGTTGGCCGACAGGGATTGCTTCAATGAATTGTTCCAGTTCAATGAGGCCGTTGAAAGCTAGTTGCGTCTCAAAGCGGCTGTTGAGATCATCTTCTAGGGTGGTTGCGGGAGCCTCAGCCTGACCCGAAAGTTCTGCGGACAAACCCTCTGTGGTGACCATTTCCTGAGTTTGGGCTGCGCTAATACAGGACAACCCGACCAAAATCCACAGTCCTTCTAGAGCAGGGCAGGTGGCCCAAAGTCTTTCTTTGTCTGGTTGAGACCGAAGAGTCATGTCGCCCCCATTCTATCGGAGAATATGCATGTGTGGCGCTATTTACAAAGACCTTTCTAGTAGTGATTTGATGGCGATCCGCTAGATTTTGGTAGGCCCTCCACAAAAACAGCAGCAAATATAGAGTTGCTTTTGGCAACAACATACTCGGAAACGCTTGTTCCCGCGCCGCTCCGCATTATAATACGCGCGCCCAATCTCGTAATGACTATGCGCATCACGAACACATTAAGGGACGCTGCCCACTATCTTTCGGCCTTTCGGAGATGGCCGCTGCCATGAAACCTACCAAAACGGAAGGTACGGAATACTTCCACCAGGTTGTTGATTGCCAGTGGGCCTGCCCGGCCCATACTGACGTGCCTCAATACATCCGCCTAATTGCTCAGGGGGAGTTCACAGAGGCTTATATGCTGAATCGAGAGTCTAACGTTTTCCCGGGTATTCTTGGTAGGGTCTGTGACCGTCCCTGTGAGCCGGCGTGCCGGAGAGTTCGAGTTGAGGACAAGCCGGTCGCAATCTGTCGTCTAAAGCGGGTGATTGCAGACAATCGAGAAGACATAACGGATAGGTTGCCACAGGTGCCAACAAAGAAAAACGGCAAGCGAATTGCTCTTGTTGGGGCTGGTTGCGCCTCATTAACAGTTGCTAATGATCTGCTCCCTCTAGGCTACGAGTGCGTGATTTTTGAGGCGCTCGGTAAAATGGGGGGCTTAATGCGCACTAATATCCCGGCGTTTAGGTTGCCTGCCAACGTACTTGACGAGGAAATGGGTTACATAATTGATATGGGCGTAGATCTGAGGTTGAACTCGCCCATAGAAAGTATGCGTGATCTTCTTGAAGAGGGTTACGATGCCGTGTTCGTTGGTAGTGGTGCCCCGAAAGGAAAGGATTTGAGTATCCCTGGCCGTGATGAATCGGAGCGAATTCACATCGGCATTCTTTGGTTGGAGTCTGTGGCATTTGGTCACACGGAGTCCATTGGAAAAAATGTTTTAATTATTGGCGTGGGTAATACGGCTATGGACTGTTGCCGTACATCCCTGCGTCTTGGGGCCAAGTCGGTCAAAGTCATGGCCAGGAAGCCAAGGGCTTTTTTTAAGGCGTCTGATTGGGAGTTGGAGGATGCTGAAGAGGAAAAGGTCGAAATTGTAGTCAATCATTCTCCTAAATCTTTTGTAATGAAGGGTGGCAAGCTGGTCGGGATGAACTTCGATAAGATGGAATACGAAATTGATGAGAAAGGGCACATCACTCAAAGTAAAATTGTAGGGGAGGCGCTTTTCCCCTGCGATGATGTGGTACTTGCAATCGGGCAGGACAATGCTTTTCCTTGGATTGAGCGGGATATTGGGATCAAGTTTGATGAATGGCAGGTGCCAGCCGTGGACCGTATAACCTTTGAATCTACCAGGCCGGGTGTTTTCTTTGGGGGGGATGCAGCATTTGGGCCTGAAAATATTATCTGGGCTGTAGAGCACGGACACCAAGCCGCAATTTCCATTGACAAGTATTGTCAAGGACTTCCCTTAACGGAGAGATTGCCGAGGGGCGTGAACCTTCAAAGCGCCAAGATGGGTATTCACGAGTGGAGTTATAGCAACGACTATGATCCTTCGGGCCGCCGTATCATGCCTCACGTTGATCTGAGAGAGAGATTTAAAAAACTCGACATAGAAGTAGAGCTTGGTTTTAGTGCCGAGCAGGTAGTGACTGAAGTAGAGCGCTGTCTGAATTGTGATCTTCAAACTGTTTTTACAGCGCAGCAGTGCATTGAGTGCGATGCTTGTATCGATATTTGTCCGGTCGACTGCTTGACTATCACTAAGAATGAAGATGAAGAAAAAATAAAAGAAAATCTAAAGGCACCGCCGTTAAATCCGGACCAACCACTTTATGTTTCTGGACCCCTCAAGCATACGGCACGTGTTATGGTCAAAGATGAGAATCTGTGCGTACATTGCGGGCTGTGTGCAGAACGTTGCCCCACTGGTGCGTGGGACATGCAAAAGTCCACGTTGGTAATTCCTTATGCCGCCGATGAGGCGGAGCAAAACGAGTCACTGTGTCAGCAAAGACAAAAAGCCGGGTAAACGATTTCACCATCAAGTTAGCTAACGTGAACGGGACCGGTTCCGCGAGCGCTAATTCTTTATTGATGAAGACCATTTTCCGTATGGGCGTTCCTGTGACTGGCAAGAATTTCTTTCCATCAAATATTCAGGGGCTTCCTACTTGGTATGAGATTCGGGTCAGTAAGGATGGCTATCTGGCACGTTCGGGTGATCTCGACGTGATGGTTGCGATGAACGCAGAGACCTATGAAGAGGACTTAGGAGAAGTTAGCAAGGGCGGAACGCTGATCTATGATTCCACTTGGCCGCGTGACAAAACCCTCTCTCGGCGTGGCGTAACAGTTTTGGGAATTCCGCTGGCCAAAATGTGCAACGAGTATTTCGATAATGTGCGAGCCCGCATTCTGATGAAAAACATGGCTTATGTCGGAGCTTTGGCAGCACTTTTGGACTTGGATTTGGATGTAATCCATACCCTAGTGAAGGAAATATTTGCCGCCAAGGAGTCCCTAATAGGGGCGAATCTGAAGGCAATTGAGTTTGGCTTCAAATACGCAGAAGAGAATTTTCAGTGCCCGCTACCAACTCGGGTTAAGGCGCTTGATAAAACAAGCGGCCATATAATGATCGACGGCAATACCGCAGCTGGTCTCGGTTGTGTGTACAGCGGCGCTACGGTTGGTGC
>Ga0315336_1003784_pt1 | contig 19400 bp, 19 predicted proteins | sample ASW5metaG_FD_204512 | JGI IMG/M metagenome (GOLD analysis project Ga0315336, IMG submission 204512) | Ammonia-oxidizing marine archaeal communities from Monterey Bay, California, United States - ASW #5 | ecosystem: Environmental > Aquatic > Marine > Intertidal zone | place: USA: California... | reverse complement strand
CCTCGTTGCCAGCGATCAAATACCTCGGCCAGCTCCGCTGCCGTGTAGCCTCGCCGCCTCTTCTTCTGTTTCCTCTGCATCCACTTCTCCTTTCGGTGAAGTGTTGCATCCATCCATTGAGACCACCGTTGTTACCCAACACCAATCCGCAAAGAGGTAGAATCGGACCGTTGTGATCGATCAGACCATCTCGCACTACAAGATCACTGAGGAGCTCGGTGAGTGCGGCAGGGGTGTCGTTCGCAAGGCCGAGAACCTGAAGTTGGAACGCCCCGTCGCAGGCAACACGTAGCATCATACCTGTGGAACGCCAATATATATGCCCGAAACCAAGCGCAAACTCGCAGCGATCTTGAGCGCCGATGTGGTCGGTTGCAGCCGGCTGATGGGAGCGGACGAAGAGGCGCGAACATAGTTCCGGAGGCCGTGGCACAGCTGGCGAGCGGTTCGAGTCGGTGTTGGATTGCTGGGAAGCCCTTGCGGGAGGGCGACGCCCGGGTTTCAACGATTCCGTGTATCGATCAGAGCGTGAAACAGCGGACCGCAACTTTGCGCTGGCCTACTACATGCGCGAGAAAGAGGTGTTCCCGCAAGGCTCCGACCTGCACGACGTGCTGGACTTCTACTTCCGCTGTTGTGCAATCGAGATGAACGCGGAGTATTTCGCGATCATGGCGGCGACGCTAGCGAATCGCGGGATTTGCCCGATGACCGGAGAGAGGGTATTCCAGGTGGCAACGGTGCAGCGCTGCCTTTCGCTGATGTCGAGCTGCGGCATGTATGACTTTTCTGGAGAGTTCGCTTTCCGCGTTGGTTTGCCTGCGAAAAGCGGTGTTTCCGGAGCAGTGATCGTCGTCATTCCGAACGTGGTCGGCATTTGCTTGTGGTCTCCAGCGCTGGATTCGAACGGCAACAGCGTACGGGGCGTCGACCTTTGCGAGCAGCTTGTCGATACTTTCGGTTTTCACGGCTACGCGAATTTATCAGAGTTCGCTCCGGTGGATGACCCCACGGAGAGCACCATTGCCCGCATCGCTCGTCAGGTCAACGAGTTGATCTGGGCCGCCAGCAAAGGGGACACGGGAGGTTTGCACCGAAGACAGCAACAAGGGGCTGATCTGAACTGCGCGGACTATGACCTGCGCACCCCACTTCACCTTGCGGCGGCTGAGGGCCAGATTGAAGTCGTCGAGTTCTTCATTGAGCAGAGCCGCTCCGGCGTTGTCCAGCTAAACCCGAAAGGCCGCTGGGGACGCACACCGCTGGATGACGCGGAACTGCATGGCCGAAAAACGACGGCCAAAGCGCTTGTCGCCGCAGGTGGTGTTCGCGGTGCGCCGGTTCCGTTGAGCCGTAACCAGGCCGCCGGAGCGCACGCGAGGCCAAACGACACGGAGAACGCGGACGAACTCATTTGGGCAGCGAGCCTAGGTGACATGGAACACATTCGTCAGCTTGTTGCGAGAGGGGTTCAGATGGACTGTGCGGACTATGACAGCCGCACCCCGCTGCACCTCGCGGCGGCTGAAGGACGCACTGAAGTCGTGCGTTTCCTGCTGGATCAAGGGGTCGATTCGAATCCACTTGACCGCTGGGGAACGACGCCGCTTGACGACGCTAGCAGACATCGAAAGTCAGCCGTAGTTGAGATTCTGCAGCGTCGCAACGCCCCGCCGTCCCAAAGCTAAGATCTAGTCGCTGTGGCGGGGAGTGCGTATCAGCCGGTATTCGCATCGTTCGTGTCGGCGGAATTCCGGATTCTTGCGACCTGAGACCCAATTTCGCATCTAACTAGGTATGAATCACCCCATTGTTGACTGACATAGTGGAGATTCTGAAGGCCCGCGCAACACCCGAAAGATCGCCGGAAGTGCTTTCTTCTCAATGCCTGCGCCGGACCTTCCCCGACGGAGTTGTCTACAATGACACGTGGTCTTGCGATGGCTAGAGGCACTGAGAAGACGGACGAAAAAGTCGACGACGGCACCTCGATTCTCGATCAAATCGGCAACACGCCGCTGATCCGTCTGTGGTACGTCGCCCGCGACTTCCCCGACGTCGAAATCTACGCCAAGGGCGAGGGCTTCAACCCCGGCGGCTCGGTCAAAGACCGTCCGGCGCTCAACATGATCCGCGACGGCGAGCGCACCGGTAAGCTCCAACCCGGCGGTACCCTCATCGACGCCACCAGCGGCAACACCGGCATCGCCTACGCCATGATCGCCGCCGCCAAGGGATACCATGTTCGGCTCTTCCTGCCGGCCAATGCGTCGTCCGAGCGCAAGCGGATTCTCAAAGCCTACGGCGCCGAGGTCGTCCTAACCGAAGCCGCCGAGGGATCCGACGGAGCCATTCGCGCCTGCCGTGAAGAGTATCGTCAAGATCCCGACGAATACTTCTATCCGGACCAGTACAACAACCCGGCGAACTTTCTCGCTCACTACGACGGCACCGGCGTCGAGATCTGGAAGCAGACCCGCGGGCGCGTCACGCACTTCGTCACCGGCCTCGGCACGAGCGGCACCTTCATGGGCGTCGGCCGCCGTCTGCGGGAATACTCGAGCGACATCAAGCTCATCTCAATGCAGCCTTCCAGCGGCTTTCACGGTCTCGAAGGCCTCAAGCACATGGAGACGGCGATCGTCCCTGGCATTTACGATGAAGAGCTAGCCGACGAGAACATCGGCATCGACACCGAGGACGCTTACAAGATCGTCAAGCAACTCGCCAAGGAGGAAGGCCTGCTGGTCGGTATCTCCTCGGGCGCGAACGTCGCCGCCGCTCTCAAGGTGGCCGCCAGAATCGGCAAGGGTGTCATCGTCACAGTTCTTTGTGACGCCGCCGACAAATATCTGAGCGAGCATTTCTGGGACGAAGAATGATCCGCATTGAACAACAGTCTTGGTCTGAGATGGTCACGCACGCGCAGGCCATCTATCCCAACGAGTGCGTCGGCGTCATGCTCGGCAACAGCCAAAACGGCGCGAAGACCGTCACCGAAGCCCTGCGCATGGAAAACGTCCATGACGGCCCAAAGCAAGAGCGCTATGTGCTCGATCAAAAAGCTCTGCTCGCCGCCGACGCCGAGGCGCGGTCGCGTAAGCTGGAGTTAATCGGCATCTATCACTCGCACCCTGATTGCGATGCCTACTTTTCCGAGACGGATCTGAAGAACTCGTGCCCCTGGTACTCGTTCGTGGTCCTCTCCATTCAGAATGGGACGTTCGACCACGCCAATAGTTGGCTTCCCGACCCGGACCAGACGTCCGCTGCAAAAGAAGAGATGGAATACGGAGAGAAGTAATGGCTAAGATTCTCATTCCCACCCCGCTGCGCCAGTACGCCGGTGGCCACGATGCCGTCGAAGTCGATGCCGCCACCGTGGGCGAAGCGCTCGACAAGTTGACCGCCGAGCACGCCGACCTGCGCCGCCACCTGTTCAACGACGAAGGCAAGCTGCGCAGCTTCGTCAACGTGTATGTCGACGACGAAGACATCCGCTACCTCGACAAAGATCAAACCAAGGTCGAGGCCGGCGGGACCATCAGCATCGTCCCCTCGATCGCCGGCGGAAGCACCGTGGTTGCCGAGCCCCCGGCGGCCGTTGCCCTGACCAACGAAGAGGTGCAGCGCTACAGCCGCCATCTGATCCTGCCAGAGGTCGGCATGGAAGGGCAGCTAAAGCTCAAGCAGGCCAAGGTACTGATGATCGGCACCGGCGGTCTCGGCGCGCCGCTCGGCCTCTATCTCGCCGCGGCCGGCGTCGGCAAGATCGGTATCGTCGACTTCGATGTCGTCGATGCCTCGAACCTGCAACGTCAGGTCATCCACGGCACCAAAGACATCGGCCGGCCCAAGATCGACTCCGCCGCCGACAGCATGCAAAACATCAACCCGAATGTCGAGATCGTCAAATACGAAACCGCGCTCACCAGCGCCAACGCGCTCGACATCATCAAAGACTACGACATCGTGGTCGACGGCACCGACAACTTTCCGACGCGCTATCTCGTCAACGACGCCTGCGTGTTGCTGAACAAGCCCAACGCCTACGGCTCGATCTTCCGGTTCGAAGGCCAGGCGACGGTCTTCCATCACGACGGCGGCCCCTGCTATCGCTGCTTGTATCCCGAGCCGCCGCCGCCGGGTCTGGTCCCGAGTTGCGCCGAGGGCGGCGTGCTGGGCATCTTGCCCGGCCTCGTCGGCATGATCCAGGCGACCGAGACCGTCAAGCTCATCCTCGGCAAGGGCGAGACGCTCAGCGGACGGCTCGTGCTCTACGATGCCTTGAACATGCGCTTCCGCGAGCTCAAGCTCCGCCGGAACCCCGAGTGCCCCGTCTGTGGTGACAACCCGACGGTCACCGAGCTGATCGACTACCAGCAGTTCTGCGGCATCCCGCAGCAACAGGAAGAGGAAGCCGCCGCCGAAGACGCCATTCCGGAAATCTCACCGGTCGAACTGAAGGCCAAGCTCGATGCCGGCGAAAACATCTTAGTCCTCGACGTCCGCGAGCCGCACGAGTTCGACATCTGCCGTATCGACGGCACGACGCTGATTCCGGTCGGCCAGTTGCAAGACCGCGTCAGCGAGCTCAACGCAGCCGACGACATCGTCGTCCATTGCAAGTCGGGCAAGCGCAGTGCCAAAGCCGTCGAGTTCCTCCAGGACGAGGGCTTCAGCAAGGTCAAGAACCTAGCCGGCGGCATCCTAGCCTGGAGCGACCAAGTCGACCCAAGCGTCCCGAAGTACTAGCCTTCATGCCAGTCCCGTAGCGCGGATCTCGCTCCTGAGATCCGCGGCCTTTCCTTCGACCCTCCATATCCGTTCGCTACAAGAAACGGAGGCGCGGGTGTCAACCTGCACGCCCGCGGGCGAAGCCAGCGGAAACCGTCGGCCCACTCAATCCGCCCTCAACCCCGCAACCGCGCCACCAGCGCCCGCGTGACCTCTACATCCTGCTGCCACATCACGTTGGTTCGATCCAACGCTGCCAACCGCTCGTCGATCACCAGACTCTCTTCCGCGAGCTGTAGGGCTTCAGCCCCCTCGCCCTGCTGCTCGTGAATTTGAGCCACGACTGTCAGGCTGTATGACAGGTCGCGCTGCCAACCCGCGTTGGAGGGATCGGCCTCCCCCAGCCGTCGCCTCACCGTGAGCGACTCGCCGTAGGCCTGCAGCGCCCCGCTCAGATCCCCTTGGGCAAGCCGCACGTCGCCTTGGAGGTTCCCGAGCGCGGAACACTCCCGAAGCCAGTCCGGTTCGTTGGCCTTTCCGTGTTTGTTCAATCGTCCTCCAATCAAGCTCTGAGCCGCTGGTGTTAGCCTGCGTTGATTAATCCCATGGCGACCAATCGGCCTCTGGAGTCGTCGTGACGGGTGCTCGTGTCGGTCCGACCCAGCCGGGATTGACCTGTGTTGATGCGTGTTCGTTGCGTGGTTGGTCATCGCACCCTTACGGGCGCGGCTCTGAGCTTTGGATTGGGGTTTTCGTGGCTGGCGATGCGGGCCCGCTCCATAACTGTCGCGGCTCCGTTGCTTCTGGTATGAGCTGATCGGTTCGGGGCGGCTCGCCATGCGCGCTTTGCCTTCGCACAGCGATGTCCACTTAGGGGCACGACGTGGTTGCGCCTATGCTGAAAGTTCCCCTGATTTCGGTGTCGCCGTTGACGGTCACGGTGGGCGCATTCACGACGATGTTCGTGCCGTTCACAATGAGGTTCGGGCCCAACGTGACGGTGGCGGTCGCTTCCAGGGTCTGGGTTCCCGGTAGCAGTAGGTCCGCGAGGACCAGGTCGGCCGGACAAGCGCCCCCTTGGGCGACCTCTATCTGAACGCTGTCGCTGTTCATGCTTCCATTGCCGTTGTCAACGCTCAGCGTGACGTTGTGCGTCCCTTCTGGAAGCGTGACCACAGGCATCACACCCATGACCGTGCCGCCACCTTCGGGGAATGGTCCCATCCAGGTGTAGGTCAGCATGTCGCCATCCAGGTCACTCGACCCCGAGCCGTTCAGGGTTACATCCGCCGTGCCACCCCCCGGAATCTGCAACAATTGATCCGGCCCGGCGTCAGCCACGGGGATCTGGTTCACCGTAATCTCGACCGTGTCGCTGTCCATCAAGCCTCCGCCGTCATCGACGGTCAGCGTCACGGTGTGGACTCCGGGCGGTAGCGTCACCATCGCCATCTCGCCCATCGCGGTACCGCCGCCTTCGGGGAACGGCCCCGTCCAGGTGTAGATCAGCGGATCGCCGCCCAGGTTACTCGATCCTGAGCCGTCGAGTGCCACGTCTGCCGTACCGCCGCTGGGGATGTGGACGAGTTGGTCCGGACCGGCGTCAGTGACCGGAGGGCCTAAGCCTGTGAAGACGTAGGCCGCACCGCTTTCACTAAGGCTGTTGTCCGCCTGGGAAGGAGGGTTCACGCCGACCCCGTTGCTGTCCTCCTGATGGGCGCCGACGACCACCGTGTCGCCCGAGACGTCCACGGATTCGCCGAACCGGTCGTTCGCGTCCGTATTCGAAGCCTTGACGTAGGCCTGTTGGGCGATCGGGTCCACGGTAATCGGATACTTCGCCCCGCGATCCTCAACGACGACGCGCACTTGTCCTGTGCTGGTAACGTCGAGGCGAGCCGGCAATGGCCGGCCATCGGCATCCCAGACCTTCAGACCGGCGTAGTTGACCACCGCCGCCGCATCCTCATTCACGAATTGCACCGCCTCGCCGTCAACCGATTCCGCTCGCAAGTTGCCACGGACCGCAAGCCGCAACCGCACGCGTTCGCCTTCGCCTGCCGGCCGTCGGCTGAACATAAATCCGTGCTCCAGCCCGCGAGTGTCATTGATGGACCATTCCTCAACCGTGTCGTCCCAGGCATAGCTCAGCCGGTTCTTGTCGGCTGTTATCGCCGCCTTGCCCACGACGACTCGTTCAGCTCCGTCGAAGCCGTAGCTTACGAGTTCCAGGCCCCAGCTCCAGCCGCCCTCGTCCGGCTGAACTGAAAAGCCGCGGCCATCAAAACGAATCAGCCAACCCTGTCGGTGATTGCGCGCCTTGTAGCCCTCGCCGTCAGGGACAGCCGAGTAGCAATGACGCTCGTACTCCCGGCGAATCTGTGCCCAGGCGACTACGGTTAGGCCTTCCGGTACAGGGGCGACGTTTTCGCCCAAGCCCTCGTTTGCGCCAAGGCTCTCAGTCTGTATTGTATCCGGGCTGAACTCGGCTAGCGCTGATGTTGGGAAGGGACTGATGGCGAGAAGGACACTAGCGATCCAGGCAAGAGCCGACACTTTCCGAAACCGACGAACGAAGCCCTGAGTTGGCCAAGGGACCGCCGTCACAACTCCGGACGGAATCTGTCCCGCACGCAGATAAATGCGGAGCGGCCTATTGAGGAAGTCTGATAGAAAACGAATCATATTTGAATCGCTTGCGCGGAGTTTCCAGCCGAGATCTCAGAACAATCAACACCACTGTGGCGATGCAACGGTTTAGGTCCACATTTCGCAGTGACGCCACACCAGCAGCGTCATACGCAGGACGCCCCCGCCAGCAGGTTCCAGCGAGACGACAAGCTTCCGAATCTCTCCATCTTTAGCTGTCTTGGCAGCTTTTGTTCGAGCGCTTGAAAGGCTCAAATAGACCTTCGATCCCTGTGCGCTTTCCGGGCTTCTGTGGGACTAAGTTGCTGAGTTTGCTGGGGGAGTGTGGTCGTGACTGGATGTGTACGAAGTTGGGACGATGGGTGGCGCTTGTGGGGGGCGAGGTTGATGGTGGTTGGTCATCGCACCCTTACGGGCGCGGCTCTGAGTTTTGGTTGGGGGGGGTTGAGGAGGTCGAAGATTTCCGCTTGTTTTGCTCGCGGGCGCGCAGGTTGACACCCGCGCCTCTGTTGCTTCTGGCATGTGTTGATGCGGCTGGGCGCAGGTCGGGTGTGCGGTGGTAGTGGGTGTCAGGTCTTGGCGGGTTTTGGCAGGGTGTGGCGATTATTTGATGGTCTCGTTGGGGCCTGGATGGCCGGAGGTTTCTGCTGTTGGTTGATATCGGTCCCGGCTGGGGTGGGCCTGGAAGTGGCCGATGTGTCCGAAGTTGCTGGTTTCATTGGTGGTTGCGTGGACTGGGTTGGTTCGATCGGCTGGTTGTCGCGTCGGATCGCGTCTCGTTGCTCTTGCTTTTGATATTTCTGTTCGTCTCGGTCCCGCTCGGCCCGCGTGCGGTTGTCGGGCAGGCGGGCGACGAACCAGTTGTCTTCGGTGCCCTTGCGGAGGTCGCGGAGTTCTTTGATGGCGCGGTGATAGCGGCGCGTCAGTTGGGTCTCGTAGCGGCTGAGGCGTGTTAGGTCGGTGAGGGCGAACCCGGTGAAGGTGTTGCCGAGGATGTGCTCGTCGTCTTTGCCGGCGTTGTGTTCTTGGTTGGCGCATCGGTCGAGGTGGTAGGCGTTGACGGCGACTTCGATGCGGGAGAAACGTTTGAGCCGCCAGGATGCGTCGGCGATTTGTTCGACGAGGTCTTCTTCAAGGGCGTTGAGGGGTCGCAGGTCGGCGCGAAGTTTATCGAGTTTGCATTGGTGCTCGGCGGGGTCTTCGCCGGGGATGACGGGGTGCTTGGATCGCAGGCCGTGTTTGAGGGCGTTCTGGGAAGAACGTTGTTTGCCTTCGTCGGTTCGGGGGCCGGTGGAGTGCTGGGCGTTTTGTTTGTTGGCTCGTTGCTGTTTTCTGCTGGACATTGTGGATTCCTTTGGGCGGTTTGCGCCCTGTGTGGAAAAGCCGCGGATCTCAAAAGGGAGATCCGCGTACGGTGGTTCCGCGGCTGTAATAGAAACGGCCGAAGCTGCTTGGTTCTTACTCGGGTGGGCGAGCCGGTGCATCGGGTGACAGCCAGCCTTTTTTCGCTGTGGTGGGGCGCGGGTGCTGCTGGGGCCGCTAACGAAAAAAGGTGCCAGTCACCGAGTGCGGCGTTGTCACCTGAGAGAGAACCGGCGCAGGTTCGGCCGGGTTTAGAGGTTGTCCGCGCCTGAGGGCGCGGGCCGGCACATTCACATGTGCCACTCTGTTCTTAGTGTGTACCCGGTGTCAAGGGGTTGGGGGGACTGTGGTCGCGGGCGAAGTTGCGGTTTCGGCGGTGTACTTGAGGAGGGCCGCTTCAACGATGTTCGACTGGATGGCCTGAAGTGGGTGATGCTCGTCGCGTGGCCAGGAGAAATTGCCGAGGGCAATGGAAAGCAGCAAGTGATCATCGAGGAAAGCGCCACGCCGGAGCAACGAGAGGCTTTGCGCGAGATTCTCCACGGTGATTGCACCGCGCCCGGAACGACATTCCTCAACATCGTCAACAGCCTCATGGCCGAGGTCAAGGAGACACTCTACGCACCGGTCGATGTGGAGGTCGACGTCGAGGCACGTAAAGGAAAGATCAACGTCCCCGGCCTCGTCGAATCGACCGGCTCTCCGATCCCGAACCCGTTCTCCGGCGGCGCTCACGGCATATCGATCTCCATCGACCAAGGGATTGAGTATCAAACCGCCAACATCGGCCGAGGCAGTTCGAAGGCCACAGCAGGACTTAAGATCGAACTCGACAACAGCTACGGCCAGTTCTGTGTCTATCATCTGAACCAGGACGGGCTCATCCGCAACTAAGCGGCGGATCACCCGACGCGCCTCTCCCGACTCCGATCCGTGTCCATTCAGACTCAGGGCGAGATGACCCTGCCGCGGCGTCAGCGCCTAGCCGTGTGGGCAGGGCTCGTGGGCGTGACGGTGCTCGCCTGGGTCTACCTCATTTGGATGGCGTGGGCGATGGACATGCCCATGGACGATGCGATGGCGGGTGTCCGGCCATGGACCGCCATGGATTTCGTGATGATGTTCCTGATGTGGGCCATCATGATGGTCGGCATGATGGTGCCGTCGGCCATCCCGATGACGCTTATCTACGCCGCCATCGCCCGGCGATCCCAAGAGCGCGGCCAGTACGTGGCGCCGACCGCGATGTTCGTCAGCGGCTACTTATTGATGTGGACCGCGTTTAGCCTAGCGGCCACGGTCCTGCAGTGGGCCATGGATCAGGCGGCGCTGCTTTCGCCCATGATGGTGACGACGAGCCCCACGGTGGGTGCGGGCATTCTGATCGCCGCGGGGCTCTATCAGTGGACTCCCTCGAAGAACGCTTGCCTGGAACACTGCCGCGCTCCGGCGAGTTTCATCTCGAAACACTGGCGTGCAGGGTCGGCCGGTGCGTTGCGCATGGGCATGCACCACGGCCTCTACTGCCTGGGGTGCTGTTGGGCTCTGATGCTGCTGTTCTTCGGCGGCGTCATGAACCTACTTTGGATCGCCGCGATCACGCTGTTCGTGCTGCTGGAGAAAGTCCTGCCGGCCGGCGCACAAGGCGGCCGCTGGACGGGCGGAGCGATGGTTGTCGCCGGTATGGCTTTGCTGTTCCTGACCTAAGTCAAACGCCTCGCTCAAGGCGCCACGAGTTCTCGAGTGTCTCCGGCTGTCATCGGTCGCTGCTGTGGGAGCAGGCCGACTTCGAATACGGCGCGGCCGAGCACGTCCTTGGCGGTCAAACCTTGCCGGCGCAACTCTCGAACAGGTGCGGCGGATTGCTTCTTGCTGAGCTTGTCGCCTTGGGGGTCTTTGATGAGCGGGTGGTGGGCGAAGGCGATGGGTTTTGCTCGACCAAGCATTTGCGCGAGACGGATCTGTCGTCCGGTTGATGCGAGCAGGTCTTCACCACGAACGACAAGGTTGACGCCATGGCGCATGTCATCGACGGTTACGGCGAACTGATACGTCCATTGGTTGTGGCGGTCGCGGAGTAGCAGATCGCCGCACTGGCGGGACGGGTCTTGTGACTGCTCGCCTAGGAATGGATCGCTGAATGCCTCTTCGGCGGGATCGATGACGAGACGCAGGCCATGGTCGGCGGTCTCGGAGTGATCGCGGTCCCGGCAATGGCCGCTGTAGCAGCGCTCCCCACCGTCGCTAAGCGGCGAGTGCTCGGCGATCCCCTTGCGCGTACAGACGCAGCGGTAGACCTTGTGATCTTCACGCAGCCGGGCCAGCGCAGCGTGGTAGACGGCGTCGGAATTGGACTGGCGGTAAGGACTTGTTGGTCCGATGGCGTTGGCGGGCTCGAAGCCGAGCCACTCCATGTCTTCGAGCATGGCCTGCTCGTATCCAGGACGGCAGCGGCCTCGGTCGTGGTCCTCGACCCTCAGAAGAACCTTACCGCCGACAGCGCTTGCGACGCCCCAGACGTAGATCATGTGGGCGACATGGCCGAGGTGCAGGTAACCGGTCGGGCTGGGGGCGAAACGGGTGACGGGTTGTTCGGCGCCGAGAACGGCTCGGATCGCGGCCGGCCGGAGCGCAGTCATAAACCCGCCGTCAGGCCCCTTTTAGGACACGGGCCAAATAGTGTCCCGTGTAGGAGCCCTTCTTCTTCGCGACTTGTTCGGGTGTTCCTTGGACGACGATCTCACCGCCGCCGGCACCGCCTTCCGGGCCGAGGTCGATCACCCAATCGGCGGACTTGATGACGTCGAGGTTGTGTTCGATGACGAGCAGCGTCGCTCCGTGATCGAGCAGCTTGTCGAAGGCGGCAAGCAGCTTGCGGATGTCGTCGAAGTGAAGCCCCGTCGTGGGTTCATCGAAAAGATAGAGCGTGCTGTCGGACTTCGATTGCGCGACGTGGCTGGCAAGCTTCACGCGTTGCGCTTCGCCGCCGGAGAGCGTGGTCGCCGACTGCCCGAGGCGGAGATAGCCCAGGCCCACCTCAGACAACTGCGACAGCTTGTGAGTGATCTTTGGTGAGCGGATGAAGAACTTGAGCGCCTCGTCAATGGTCATCCGCAGGACGTCGTCGATGTTCTTACTCTGGTAGCGGATGTCGAGCACTTCCTTCTGGTAGCGCTTGCCATCGCAGTCCTCGCAAACCAGCGCGACATCGGCGAGGAACTGCATCTCGACTGTGACCGTGCCGTCGCCCTGGCAGGTCTCGCAACGTCCGCCGGGGATGTTGAACGAGAAGTGCCCGGGTGCGAAGCCCTTGCGCTTGGCTTCGGCGGTGGAGGCGAATAGCTCCCGGACGGCGTCGAACGCTTTGACGTAAGTGACCGGGTTCGAGCGCGGTGAGCGGCCAATGGGTGACTGATCGACGAAGACAACGTCTTCGATCTGCGTGTGCCCGGTGATCTTGCGGCAGGGTAGGCGCTGGAACTCGCCGTCGGCGTCAGGTTTGCCGGCGCCCTTGGTAAGGCCGCGCAGGCCGTCGAAGACAATATTGCGAACGAGCGTCGACTTACCCGATCCGGAAACGCCTGTGACGACAGTCAATACATCACGCGGGATGGCCACGTCGATGTTCTTGAGGTTGTGGATGTAGGCACCCTGGAACTTGATCTGCTTTCGTGGCCGAACCTTGCGGCGCGTCTTGGGAACAGGAATCGTTGTCTCGCCGCGTAGGTAGTGGCCGGTGAGCGACGGCCCGCCGTTCGAGAGCAACTCTTCGGTAGTTCCCGAGAATACAACCTCGCCGCCGTGTTCGCCCGCGCCGGGGCCAAGGTCGACGATGTAGTCCGCTGAACGCATCACGTCGGCGTCGTGCTCGACAACGACGATCGTGTTGCCAATGTCCCGGAGGTTCTTGAGAATCCCGATCAGCCGTCCGGTGTCGCGGCAGTGCAAGCCAATCGACGGCTCATCGAGCACGTAGCAAGCCCCGACCAGCCGCGAACCGAGCGATGTTGCCAACTGAATGCGCTGCGCCTCGCCGCCCGAGAGCGTTGACGAAAGCCGGTCGAGACTGAGATATTCGAGCCCCACGTCGTTGAGGAACGTAAGGCGGTGGACGATGTCACGGACCAGCTCTTCAGCAATGTGCGCCTGCTGCCCATCAAGGTCGAGCTTCTCGAGGAACGACTTCGATTCTTCGAGGGTGAGATTCACAATCTCGCGAATGTTCTTACCACCGAGCTGGACGTTCAATGCTTCGGCACGCAGTCGTCCACCCTTGCAGTCGGGGCAGAGGGCATAGCCCCGGTAGCGGCTCATGAAGATGCGGACATGCATCTTGTACTTCTTGCGTTCGAGATATGCCCAGAAGCCGTCAAGGCCCTGGAAGCCATCGCCGCCGTGCGCGATGAAGTCCCGCTCTTTCGCGGTGAGCTCGTGATAGGGAACCGTCGTGCGGACGCCCGCGCCACGCGCCGCGTCGAACATCTTCTGCTGCCACTTGACGTAGCGTGGCTTGGTCCACGGATCGACCGCGCCCTCTCTTAACGACTTGAAGCGATCGGGAACGACACGCTCCATGTCGATATCGATGGTATTGCCGAAGCCCTGGCAACGCGGGCAGGCACCAAAGGGACTGTTGAAGCTGAACAGGCGCGGCTCCGGCTCCAGGTACTCAATGGCGCATTGGCGGCATTCGAAACGCTCGCTGAACCAGAGCCGTTCCTGGGAATCGGTGGAGTGCTCGAAGACGACCTCCTGCGATTCGCGGTAGCAGGTTTCGACGGCATCGGTGACGCGCTGGCGCAGGTCGTCACGGATCGCAAGGCGATCGACCAGGGCGTAGAAGGGCTTCTTGAAATCGATGTCGAGCAGTGACTCGGGAGTCGAGAACTCAGAGAGATTGCCGTCCTGATAGAGACGGTTGAAGCCTTTACTTCTTAAATCGGCGAGGCGCGCTTTGAGGTCGTCGGGGTCGTCCTTCAGCCATCCGTGAACGGGGAAGAGAACGTACCAGCGCGAGCCCTCTTCGAGTTCGAGAATGCACGTGGCGACTTCGTCGACGGTATCCTTGCGGACCTGATTGCCGCACTTCGAGCAGTAGGTTCGACCCGCGCGGGCAAAGAGCAGCCGCAGGAAATCGTAGATCTCGGTGGCGGTGGCGACGGTCGAACGCGGGTTGCGTGTGCTGTTTTTCTGGCGGATCGCCACGGCCGGCGCGATGCCGTGGATCTCATCGACGTCGGGCTTCTCGATGCGCTCCAGGAACTGGCGGGCGTATGAGGAGAGGGACTCGACGTAGCGGCGTTGGCCTTCGGCGTAGATCGTGTCGAAGACAAGCGAGGATTTGCCCGAGCCTGAAACGCCGGTGACGACGATCAGCTTGTTGTGCGGCAGGCGCAGGTCGATGTTCTTGAGGCTATGGACACGCGCGCCTCGGACTTCGAGGTGATCCTGGTACACAGACTGGCAATCTCCGGGGGCTTCCGCGGGGGAAGGGGGCTACGCACTGATTATATGAGATGGGGCTGGCGTGCCCGGGAGTCGCGGGCACGGCATGCCGTGCCCCTACGTTTGCCTGTGTGGGTGCGAGCTTGTTGAAGGTGTACGCCGGTTGAGTTTGCTCCTAGGGATCCTGGGGGCGTGTATTGGAATCTTGTTCACGCTAGTGCACGTATCCGAGGTTTACGGCAAGTCTCAGGACTGGAACTCGTACGACGAGAAGCGAGCGGCGTACGAAAGGCTCGCGCCGGACACTATTGCAGCCTGGGAAGCAGCTGACGAACACATCACAAACAACGGCAAGTATAAGTTCGTCAAGGCCGATAGTTCTGAGCGCTTCTCGGTCGCGCTGAAGGGGCGAAGAGGCCAATGGCACGAGAGGGTGTTCGTTCTGCGAAGCGAACCGCCGATGCACGTAGGTGAACGTCTGGAGATAGCCTGGAAGCCTCTCGACGAATACTTCTCTTTCGTCACCAAGGAACAAGCAAGCGAAGAGTTGTCGAGACCACCGGGTTTTCCTGAACCTCCCAGTCCCCCTTACTCAGCCCGTCCAGGGGTGCTGTTATACATGGCTGTCGTCGCTTGGCCTTTTCTGGGCTTCCTGCTCCCATGGGGAACCGTGCGTGTCTTGGGCTGGGTGATCATGGGGTTCCTCCTCGACTTTCGAGGCAAGCGGCTAGTGGATGAAAAGGATGACTGAATCCTGGGCTCCGCCTGATTACTCGAAGCTGCTGGCAGCGCTTCTCTTGTTCTCCTGCTGGGGTTGCACCTCTCCGGCCCCTCGCTATGTCGTAGACATGCGCACAAGCCCGTTTAGCTGCTTTGTCCAATTGGGATCGAGCGCGAGTCCGGTTTCCTGTGATGGACTCGTTCTACACGAGGGAGACATTATAACGTTTAGGTACGAGCAGGCCACAGATTTCGTGGACGAACACGGTCGAATGCCCGTGCTCTGGTCTTTGTGGGGCGACAACGACGCCAGCCTCTTCACCGCTGTGCGGTATTACACGAGGTACTACTCTGCCAAGTGGGAACGGGACACTGGTATCCCAGCATCGGCATTTAGGGTCTTGATCGTAGTGGGCGTTGTCATCGTCGTGATCTTCATCCTGGGCTTTGTTCTGCTCCGCTGACTTGGCCTTTGTCGGATCTGTGGTCAGAGCCGCGCTGCGCCGTTCTCACATGCCTTGCCGACATACGCGACGAACATCCATCCAGCCTTCGGCGGCCTCCCACCCAAGGAACAGGAAACGACCGCATACCGCACGAGCAAAAGTCAAGAAACGGACAATTCACCCAGATGGTTTGGGGTGGTACGCCCTTCGAGAGGGGCCGGGAAGGCGTTGCTGGGGGGGCTCTTCTGCCCTGTTGAATGATCGATATTATGGCTAACCGTTGCGACATAATTGTGCCCGGCGCCGATCACAATGGCTTGGTTGCCGCCGCCCATCTGGCACGGCCACGGCTGCGCCAAGGGCCGTCTGCCGAAATCCCGACTGGACTACTGGCGGCCGAAGCTTGAGCAGAACGTTAACCGCGATAGAACGAAGATCGAACAACTCGAATCGCTTGGATGGCGCAGCTTGGTAGTCTGGCAGTGCGAGTTGGACGCCCTCGATGTGCTCGCAGAGCGCCTGAAGGCATTTCTGGACGGGGCCGAAAAACCGAATTAACACATGCATGGCGCTAGATCGACGACGATATGGGAAGTAAAATGCTGGGTAGGGATATGAGACCCATCGGAATAGACTTATTCGCCGGGGCCGGAGGCCTCGGTCTCGGCTTCGAGCAGGCCGGTTTCGACGTGGTCGCCGCCGTCGAGATCGATCCCGTCCATTGCGCCGTGCACAAGTCCAATTTCCCGAAGACGGTGATCGTGCCGCGATCCGTCGAAGGGCTGACCGCAGCTGCGATCCGCGTCGCCGCAGGAATCGGCGGCTGCGAAGTCGATTGCGTGTTTGGCGGCGCTCCATGCCAGGGCTTCTCTCTGATCGGTCAGAGGGTGCTCGACGATCCGCGCAATAAGCTGGTCCGCGACTTCGTGCGCATCGTCGCCGAGCTGAAAGCCCGCACCTTCGTCTTCGAGAACGTGAAAGGTCTCACCGTCGGTAGGCACCGGAGCTTCCTGAAGGAGCTGATTCAGGCCTTCGACGATGCCGGATACGATGTGCGGGTACCCTGGAGCGTTCTCAACGCCGGGCACTACGGCACGCCGCAGCACCGCGAGCGCCTGACCCTGTTCGGTGCCCGCAAGGGGCAGACCCTGCCAGATTATCCTCCGCCGCTGACAAACATCAGGGGCAAGCGAAAACGGATCGATGGCCTTCTCGACGGGCCGAGTTGCGCCGATGCCCTCGGCGACTTGCCCGACGCCGAACGCTTCCGAACCCTCATCGCGTCCGATGCCGTGGCGAAGACCGACTTCGGCAAGCCCTCCGCCTATGCGGCCCGGCTCCGTTGCAGCGACAGCGACGCCTGGGGCTACGGCTACGCGCGGGAGTGGAATCCCGGCATCCTGACTTCCAGCGCCCGCACCGTGCACACCGAGATTTCCCGGCAGCGTTTCGCCGCGACCGAGCCGGGAGCGGTCGAGCCGATCAGCCGCTTTTTTTAAGCTTTCGGACGATGGCGTATCGAACACCCTGCGCGCCGGGACCGACGGCACACGCGGTGCGTTCACCAGTCCGCGCCCGATCCATTACCGCTATGATCGCTGCATCACCGTGCGGGAAATGGCCCGGTTGCACGGGTTCCCAGACTGGTTCCGGTTCAACGTCACCAAGTGGCACGGTGCGCGCCAGATCGGCAACGCCGTGCCACCGCCGCTCGCCAGGGTGATCGCCAGCGAGGTGATGAAGGCGCTCGGGGCGCCCTCCATCCAGCCCGAGGCCGTGATCGCGCTCGGTGATCCGGCGTTGCTGTCGCTCGACCTCTCCGGGGCCGCAGCGCATTTCGGAGTCGAGGCCCCACCGAGCCGTCGAGATAAGAAGAGCGGCGTCAAGAAGCGCAAGCAGATCGACATCGAGCATGAACGCCTCGCCGCACAGGAGACCTATGTCTAGCCGCCAGAACCGCTATAGCGCCCTGATCGATAAAATCTTCTTCGATCACTACGTCAAGGGTGCGACCTCGCTCGACTTCAAGCGCCAGGAGTTGAAGGACGCGTCCGCCTCTCTCGGCATTCCCATGCCGGACAATCTGAGCGACGTGCTCTATGCTTTTCGCTTTCGGCCAAGTTGCCCGAGCCCATAATCGCCATCCAGCCCGAGGGGATGGAGTGGGTGATCGAACTCGCTGGAAGGTCGCGCTATCGCTTCAGCCTCGTCAAGGCGAACCGGATCTTGCCGCGCGAGGACCTAATCGACATCGACATTCCCGACGCCACGCCCGAGATCATCGGCAAGTACGCCCTCGACGACGAGCAGGCGCTGCTGGCGATCGTCCGCTACAATCGCCTGATCGACACGTTTCTCGGGCTGACCACCTATAGCCTTCAGAACCATCTGCGCACAACCGTGAAAGACATCGGCCAGATCGAGATAGACGAGCTCTATATCGGACTAGACAAGCGCGGCTGCCATTACGCAATCCCGGTGCAGGCCAAGGGCGGCAAGGACCAGATCGGCATCGTCCAGACCAAGCAGGACATTCGCTTCGTCGAGGTGAAGTTCCCCGGCATACGTTGCCGGGCAATCGCCGTGCAGTTCATGGAAAACCGGACCATCGCATTGTTCGAGCTCACGCTTCAGGATGACGAGATCAAGGTCGTGGAAGAACGGCACTACCGGCTCGTTCCGGCCGAGAAGCTGAAGCCCGCAGCTATCCGCGACTACGGGGATTAGGCCGTCTCATCGACCAAGCGAAAGACCTTGGCCGGGCACTCGTGAGAACGGCGGAGAGAAACTAGACCACAGAGCGGCGATTCTAAGCCGCGTGAGGGCGGCTTCCACCGCCCACGCTCGGAGCGAAGTCTGCGCCGATAGGCCCGCCTAGCGATCACGTGGGTTGTCGAGCACTCGACCGTCCTCGGCAATAGCCGGGCCCAGCACCGGCGGATCATCCCGTTCGCACTTGCCGATACGGTAGAAAGAGGAGTTGCCGAATCCGATAGTGTTACCGAAGCCTGGGTTCTCGCGCCATTCAACCCAGTGGCCGCCACCCGCATCCTTGAGCATGATGTCCCAACTCATCGAGTCGTGACCCCTATTGCGGTCGTAGTCGCCGTGCATGGTGATCTGATCACCTTCCTGCGAAGCGATCCCATTCCAGTCCGGGAAAGTGTCGGAGAACCAACGGTAGCGCTTGTGGGTTCCGACCGACGCAATGGGGACGAAGCACAATCCTTGACTCGCCCACTGCGTGTGGCCCGGGCTCGAATCGTCGAAGAAGGTAATGATCCAGCGATTGCCTCCTGTGACTAGATCCGGCAGATGCCCGGGCTGTGCTGAAGCGGCCGGGGCCAGAGCCAGCAGGGCGATGGTGGCTAGGCACAACGCCGCTGCTAATCGCCAGCGTGGAGCCCTCACCAGGGTTGGAGCTGATGTTTGGTGATGTTTCATTAGTTTTACTCTCCTTATTCGTTTCTTTCTTGATGTGCAGGGGTGTGGAACCCGATTCACCGCCCGGAATTGGTGCGATGAAGGGGTTCCGCCCCCAGACGAAATGGCAGCAAACAGCTTGCCAACCCAGCCACCACCAGCAAGAGCTGTGTTTTCCGCTACTTAGGGATTTGACTGGGGGGTCGAATCGTGTTGCGGTGTCACTACCCCTGTGTTAGTTTTACTCACCACACCCACCAGAAAACGCGGCAGCTGTGCCGATAAGAACGAAAAGAGGTCCAGGATCAGCTTCAACGCTCCCTGGACGCAAACTGTTTGGATTATTTGCGTTAGTGTCTTTCTTCTGATCCGCTATTCCCGGCCAGCCCAGTACCTACGAGTTAGAGAAGGCCGACGTGGAGGGGCTCCGGAGCAATATCACCGACGTTGCTCAACCCGCCGAGGAACCCGCTGTCGGTGACGAGAGCGCAGAGCCCGCCCCGTAATCAGCACGACGCCTCTTGACGCTTGGATCAACGCCTAGAGTTCGCGATTCCTAGGCGCCCAGTTCGGCCAGTTCAACCACGCGCCTGCCCCTCACCGCTGCTTGAGCGGCCT
>Ga0315336_1003783_pt1 | contig 19402 bp, 17 predicted proteins | sample ASW5metaG_FD_204512 | JGI IMG/M metagenome (GOLD analysis project Ga0315336, IMG submission 204512) | Ammonia-oxidizing marine archaeal communities from Monterey Bay, California, United States - ASW #5 | ecosystem: Environmental > Aquatic > Marine > Intertidal zone | place: USA: California... | reverse complement strand
ACACAAGAAATAAGAGATGTGCGATCCGTTCGCAGGATTCAGTTTATTTTATGACGATTTAGTATTGTAGGAGCCTATTACCTACTATATCTTGATATTAGTACTGGTTTTGGGAGGATCCGTCACTTAAGTCGGGTCCAAGCGGCTCTACATGCAGTCCTCTTCTGTTCGCCTTTCACGGTCTATTAGCAACCCGCTGGACGTTGTCGAGGAAGTTGTTTCTGTAAAGGAGTGGGTATTCGACCGGCGTAGCAGTGAGGAGATGGCTGTTGAGGTTCCGGGAACTTGGTGCGACTTCGGACTTTTTTTTGCGTGGTCCGAAGATTTATCAGCACTCCATTTTTCCTGCGCGTTGGATATGCGTGTCCAAACAAAGGTTCTAGGGCAAATCTACGAACTTGTTGCCAAGCTTAATGAACGCCTTTGGATGGGCCATTTCGCGGTTTGGGTAGAAGAAGGAATTCCGATGTTCCGGCATACCATGAGGGTCACGAATGCTAAGCTTATGGGTGATCAGATTGAATATCTTGTCGATTTGGCGGTACAAGAGTGCGAGCGGTATTATCCGGCATTCCAGTTTGTAATATGGGGCGGGCGCAGTGCAGAGGACGCTATTGCTTGTTCTCTTCTTGATACAATGGGGGAAGCCTGATCATATTTGGCGCCGCTCTCCACAGTAAAGAATAGGGATCATGATAGAAGGTGCAATACTTCTTGTCGGATGCGGCAAGATGGGCGGTGCTTTACTTGAGGGTTGGTTTAGGCATGGCCTCAGTCCTGTTGATGTGATGGTGGTGGAGCCTGCGGGCCGGGCGATGGTTTTGCCAGCTGTAGATCATCCCGCGCTTGTAGTTCTCGAGAATGAGCGACAAATTCCAACTGACTTTAAGCCTGATGTTGTGGTTTTTGCTGTGAAACCGCAAGTTCTTGAGCAAGTTATTCCACATTACCGAAAATTTGACAGCGCAGGTTCTCTGTTTCTCTCGATCGTCGCAGGCAAACCAATTTCTGCATACACGTCGGTTCTTGGCGAAAAGGCCGCTGTTGTTCGGGCCATGCCTAATACACCGGCGGCTGTCAGCCGAGGTGTAAGCGTTCTCTTTGCAGCACCTACGGTAGCTCCGAGCCAAAAACGGGTTTGTACGGTTCTTCTTGGGTCGGTTGGTGAAGTTGCATGGATTGATGATGAGGAATTCATGGATGCAGTAACGGCGGTGTCTGGCAGTGGACCTGCCTACGTATTCTTGCTTGCCGAATGTCTTGCGGAAGCTGGTAAGAGAGCGGGCCTACCTCCAGATCTGGCCGAATCTCTTGGGCGCTTAACTGTTTCGGGAGCAGGTGTGCTAATGGATTCATCAGAAGAGTCAGCGAGTGAGTTGCGAAGGAATGTAACAAGTCCAGGTGGTACTACGCAGGCTGCCCTTGAAGTGCTGATGGGTAATGATGCACTGGAAAGCCTGCTGAGCGAAGCAGTTACAGCTGCCGTGCGGAAATCACGTGAACTTGCCGGATAGTTATCCAGCTCAAACGGTTTGTTCGAATAATGACCTTATCTATTGTTGTTTAGTTGCCTTGGAGACCTCATTTTTCCCGGTAGCGAACGTAAAGGTTACTTGGCACGATATTCAGAATGTAATCCTGCCCTAATTATAGAGGTATGCTTACGGTTGCGCGGAGGCCACCGAGAGGGCTGTCGGCTAATATTATATTACCGCCTAGGCCTCGCACCACATCTTGCGCGATTGTAAGTCCTAGGCCAACTCCGCCAGTCTCTGGGTTACGAGAGGAATCCAGCCTGTAGAAAGCGTTAAAAACGTCCTCACGATCTTGAGGAGCAATGCCTGGTCCATCATCGTCGATGTGTATTAGTACGAAACGCCCACGTATTGCTGCGCTGACTCCAACGTGATCGGCGTATCTCGACGCATTACCGATAAGGTTACCGAGGCACCTTTCAAACTCTACTGGCGGTAATTGGACCTTTTGATCTAATGCATTGATTGCTACAGAGATATTCACTGCATTGCGCCTGAAGCGATCCGCCAAATTATTTAGCAAAGCACTTAGATCCACAGACTGAATCTGTTCTGTACCCTCGCCACGTGCAAAGTCCAGGTAGCCCTCAAGCATGCGTTCCATTTCTTGAATATCTTGCTTTATTCCCTGCAAACCCTCTGCATTTTCGGATGCCATCATCTCCACTTGCAGTTTCATGCGTGTCAGGGGCGTTCTGAGGTCATGCGACACGCCAGCTAACATCCGTGTCCTCTGATCAATCTGGCGCTGGATACGGTTGCGCATAGAATTAAAAGCTAGTGCAGCTTGGCGGACCTCCAAAGCGCCCTCCGGCTTGAAATCCGGAATGTCACGGCCTTTACCAAAGCTATCGGCAGCGCGGGCGAGGCGTTTGACGGATCTCACTTGATTGCGCAGAAAGACGGTGGCAACACCGAATAGAACTAATGATGATCCGACCATCCAAATAACGAAAACATATGTTGTGGAGCTAAATATACGTTTACGCGGAGCCAATATCCTTAAGACACCGTCTGAAAGCTGTACCTTAATTTCAACCTGTCGCTCAAAGCTGTCGACATCCATCGTGAAGGGTCGGCGAATATACTCCCACAGAGTCCTGGTTAAAGTATCCGAAAAAGGGGTGTACTTTAAGGTGTCGGCAAAGGGTAGGACGTTGACGCCTATTCCGGCGCTGTTCGCATCCACCACCACGCTTCTATCCAATACAGCTTGACGCTCGAAGCTGACATCCAATTGCATGGTCAGACGGGCATTTTCCTTGATCCACTCATAACTCGCACTATCGGGATAATCGCGCATAAAAATTCTAATAGCCGTGATATCGCCGGCAAGTCCCATGGCAAGTCGTCTCGATAGGGTGTCCCAGTGATTGTCGTAGAAAATGAAAGTTGAAATGACTTGTAATAGAATTAGAGGAATTACGATTATCAAAACAGTTCGCGCCATTAGAGTTCTAGGTATAAACGGACGAGCGAAGAGACGGGGCCAATACCACCGTACTCTTGGGGTTGTGCGGCGTTGTGCAGAGTCTAAGTCTGAGGCCATTATTTTCAGTCCGTTCGCAACAAGTATCCGGTACCACGAACCGTTTGCAGGTAACGCGGTTGCCGCGGGTCGTCCTCTATCTTACGTCTTAGGCGCGTAATTTGAACATCTATGGTTCTGGGGTTGGCGCCGCTGTTGGACGGAGCGAGGTCCTGGCGTGAAACTGGACTACCGGCCTGGCGGGATAGAATCTTGAGTAAGTCTGCCTCTGCTGTTGTCAGGCGAACCATTTTACCATTTCTAGATAATTCATGACGCGCCATACTATATCTGCACGTACCAAATTTTAGTTCCAGGTTTGTTTCGTCGTAAGCCGGTGGGATGCGCCTTAATATCGAGTGAACACGTAGTAACAATTCGCGAGGTTCAAACGGCTTGGTCATGTAATCATCGGCCCCGTATTCGAGTCCTTTAATCCTATCATCTGCCTCGCCCATGGCGGTTAAAAACAAGACCGGCACATTACTAGTGCAACGCAAGTCAGCTACCAGGTCCAGGCCTCTTTCACCGGGCATCATGATATCGACGATTAACACGTCAAATTGCAATGACTTAAGTTGTCGGCGTGCCGAAGCGGCGTCCGATGCTGTGGACACCATGAAACTGTTCTTGGTCAGATATCTCTTGAGGAGCGAACGCAGCCGCGTATCGTCGTCAACCACAAGGATGTGCGGCGGATATGGTTGGTCACCAAACTTAGTGGATGGATCTATCATACTAATGATATTTCAGTGCTACTTTCTTCGCTGCAAGATGATTGTTTTGACAATAAACAATGCTAATGCGACTTGAAGCATAAATATGTCAGTATCATTGACCTATCTGAGGGTACAATGCTACCCAGTAATAATATATAGGGGTTGGTTTATAACCGTTTTTCCGCTGACAGAGATACGGCGATGTGACTATGTCCATGCTTAACTTCGATGACCGTGATGGTTCAATTTGGCTAAATGGAGAGCTCATCCCTTGGCGCGACGCAAAAGTACACGTGTTGAGTCACGGCATGCATTATGCCTCTTCTGTTTTTGAAGGGGAGCGGATCTACAGCGGAAAAATATTCAAGCTTGAAGAACATACGAACAGGTTGTTCGCCTCCGCCGAGATTCTGGACATGGAAATTCCATTTTCCCGTGACCAAATCAATGACGCGACATACAAGACGATAAATGTAAACGATCTTACCGAAGGGTACGTGCGGCCGGTCGCCTGGCGTGGTAGTGAGGTAATGGGTGTGTCCGGCCAGGGTAATAAGATTAGTGTTGCAATTGCCGTTTGGGAATGGCCGTCTTATTTCTCACCTCAAGCGAAAATGAAAGGTCTAAGGCTGCAGATTTCATCGTGGAAACGCCCGTCCCCAGAAACGGCACCGGTATTTTCAAAGTGCGCAGGTCTGTACATGATATGTACGTTGAGTAAGCACGAAGCAGAGCGAGGCGGATATGATGATGCTCTGTTGTTAGATTGGCGCGGGCAAGTGGCGGAGGCAACTGGTGCTCATATTTTTTTCGTAATAGATGGAATTATCCATACACCAGTTCCAGATTGTTTCTTGCTAGGTATCACCAGGCAGACTGTTATCGAACTTGCACAAGCACGTGGCTACCAGGTTGTAGAGCGGGCGATCATGCCAGAAGAGATGGAGGCAGCAGACGAATGCTTTCTGACTGGCACGGCCGTTGAGGTTACACCGGTCTCCGAAATAGGGCATTACCGCTTTACACCAGGGGCAGTGTGCAAGAATCTAATCGAAGACTTTGATGCAACCGTTGGAAAGTCATCCTTGTCAGAATGTTCCGCGGCTTGATAGTCAGCTTCCCTCCCATCTTTTTGCGAGCCTATTGTCTTTGTCGCGTGCATACACCCATTCGGTCCCGGCATCCGTGATTTCTTTTTTCCAGAACGGAGCTTTTATTTTAAGCCAGTCCATTAGGAATTGGCAGCTCTCAAACGCGTCGGTGCGGTGATCTGCAGCGGTAGCTACAAAAACAATAGGATCACCTGGGCCAAGTTCTCCATACCGATGAATAATCAAGATATCATCAATTGGCCAGCGTTCCAGTGCCTGTTTTTCAATGGCTTCTAGTTCCTTTTCAGTCATGCCCGCATAATGCTCAAGTATTAAAGAATTCACAGGCCGGGCGGCTTCCTGTCCGTCTTTCAGGAAATTGCGAACTTGACCAATGAAAGATGTGATGGCGCCTGATGTCGAATTACGTTCGCAGAACTTGGTTAGTTCATCGCCAGCTTCGAAGGCAGTATTCTGGACGAGAATCATATTAGCCTCCGGTTATTGGCGGAAAGAATGCAATTTCCTTTGCATTGCTGATCATAGCATCAAAAGACACATGCCTTTGGTCGATAGCTGCCCGTATCAAATCCGGTTTGGAGAAAGCTGCGGCATGTCCTTCGGTGCGTTCGGTTAACCAATTAATTAGGTCAAGAACAGTGGTGATATCTTGAGGAGGCACAATAGTCTCCTCTGTTATCCCCACTTTGTCTTTAACCCAGGCAAAATATAGGATGTTTATCGTCATCGACCGCACCGTTTAAGAAAGTTCATATTAGCCTATTTTGTAAATTTTTTTGCTCAAGAATCTGCCGGAGCCATATGTTTTAGGCCGGCTTTCAGGTAGTCATATCCTGTGATAAGGGTCAGAGTAGCTGCCAGCCAGAGCCCGATTTCTCCAACAATCTGCGCTGGTAGCCATGATGGTGATGCTGTGCCAACGATCAGAAACCCAAGAGACAACATTTGGAGGAATGTTTTCCACTTAGCAAGTTTCGTTACGGGTAAGCCAACCTGTATTTCGGCTAGAAACTCCCGTAGTCCCGAGACTAGAAGCTCTCGCAACAAAATAACTAACGCTGGCAAATATGACCAAATAGAGACCCTTTCAAACCCAACGAGCAGCAAGAGAAGAGATGCCACTAGTAGTTTGTCAGCAATGGGATCGAGAAAGCGACCGAAACGGGATACTTGGTTACTACGCCGTGCTAGATAGCCATCGAAAAAGTCGGTTATTCCGGCAGCACTGAAAAGGCCTAAAGCAACCCAACGTGCTGCTGGGCTATCAACGTAGAAGGTGATTACAACGATAGGAATCACCGCGATTCGCGATAGGGTCAATAGATTGGGAACGTTAAGCAAAATATGTCCTATTCTGATACCTTAAGAAGCCTTCCATTGAGATTTAAGTTATAGATCTTAGCTGTTATCCCGAAAATGGTCATATATTCTTCTTGCTAATGCGTGGCTAATGCCTCCAACTCCTTGTAAATCTAGAACACCAGAATCCGCAACCGCTTTTGCGGAGCCGAAATGGTGGAGTAGCGCTCTCTTGCGTTTTGCACCAACTCCAACAACGTTGTCCAGAACTGATTTGGTGATGGTTTTAGCTCTTCTAATGCGGTGGGCTGAAATAGCGAAGCGATGGGCCTCGTCTCTAAGCCTTTGGAGGTAATAGAGGACGGGATCGCTTGACTGTAAGGTGAATGAAACGTGCCCTTTAAGGTGGAAGCGCTCGCGCCCAGCTCTTCGCTTCGGTCCTTTTGCAATGGCTGCAATAGTGACATCGTGTATGCCGAGTTCATTAAAAACTTCGAGAGCCGCGCTTAATTGGCCCGGGCCACCGTCCAGAAGAACGAGTTCTGGCCACTGGCCTTTTTCTCCATGAGGGTCTTCTTTTTGTATGCGCGTAAATCGTCTGTTCAGCACTTCGCGCATCGCACCATAATCATCACCGGGGGCAATGTCCGTTGATTGAATATTCCACTTTCTATAGGCGTTTCTTACAAATCCTGCGGCGCCTGCTACGATCATGGCACCTACCATGTTTGTTCCCGATGTATGGGAATTATCAAACACTTCAATCCTTTGAGGTGAGGCAGCCATGCCAAAGATGCTTTGAACGCCCTCGAGTAGCTTGCGTTGTGCACTGCTTTCCGACAGCCTCCTTGCCAATGCTTCCTTAGCATTGCTAGCCGCGTGGTCTGTTATTTTGCGTTTTTCGCCGCGGCGCGGCATGCTAATACTTACTCTGCAGCCAGCTTTTATTGTGAACGCTCTGCTGAGGAGTGCCGCGTTGGGTAACTTATGGGTTACTAGAACTTGTCTTGGCAGCACGAACGAATGATAAAATTGGCCCATAAAAGCTTCGATGATTTCGGCATCTGAGTTCTCAGCATCATGGGATGGAAAATAGGCTCGATTACCAAAGTTCTTGCCACCCCGGAAAAAGAAGACCTGGACGCAGGACTGCCCACCTGCACGATGTAGAGCAACTACGTCAGTTGCTTCCATCTTTGAAAGGTTAATATCCTGCCGGCTTTGTATAGCGGTCATAGCATGGATGCGGTCCCGATATTGTGCTGCCATTTCGTAATCAAGATTCCGGCTTGCCTCTTCCATTCTCTTTGCCAACTCATCCTGAATCCTAGCGCTATGACCTTTCAAAAAATCGCGGGCTTGCCGGACAAGGGCATCGTAATCTTTCTTACTTATTCGCTCGACACAAGGCGCGCAGCATCGTTTGATTTGGTATAGTAGGCATGGCCGGGTGCGACTAGAAAATACAGAATCCGAGCAAGATCTGAGCAGAAATAACTTTTGAAGAGAAGTTAGGGTGAGATTGACAGCACTCGCAGATGCGAAGGGCCCAAAGTATTCATGCGTCTTACTTCGAGACCCCCTATGTTTGAGAATGCGAGCAAAATCGTGATCTCCAGTAATCATAATATGAGGAAAAGACTTATCATCTCGCAGAAGAATATTGTAATGAGGCTTTAACTTCTTGATGAGGTTGCTTTCGAGCAGTAGTGCTTCGGCTTCTGTATGAGTCGTAACAATTTCTATAGAATGCGTTTTCATTACCATTCGTTGCAGGCGTAGATGCATACCTGCGACTCTCGTGTATGTGCTAACCCGCTTTTTCAGATTCTTAGCCTTTCCAACATATAGTGCTTCGCCCTTTCCGTTTATCATACGGTATACACCCGGCTTTGCCGGCAGCGTGGGCAAAGCGTTCTTTATAGCATTTAGGCCTGCAATATTGTTGTGGGGTTGTTCTGGCATGCGATAAGACCTGTATTCGTTTTGCGTTCTCGACCTCTAGGCGATAATCAGCTGATTGTATATTAGAGACTTTACAATCGAGTGTTTAATTGGCCTAAAAACTTTTGTTAGGTACTTTTCGGCATAATTATAGAAATTATGCACTACGAGTAGGTCTGTAGACGAGTGCTATCGTTATAGTAATTTCATGTTTAGTTGGTGCCGACAAAGATCAGTTTAATGTTTAACTGATGCAGGGTTTTATTGTATCTAGTTAGTAGGTGGCAATGGACTGTATCTTTCTATTTCAACTCCAACACTCTCCATCTGGTCAAACACGTCGAGTTTCTCGATCCTGATGCGGATTGATCTGCACCGGGCGTCCTGTAGGCAGGTATTGGCAATGCGATCGGCCAATGTTTCTACTAGATTGATGTGGCCTTCGGAAGTGATCATTTGCACTGTCGCGACTAAATCTTCGTAACAGAATACTTGGTGCAGTTGATCTCTAAGCGGTTCCTCACCTTCCGACACCGCGAGATCTAAGTTAATGCGAACCCTTTGACTTTGCTCTCGCTCGTGGTCGTGTACACCTATATCGCAAGGTAAAACATAGTCTCTGACAAATACGTGACGAATATTGCGTGTGGCATCGGCAATGCGCAGGGGTTCCACGGTGCTGCGCTGCTTAAGTTTACTCAATCTTATATCCTTCCGGCCCTAAGTCGTTCACTCTTCAAGCATATCAGTAACGGCCCCGTGTTTCCAACCAAGGTGTTGGCCGCCATCTAAAACAATCATCTGTCCAGTTACGGAGGGTGCACATAGGAGAAAGTTTACGGCCTCACAAATTTCCTCGAGGCTAGCGCCATGACCTAAGGGCAGGGAGCGGCATTGACTTTCAAATTGCTCTTTCGATTGGCGTGCTGACGGAAGAGTAGGGCCGGGACCGATCCCGTTAACAAGTATTTGGGGGGATAAGGCTAGCGCAAGAGTTTTGGTAAGTGTCCATAGCCCTGCTTTGCTTGTGGAGTAGGACATGAAATAGGGCGTTAAGTTCCACACCCGTTCGTCGATAATGTTAATTATTGAGGCGCGATCGTCTGTTTTACACTGTTGGGCGAAGGCTTGGCTTAGAAAAACTGGTGCCCTAAGGTTCACGTCCATATGAACGTTCCATGATTCTATAGTTGCTGTCTCTATCTCATCCCGTTCGAAAACGGAAGCGTTGTTAATGAGACAACCTAACTGTCCCGCCAATTCTGTTGCTACTGAAATTATTTTTGCGGCCTCTTTGGGATTGGTCAGGTCTCCCTTGATACCGTGTGCCTTACCGCCTTTTGCTTTTATAATATTTATGGTTTGTTCGGCCTCCGCGATTGAGGAATTGTAATGAACAACAACAGTCCATCCCGTTCTTGCCAGGTATGTGGCAATGGCACCTCCTATTCTTCGTCCGGCACCGGTGATAAGAACTGTTTTATTGGTGACGTAGCTTTCCATCTCTTAAAACACTTTATCAACACCGACATATTGCACGGTGACGTATGCCAAGTACATGAACAACATGGCACTGCCTTCTACACGGTTGATGCGATTGCTAGTCATCATTAATGGGACTAAGGCTAATGTAATGCCGACCATGATCCAAATGTCAAAGGTATAGATTTGTTGGGCAACCGTAACCTCGGTTACAAGTGCGGTTGCTCCCATCACACCTAGAATATTAAAAATATTACTGCCGATTACGTTACCTAGAATAACGTCTGTATGACCCTTGATAGATGCCGCTATCACGGTCGCCAATTCAGGTAAAGAGGTTCCAATGGCGACCACCGTCAAACCGATGACTTCTTCTGAAACACCAAAATTTCTTGCTAACGATACGGAACCATCAACCAGAAGTTCAGCTCCAAAAGCCACGGCAGTAAGGCCACCAACTACATAGACGATGGCTAACCATAAAACCATTTGTCTTGCACCAGTTGCTTCATCTATATCAACGATGGCGATTTCATCTGCACCATGGTGTTTGCCACGGACATATGAAAAAATTAGAAAACAAACAAGTAAAGCCAGCATGAGAGCGCCGTGCCACCGCGTTGTGCTACCACTAAGCAATATCAGTACGAACAGAGCTGTCGCAGCGACAAGTATGCTACTATCCCTCATAAAAAGACGCCGCTGGGATGCTATTGGGAAAATTAATGCCCCAGAACCCAAAATGAACAGGATGTTTGCTATATTACTGCCAACTACATTACCAACCGCAATTCCTGATGCCCCCTTCAAGGCTGCATCTACACAAACAACGAATTCGGGTAAGGATGTTCCCATTGCGACGACTGTTAAGCCTATAACCAGGGTCGGGATTCCTAACCGCTGCGCTAAATCGACAGCGCCCCGAACCATATGGTCGGCACCAAAGCCAAGAAGGACTATGCCTAGCCCGACGTAGATGTATGGAAGAAGAGCGAATGCCATGTCTAAGGTCTCGTTGATGGATTAAAACTCAAGGGAATTCCCTATTATCTCCGCGCATGCATCTGTGCAGTTTATAATAACCTGCATTCATCTTGGATTAGCATGCTTGATGATGGTTGGTCTATAGTGTGCCCGTAAGGCTGCGGGAAACATCACTAGTTAGTAGCGAAATAGTCAATTCTAAATTGACGGTCAACACACGGGTTCCGGACGAGTTGGATACAACCTAAGATTTTCCGAGGGAAGTGTGCTAGGTTATAAATATTGGTTTATTCGATTCCTGTTGAAGTTCGTGTTCCAGTCTTTTTGCTTTGTGTATGATATATAAGTGCAGTTCTATTCTAAACTTGGGAGGCTCAGTGAGATGATCAAAATTATAAAATCTGTTCCGTTGGTCGGATCCGCTATTGTGGTAACATTTCTGACATTGCTTGTGCCACAACAAGAAATCCTAGCTATGGGTTCGTCTAGCGATGCCGACCTTGAAGCTGCCGAGGAGGCAATTGATGAAGAAGAGTACACCGAAGCTATAGATCTTCTCGAGAACGTACTCAGCGATGATCCGGGTAACCCTGATGCATATAATTACTTGGCCTATAGCCAGCGTCATCTAGAGCAGTTGGATGCTGCTATGGAAAACTACAACCGTGCCTTGGAGATTGATCCCGACCATAAAGGTGCGCTGGAATATCAGGGTGAATTGTTCCTATTAATGGGCGACAAGGCTTCGGCCGAAAAAAATCTTGATCGTCTTGTCACCCTGTGTCCTCGTGGATGCGACGAGGCAGAAGAACTACAGGCGGCAATCGAACGCTTTAAAGATGGCAATTTGTCTTGGATTAAGCCGGATGCTCAGATGGATTCAGGTGCGTAATTCACTGCTGGCGTGAACACATCCTTAGCTGGTTGTCACAGTCGCAGGTTTTCTTAGACGGACGGTAGTCCTTATCGGTGTACGGCCTATTGGCAGTTCTACATCATGGCCAAGGTTGAGAACGTGCTGCCTCAACTTCTTTCTGGAAGTCTATTCTTGCCGTTACCGTCTCTGATGACAGCCCAGAAAGCACATGAGTATTGACAAAAAAACCTGGGACGACGCGGACCCTGAGCTTACGAGCAAGATTGAAATTAGAAATTATCTGATCTGCAACTTGTGGATTATTCATATCCTTTTGTAGTTGCTCTACATCAAGCCCAACCCTTGCGGCGATAATGAACACCCTATCTCGATCTAGCGGGCCACGATGATCCATGAGCGCGTTGTGATAAACTTCGTATCTATTCTGGTAAACTGAGGCAAGGGCGGCCTTGGAAGCTATGAGGGAGACGGGACCTAGGATTGGGAATTCCTTAACTACCAGTTTAATGCTTCCGTCGCTCTCTATTACTTCTCGAAGCCGTGGCTCGGCTGCTTTGCAAAAAGTACATTGATAGTCAAAAAACTCAACAATGGTCACGTCACCATTGGGGTTTCCTAGGGTCGGGGTTTGTGGATCTTGTAGAAGATCATCTGCGCTTTGTTTAGCTAAGTTGTTTGCAGCCGCTTCCTGATCAATCTTTAGCTTCTCCAAATTCTGCTGTAGAATCTGCTCAATGTTTGCAGTATCCAAATTCCTCGCGTTTTCAATCGCCTGATTATTTTCCATCGCTGGTGCAAATTCGGCCGATAGGAAGAGCAGAAAAATGAATGGTTTGATAATTTTACGCAATTTTCTCACCTTTATCTTACAAAAACTTATTATAACTATGTATTCAGGTCGAGCATACGACCTCGATTACTGACAGTCCGGACAAATCCTTATCGTAGATGATTTGCCAGCTAATTACCCGAGGTATCCATTGCAAAATCCTCAGCGGCGGCTCTATATGGTTTTAGGCAGCGCCAAAGAAGATAACCAGACAGGGGCGCTGCTATGCCCACCCCGATCGAAAGTGCATATTTAACTGCTCCATCGTAGCCAAACACTGTATCGGTAATTAGGGCAAAGACCGTCGGCGCGACCCCGATCCCGGCTATGTTAATGATGCAGAGGAATATTGCGGAAATCATTGCTCTCAAGCGGTTAGGCGTAATGATTTGCAAAGCTGCGGTCGCGGCGCCCCATGGAAAACTGGTAAAGAAGGTCAATCCGGCAAATCCGATCAGCGCGAGGGTTGGGTTCGGCGATAACGGGGCCAAAATACCGAACGGTAGTGTCATGGACACACCGAAAATACCAGTCCGGATTTCTGCATCTAAATAACCTTTTTCTCGCAAACGTCCAGCGAGAATTCCACCTGAAGTTACACCGAGAATACCGAAGATCACGACAATTAGTCCGTAAGTGGTTCCTAAATCGCCCACAGTCCAGCCGAAAGTACGGATAAAATAGGTCGGAATCCAAAACGACGTTCCCGTCCAAATGAAGGCATAAAAAGAAAATCCGGTAATATGGAAGAAATAGGCTCCAGGACGTCTACGCATATACTTGAGTCCCTGCGCTACATGCTGCACGAGACCTATGCTTTCCGCTTCCTGGGGAGTGCTACCCAACCTGGCGGGTTCACGCACCGAGTAAAGCCACGCAGCTACAAGTACACCGGGTAGCCCTACATACAGAAAAGTTACTTGCCAGGGCTCCAGGTGTCCTAGTATGGGTAGATCTAGCGCTGGCGTCATTTCGATGACTACGGATCCGATAACTATGGCCAGACCAGAGCCCACGAAAAGTCCTGCATTATATGCGCTCAGGGCCCTAGCCAGTTTTGCTGGGCGGAAATAGTCCGCTAACATTGAATATGCACTGGGGGACAGCGCGGCCTCTCCAACTCCCACAGCGACACGGGCAATGAACATTGATATGAACGAATTAGCGAGGCCGCAGAAAGCTGTAGCCAAGCTCCACAGAAATACTCCGGCCGAGGCTATCTTGACTCGGTTACCTCGGTCTGCAAGCCAGCCAATAGGGATACCAAGTAGTGTATAAAAAATTGCAAAGGCAAGGCCATGCAGAAGGCTAATTTGAGTGTCTGAAATTTGAAGAGAGGCTCTTATAGGTTCCACTAGCAAGGTCAGGATGGTGCGGTCGATATAGGAAAACACATATGCGAAGAGTAATACCCCAACCACATACCAGGAGTATCGTTCGTCGGGGTATGTGCTCTGAGATGCACTCGTCTCGTTCATTTGAGTCATAAGGGCTCTCTCAACCAAACTTAAAACAACTTTACTGATGAATCGACAGTATTTTCTATGTGATGGCGGTATCAAGCAAAGATATCAACTTACGCCATCCACGCTCGGCCTGAGTTTGGTGATAGTTCGGGTTGTCGGGCACGCACCAGCCATGCCTAGCACCCGCATACACTTCAATGTCGGCACTCACATCTGTTCTAGAAAACGCAGCCCTTAGTTTATCTTTAGCGTTCGGCTGTTTTTCATCGTCGTCAATGGCTATGCCGAAGTGGTATGGCGCTTTGATCTTTGGGATTAGTAGATGTGGGCTGTTTGAATCTTCGGTAACTAGCCCACCTCCATGAAAAGATGCGCCTGCACCTACACGGTCTGGCATGGTCGCTGCGGTTCGCATGGTTAATTGGCCACCCATGCAATAGCCAGTTGTTCCGATTTTTCGGCTTTTATCCACAGCTGGCTGCATTCCCAAATATTCGATAAAGGCAATGCTATCCCGTTCCGTTGCTCCCGGTGCAGTCAACTCACCCATCATCTGATAAGCCAGGGCTCTATCGTCAGGATTTTGAAAATTGAAATCGGGGCCAGGTGCTGGTGCATGAGCCGATCGATAGAATGGATTTGGAATCAAGACTGTATAACCTTCGGAGGCTAAGCGATGACCGAAATCGCGAAATGTTTGACGCAAACCCCGTATGTCTGTCCATACAATAACGCCTGGATAAACGCCATTAGATGGATGAATTAAGACAGAATCACACATGCCGTCGGGTGTCGCTATGTCCACTTCTATCTCGGTTGAAGTCAAAACTTCATTGGCTGAAACTCGTTTTATGCCGCTGGCAAGACCAGCAGCCACAGAAACAGTTCCGAAATGGCGGCGTGACAATTCTCGGTGGGACTGTGCACCAGGAGCCACGGATTTAGGGTTTTTAGTTTTCGCCATAATAGCTGTTCTCCCTCAATGATCGGATAACTCCAAACTCAGCTAACATTCTCGGTATCTCCCAGAAAAGGACTTTTGTAACCGACAAATTATTGATGCTCGTTACGGAATCACTCAAGAAGAACTCAACCCAAATTTATCGTCTTAAGTAACTTATTTAGGTTGGGTCTTTCTTACTAACATAGCAACAATATCATTGCCTCTCCCTGCTATTGTATTGGATTTTGTTGTGCCGAGTACTTTTTCATTATGTCTCGAAAATGACAACTTGAAATATGTTCTAGACTTCTAAGCTTTTCCATAGCCTCCACCACCTGGTGTACGCAGAGTAATAGCATCTCCGGGTGTTACACTAAATTTGTCAGCAGCGGCAAGGGTTACCTTTGAGCCATTTCCTCGCTCCAAAATCGTTTCTCCAGGTGCTCCGTTGCTGCCACCGTTCAATCCGAAGGGTGGATGTGTGCGGCGACCCGAAAGGATGGCCACCTGCATGGGTTCGTTAAAACGTATCGTGCGTTCTACTCCGTCACCGCCTGTGTGGTTACCCGAACCTCCCGATCCGTGCCGCAGAGCAAATCGTTCCAAGATTACTGGATAGCGCCACTCTAAAACTTCGGGATCAGTTAGCCTTGAGTTGGTCATGTGCGTATGGATAGCAGCGGTCCCGTCGAAGTCTGGGCCTGCGCCTGAACCACCGCAAACTGTCTCATAATACTGGACCCTGTCATTCCCAAAGGTCAGATTATTCATAGTGCCTTGGGATGCTGCCGATATGCCAAGGGCAGCGTAGAGAGCATCGCAAATAATTTGCGAAGTTTCGACGTTGCCTGCTACCACTGCTGCTGGATAAGTAGGAGCGAGCATAGAGCCCTTTGGTATAATGATGTTAATAGGTTTCAGACAACCTTCGTTCAGAGGGATGTCCTCGGCAACTAGTGTCCGGAATACATAGAGGACTGCAGCTCGGCAAACCGCCGAAGGCGCATTAAAATTATTGGGCCGTTGCTTAGACGTTCCGGTGAAGTCTACCGTCGCGTTGCGAGCTTGCTTGTTCACAGTTATATCCACTTTTATGCGGCTACCGTCGTCCATCTCGCAGGTAAAGGTTCCGGACTTAAGCTTCCCAATAACCCTACGAACGGCTTCCTCGGCGTTATCCTGCACATAGCTCATATAGGCATTTACCAAGTCTAGGCCAAAATCAGAAACCATCTGTTGTAACTCTTTAACTCCTTTCGCGTTAGCTGCAACTTGGGCGCGAAGGTCTGCCAGGTTCTGTTCTATGTTGCGGGCCGGGTACGGACTATTGGCAAGCAGGTTGGAAAGTTCTTCCTGTCGAAAGATTTGATCACGGACTAGCAGTACGTTGTCTAAGAGTACTCCCTCTTGGTCTACAAGGGTGCTGTCGGGTGGCATAGATCCTGGAGTAATGCCGCCGATGTCAGCATGATGACCGCGTGAGGCAACAAAAAACACTTTTTTGGTGCTGCCAAGGTTTGTTTCAAACACTGGAGTGACGACGGTTACATCCGGAAGGTGTGTGCCGCCATTGTATGGGGCATTGAGAACATAGGAATCGCCAGGACGGATGTCCTGGCGCCGTTCTCGCAAAATCGCACGCACGCTTTCTCCCATGGATCCGAGGTGAACAGGCATGTGCGGGGCGTTGGCCACTAAATTGCCATGGCCATCGAAAACTGCACAAGAGAAGTCAAGTCGTTCCTTAATGTTTACCGAATGAGCCGTGTTCTGAAGAACCGCACCCATCTGTTTAGCGACAGACATGAACAAGTTGTTGAAAATCTCTAACAGTACTGGGTCCGCTGCTATGGAAACGTCGACCCGTTCTTCTGCTGGATCTAGCCGAGTAAGGACAAGCTGATTCTCTAACGTGACCTCAGCCTGCCATCCCGGATCCAGCACGGTGGTGGCGTTGGCTTCTACTATGATAGAGGGACCAATAATGTTCGTGCCGACCGGTAAGGCCGAGCGATTATAAACAGGTGTGCTATAAGATTTTCCGCCCGAAATCATGTCTACTGTCTCAAGGGGCTTAGGCGGTGCAGTATCAGCAAGATTGTTTACCGAAAGCTTTTTTATGTCAGAGGCCCCACCTACCGCTTCTGCCAAAGCGGCTTCGGCAATCAGTCTGCGTTCTTGCATGATGAAGCCAAAACGCCGAAGATGAATGTCTTCGAACGCAGCTTGCATATCACTAATAGTTCCGTGTGGTACGGAGAGAGCCGTGTCTGTACCGTCGTATCGAACGTTGATTCGACACTCGACTTTTATCATATCAGTAGGAATACCTTGCCTCTCAATGTCCTTTCGAGCTGCACGCGCCAGATCTCTAACTGCGTTTTCTATGTGGGTCTCGCTGGGGTTGTCTAGAGGAATTTCAACGGTGCCTTCACAAATTGAACGCAAGTCCGCCAAGCCCATTCCATAGGCAGATAAAATGCCCGCGAGGGGGTGTATCATAATGCGCGCCATACCTAATGCGTCAGCGACCATGCAGGCATGTTGACCGCCTGCACCGCCAAAGCAGACCAAAGTATACTCGGTGACGTCGTGGCCCCGTTGAACGGATATGCGCTTGATAGCATTGGCCATATTATCAACGGCAATGCGCATGAAACCTTCAGCTAAGTCACGTGAGCTGTTTGATGTGCCCGTTTGTTTGTTTACGGTTCGAGTCAAAGCCATAAACGCGTTATGTACAGCAACAGAATCGAGCGGCTGGTCGGCATTTTTTCCAAATACATGAGGAAAATGGCGGGGTTGAATTCTTCCTAGCATCACATTGCAATCGGTAATGGTCAGAGGGCCGCCTCGACGATAGGAGATGGGACCTGGGTTGGATCCAGCTGACTCCGGGCCTACCCTAAGACGGAGACCATCGAAGATCAGTCGAGATCCACCCCCTGCTGCTACCGGATGAATATTCAGCATCGGTGCTCGCAACCGAACACCGGCTATAATTGTTTCCAAACTGCGTTCTAGCGTGCCTGCATGGTGGTACACGTCTGTAGAAGTGCCACCCATGTCGAAACCGATCGCTTTCTTAAAACCCGCCGCGTGAGCTATTCCCGCTAGACCTACAACCCCACCCGCTGGGCCAGATAGGATAGCGTCCTTGCCGCGGAACGAATCTGCTTCTGTAAGGCCGCCGTTGGACTGCATGAAAAATAACTTACCCCCGCCTATATTGTCAGCCACCTGTTCTATATAGCGACTTAGTATGGGCGATACGTAAGCATCCACTACAGTAGTGTCACCGCGTCCTATCAGTTTCATTAGTGGGATGACTTGATGGGAGACGGATATCTGTTTGAAGCCTATTTCCCTAGCGATGTTGGCCACTAGTACTTCGTTATTAGGATATCTATCCGCGTGCATTAATATTATAGCTATCGCACTAAAACCATTGCCATGTACCTCTTCCAGCATTGCTTGAACAGCCCCTGGATCCAAAGGGCGGATGACATCTCCTCGAGCGGAAATGCGTTCTGGAATTTCAACTGTTTTCTTGTAGAGCATTTCCGGGAGCTGGATATCCAGCTCAAACAACTTGGGCCGGTTTTGTGTTCCGATACGAAGAGCATCGGCAAATCCCTCCGTGATAGCAAGGACCGTCGGCTCTCCTCGTCTCTCAAGAAGTGCATTAGTACCCACCGTAGTACCCATTTTGACTACATCTATGGATTGAGCTGGAAGTGGGTCGTTTTTTTGGAGGCCTAGCAGATGGCGGATGCCCGCGATTGCGGCATCATCGTATTGCCCCGGATTGTCTGAGAGAAGTTTATGAGTGCTTATTTCTCCAGATGGAGCACATCCTATAACGTCCGTAAATGTGCCTCCGCGGTCGATCCAAAACTGCCAGCCCATAGATTGCACCTGATGCTATTCGCTTTGTGGGGGGCGATCCTCGCTGCGAACTGTCAAGGATGCAAGGAATAAGGCAAGATTCAGGATCGTGTTGTGGCGTTTCTTGTCAGGTAACGACAGATCAGGTGCCTCATCCAAACTAATCAAACGATCTGCTAGTTATAGGCAGTCGCAAATTGCAGGCTGAAAAATACCCGGCTTCAAGCAAAGCTTATGCGAAGGAAATTAATTCGCAGCGAATACGCAACGAGAAGTCGCCAGCATTCTCATTGTTAGCAAACGTCACCCTAGGGGCGGGGATTCTTGTTCTTGTCTACAATGCGATCGGGATGTCCCGACTGTTCGACAGACACAGCCGGGTTTTAATATCATCCGCTGACCTTATTCGCTGTCGTCCAAGCAACAGCTGATACCTCACCAGCATCTTCCTACAGAACGCCGATAGGTGCATAGGAAATATCAGGGAATACCTGATCGACTGTACTATTAAACTTGCGCTTGACCAGAACCTCACTGAGAACCTGGCGGTAATCAGTAGTGACCCGCAGCGCTCCGTCCTGCTGTTCGGTCTCCGACAAACCTGGCCAATCGCCATGAAGCTTCCCTCCATTAGCCGATTTGCTCAGCACTAACATTGAACTAGCAGCGCCGTGGTCCGTGCCGGCACTGCTATTTTCATCTACACGGCGTCCAAACTCAGTCATCGTGACCAAGGTGATGCGATCTCGGTAGTCTACCATGTCGGTCCAAAAGGCATTCAGAGATCTGGATAATT
>Ga0315336_1003781_pt1 | contig 19409 bp, 16 predicted proteins | sample ASW5metaG_FD_204512 | JGI IMG/M metagenome (GOLD analysis project Ga0315336, IMG submission 204512) | Ammonia-oxidizing marine archaeal communities from Monterey Bay, California, United States - ASW #5 | ecosystem: Environmental > Aquatic > Marine > Intertidal zone | place: USA: California... | reverse complement strand
GTTCAAGTGTTTTCTGGACAGCGCGGTGAGTGAACAGATTGCCCGCATGGTGGCGATGAAAAGCGCTACCGAGAATGCGGACGATCTGATCAAACAATTGAGCATGCAATACAATCGGGCTCGCCAAGGTCGCATCACCTCCGAGCTGATGGATCTGATTGGCGGGGTAGAAGCATTGAAGTAGATGGTGCGAGCTGTCGCTCGCCCGTGCATCAAAGAACATAGGTAGTAAACATGGCAACTGTAACACAACACGTTGGACACATTACCCAGATCATCGGCTCCACTTTCGACGTGGAGTTCGCCGACGACGAGCTGCCGGCGATCTACAATGCGGTGAAGATCGTCTCCGAACACAAGGGCGTGAAGATCGATCTGACTGGCGAAGTGCAGCAGCAACTCGGCGGCGGTCGGGTCCGTTGCGTAGCCTTGGGCAGCACCGACGGCCTGATCCGCGGCCAGGAGTGCGTCGACACCGGTGGGCCAGTCACTGTGCCGGTCGGCGAAGCGACACTAGGCCGAGTGTTTAACGTCATCGGCGACGCCGTCGATGGCCGCGGTGAAGTGAATGTTGAGGAGCGTTGGCCCATTCACCGCGATTCGCCTCCGCTCGACACGCTTTCGACCAAGACCGAGCTGTTCGAAACCGGCATCAAGGTGATCGATTTGCTCACCCCTTTTGTCCGAGGCGGCAAAGCGGGGCTATTCGGCGGAGCAGGGCTGGGCAAAACGGTGATTCTGACCGAGTTGATCGCTCGGATTGCCACCGCCCACGGCGGCTATTCGGTCTTCGCCGGCGTCGGCGAGAGAACCCGCGAAGGAACCGACCTCTGGCTGGAAATGCAGGAAGCGAAAATCGGCGATACGGGCCGAAGCGTCATCGATCAAACCTGCATGGTCTTCGGCCAGATGAACGAGCCGCCAGGCGCCCGGTTGCGGGTAGCCTTGTCGGCATTGACGATGGCCGAGTATTTCCGCGACAAGACCGGCGCCGATACGCTGCTGTTTGTCGACAACATCTTCCGCTTCTCGCAAGCTGGCAGCGAGGTCTCGGCCTTGTTGGGCCGGATGCCTTCGGCCGTTGGTTATCAACCGACGTTGGCCAGCGAGATGGGCGCGTTGCAAGAACGAATCGCTTCGACCGACAAAGGGGCGATCACCAGTGTGCAAGCCGTCTATGTGCCCGCTGACGATCCGACCGACCCGGCCCCGGCCACCGCCTTCGGCCAGCTCGACGCTTTTATTTACCTCGAGCGCTCAATCTCCGAGAAAGGCATCTATCCGGCCGTCGATCCGTTGGCCTCCTCCAGTCGGATTCTCGATCCTCAGTACGTGGGCGACCGCCACTTCAACTGTGCCCGACGAGTGCAGATGATTCTGCAACGGTATCGAGAACTGCAAGACATCATCGCGATTATGGGCGTCGACGAGCTGCCGCAGGAAGACGGTGAGATTGTCCACCGCGCACGCCGCATCGAGCGGTTCTTGTCGCAGCCCTTCCTGGTCGCGGAAGTGTTCACCGGAAAACCGGGAGAGATCACAACGCTCGACGACACGATCCGCAGCTTTGAAGAAATCTGCGACGGCAAATGGGATCATCTGCCCGAGGACGCCTTCCTGTACGTTGGCCCGATCGAACAGGCAGAAGAGCAGTGGAAGAAGAGTCAGAAGTAATCAAGATTGTTTGTTAGGTTTGCACCTCGAAAAAGATCCCCCACCGCACCATGTCTGAAACCACAGCTACCACGATGCGTTGCGTCATTGTGACGCCCGAGGAGACAGTCCTCGACACCGAGGCCGATTTCGTGGCGGTCCCGCTCTTCGACGGCGAGGCAGGCATTGCCCGACAACACAGCGCGATGATCGGCCGGCTCGGCTTCGGCGAGCTGCGAATCAGCAAAGGAGCCGAAACATCGCGGTACTACGTCGACGGCGGGTTTGTACAAGTCGTCGACGACGTAGTCTCCGTGCTCACCAACCGTTCGCTGGAGGCAGAGAAGGTGGACGGCGCAGCTGCGCAGGAGCTACTTGAAGCCGCGAACCACCGCCAAGCGGCAGGCGAAGAGCAGATCGCCTTACGGGAACGCTTGCAGGCCCAAGCCCGCGGACAGCTCCACGTAGCCCGTCTGTCTCAGTAGTGCCACACTCCGCGCGAGGCCACAGAGGCGGGGAAAGTTAGACCCGCTCAAATAGCGTCCGGCCCGCGTTCTCCTGTTCGGATGCGAATGCAATCGTCCATCGGCAGGACGAAGATTTTGCCGTCGCCGATCTGGCCAGTCTCGCCTGAGCGTCCGCCTTTTACAATCGCTTCGATCGTTGGCTCGACAAAGTCTTCGTTCACGGCGATTTGCAGCTGCACTTTTCGTAACAGGGTCAGACTGATCTCGCGACCCCGATAGATCTCCGTCTGCCCCTTTTGTCGGCCGAAGCCCTGCACGTCCATAATCGTCAGCCGAACGACTTCAACTTCCGATAAAGCCGCTTTGACCTCTTCTAACTTGCTGGGCTGGATGATCGCGATTATTAGTTTCATGACAGACAAAGTTCGGAAAGTGTGTGGGGACTAGCTCCCCCTCGTCGCTGCGGGGCTATCAATGCCAACTTCAACAAACAGGGCCTGAGCAAATTCGTCCGCGTTGAACAGAGCCCAATCTTCCGGCTGTTCGCCGACGCCGACGTATTTGACCGGCAGGCCGACCTGCTGACGAATGGCAACGACCACGCCTCCCTTGGCCGTGCCGTCGAGCTTGGCCAGGACGATTCCTGTGCAGTCGACCGCCTCAGTAAACTTGCTCGCCTGACTGATGCCGTTCTGGCCGGTGGTGGCGTCGAGCACCAGCAGCACCTCGTGCGGGGCCTCAGGTATCTGCTTGCGGATCGAGCCTTGGATCTTCGTCAGCTCGGCCATCAGGTTCTTCTGCGTTTGCAACCGACCGGCCGTGTCGATAATGCAGACGTCGGCGCCGGTTTCCAGACATTGCTCGACCGCTCGGTAAGCGACCGCCGCGGGATGCGAACCCTGTTCGCCGGTAACGATCTCAACCCCCAGCCGGTCAGACCAAATCGTGAGCTGCTCGACTGCCGCCGCTCGAAAGGTATCGCCTGCTCCGAGAACGACTGTTTTACCCTGAGACTTGAGCAGGTGGGCCAGTTTGGCGATCGAGGTGGTCTTGCCCGCCCCGTTCACTCCGCAAACCATGATCACCGTAGGACCCGATTCGGCGAACTGAATGGGAGAGCTTTCCTGAGCCAACAGTTCGGCCAACTTGCTTTGCCACGTCGCCATCACTTCTTCCAACATGACGACCCGGCCGCGCATAGTGGAGTCTACCTGTTCGACGATTTGCTCGACCGACTCGTACCCCATGTCAGTCTTGAAAAGAATGGCCCGCATGTCGTCAAGAAAAGTGTCGTCAATCAACCGGCCTTCGCTCTTGAACAGGTCGCGGACGTCGGTCTTGAGGATTCGAGCTGTTCTGGTCAACCCGCGGCGGAATTTGTCGAACAGGGCCATGAATCTCTATTTCTTAAAGCGGGATGGTTCGGTTTCAATTTGGCAAGGTCGGGTGGCGATCGGCTACTTTTCTTGGCTGTCGTGATCGAGCAATTTATCGAGTATTCCGTTGACGAACTGCGACGATTGGGCATTGCCAAACCGTTTGGCCAATTCAATCGCCTCGTCGATGGCAACCCGGTCCGGGGTATCGCAGTAGCGGATTTCAAAGGCCCCGAGCCGCAAGACGTTGCGATCGGTCACGGCCATTCTCCCGAGGCTCCAGTTTTCCGCTTTTTCTTCCAGCAGCGCGTCCAACTCGTCCTGGTTTCGCAACACTCCTAATACCAGGGTGCAAGCAAAATCCTTGAGCTCTTCGTCCTGAAGTCTGGAGTCTAGAAACGGAGCCAGCTGATCACGCGAATCGCGCGGATTCAGATCCTCTTGAAACAGCGCCTGCAGGGCGACTTCGCGTGCGCGGCTACGACTGGCCATTACCTTGACTCCAAGAAACTACGGACCGGATGTTCGAATTCCTCGCCAATGCGGGACAAAGCCTCAGCAGGACAGGGCCGATGCGAGACACGACATCCGTCATTCATTCTACTGGGTTGGAACGTTTTTGAGCAATCCGACCATCTGCAGTGCGGCCGCGGCACATTCGCTCCCTTTGTTGCCCACGTTTCCGCCGGAGCGGTGCACGGCCTGCTCCATAGTTTCGCACGTCAAGACGCCAAACAGCACCGGCACGCCCCAGCGCAGAGCGATTTGGCTGATGGCCATGCTGACCGCCCGATTGATGTGCTGGTCGTGTGTTGTTTCTCCTCGAATGACAGTCCCTAAACAGAGAACCGCCTCGTATCGCCCGCTGCGGGCAAGTCGCTGTGCGACGATCGGAATCTCCCACGCTCCGGGGACCTTAGCAACGTCGATCTGGCCGTCCTCGATGCCCGCTTCCAGCAGCGTGGCGGTGGCGCCTTCCAACAGCTTGGACGTGATCGAGCGATTCCACTGGGACACGACGATCGCAAAACGATCGGTAGCAGCGGGCGGCGAGATGGTGAGTTCGTTGGGCAAAGGTCTTGCTGAGAAATTGAAAGCTGTTGACAGGCAGCTCGCCTATTCTTTGATGCTCATCAGGAACTCGGCGTTCGACTTGGTCTTAGCGAGCCGCGTGGTCAACAACTCCATAGCGTCGGGCGGGTTCATGTCGTTGAGCACTCGGCGGAGCATCGTTACGCGGCGATGTTCCTCCGGGTCCAACAACATCTCTTCTCGACGCGTACCGCTGCGATTGATGTCAATCGAGGGCCAAATGCGTTTGTCGACCAGCTGTCGGTCGAGCACGATTTCTTGATTGCCGGTCCCTTTGAATTCCTCGAAGATGACCTCGTCCATACGGCTGCCTGTATCGACCAGGGCGGTGGCAATAATCGTCAGCGAGCCGCCTTCTTCTGCTTTGCGTGCTGAACCGAAGAACCGCTTGGGCCGCTGCAACGCGTTGGCATCCATACCTCCCGAGAGCACCTTGCCCGAACTGGGACATTCGGAATTCCAGGCCCGGGCCAAGCGTGTGATCGAATCGAGAAGGATGACCACGTCACTTCCATATTCCACCATCCGTTTGGCTTTTTCCAGCACCATTTCCGAGACCTGCACGTGGCGAGCCGACGACTCGTCGAAGGTCGAGCTAATCACTTCGCAGTGCGGGCCCTTCACTTCGCGTTCCATGTCAGTCACTTCCTCGGGCCTCTCGTCGATCAACAGCATGATGACGTAGGCCTCGGGGTAGTTGGCCAGGACGCTCTGAGCCATTTTCTGCAACAAGATTGTCTTGCCAGCCCGGGGCGGGCTGACGATCAACCCCCGCTGACCAAATCCGATCGGAACGATCATGTCGACCACACGCATGGCGATTTCGTCGTCGGTCGTCTCCAACACGATCCGTTCGTCAGGATGTATGGGCGTGAGATTGTCAAAGAATACCTTCTTGGAAAGCAGATTCGGGTCCTGTTCGTTGATCTCTTCGATCCGCAGCAGCGCAAAGTAACGCTCATTCTCCTTCGGCGGCCGGATTGTGCCGGCAACGCGGGCCCCGGTTCGCAATCCGAAGCGTCGGATCTGGCTGGGCGAAACATAAATGTCATCAGGACAAGAAAGATAGTGGTACTCCGGGCTACGCAAGAAACCGAACCCATCCGGCAAGATCTCTAACGTCCCCGCCCCCGTCATCATGCCGTTGAGCTTGACGCGCTGTTTGAGAATCTTGAATATCAGATCCTGCTTCTTCAGACCGGTGATGCCCTCGACTTCCTCTTTACGCGCCGTTTCGATCAGCTCGGGCATGCCCTTGCGCTGCAGCTCGGCAATGTGCACGTTGGAATCGGGCTTGTCGGTTCGCTCGATTGTCTTGCCAATCCGGCGCATCCGCTCGGCCGCTTTGTCGAGCTCCTCGACGATTGTAAGCGGCTCCTCGCGATCCAATTCGGCCAGACGCTCGCTATCGATCTCTGAGATCTGATCTCGTTGCGAGGGATGTCGTCTGCGCGGATGGGAGTGGGAGCGACCATGCCGCGGACCGCGGTTGCTGGTCTCTGCCATCAAACTAAGCTCCTGAAAAGAATACGGGCGTCGTCTCAGGAATCTGCGACGACGGCAGGTGGGGTGGGGGAGGGAATCAATGGTTGGAGGCGGGAAAACCGATCCCTCAATACCTCGATTATGTCAGAAACCGGGGGTCGGGGGAAAGTATAATCGGACAGGAAATCGCCCGAAAAAATGTCTGATGACAAGGGGAGGAAATCTAGGAGGGCTCACTCTCTGTTCGCCATCTAGTATGGCAAGCAGCGGCTCGGCTGGGAAGCCAGACCTGCGAAAATCGCCTAGTGCACGCCAGGCACGTCGACCCGCGACTGCCAAAACTGCAGGACCTCGGCTCTGAGCTCTTCCAGAGACCCGTCGTTGCGGACCACGTAGGTCGCTCGGCGACTCTTTTCTGCTATCGGCATTTGTGCTGCCTCCCGCCTTCTCAATTCCTCGATCGTCCAGCATCGCTCGGAGACCCGTTTTTGACGCACTTCGTCCCCAACCTCTACAGCAAGGACCTCATCGCAGAGACTGTCCCAGCCCGCCTCGACCAGCAGCGGGGCGTCGATGACCGCCGCGATGGCTCCCGATTCGCTCAGCCGTAGCAGCTCTGCGGCAAACAGCACTCTCAGCCCTGGATGGAGCAACTTTTCAAGAAACCGGCGGTCGGCCGTGGCCTGATCTGCTTCGGAGAACACCCGCTCGGCAACGGCCCGACGGGATATGTGGCCCCCCTCGTCGAGAATGGTCGGGCCCCAGCGGTCGAGCAGGGCCTGCCGAATCTCAGGCTGCCCGAGCAAGCGGTGCGCAGCCAAATCGGCATCGAGCACCGAGGCACCCAATTGCCTCAGCTCGTTGGCCACGGTCGACTTGCCGCTGGCGATCCCTCCGACAATGCCGATGGTTAGCATGGTAAACGGTCACTTCGTCCCAAAAGACATCAATCTGGCGCCTGCCACGGTTGGCAATCGGCCCAATGGTCGCCCCACTTCACGTCGACCTCAAGCGGCACGTCCAGCGGCAGCACCTGGCACATTTCTTCGACGACCAACTGGGCCAGCTCGTCTACACCTTCGGCTGGAACCTCGAAGACCAGTTCGTCGTGAATTTGTAGCAGCATCTGCGCCGGCGACTGTTCGACTGCCAATCGCCGATGGATTGCCAGCATGGCCAGTTTAATCAAGTCGGCCGCCGTGCCTTGGATCACGCTATTCACGGCGGTCCGCTCAGGGAGGTTCAACTGTCTGAGCAGCCCTGACTCTTTCTCGCGCAATCCTTCCGGGACAGGTCGAACACCGCTGATCGCCCGTCGCCGGCCGAGCAGCGTCGTCACGTAGCCTTGCGAACGACACGCCTCGAGCGTAGTGGTAAAGAATCGCAGTACACCAGGGTAGCGGGCAAAGTAAGTCTCGATAAACTCGGCCGCCTCTTCCTGAGAGATGTCGAGCGCCTTGGCCAGCCCGAACGGGCTTTGGCCGTAGATGATGCCGAAATTGACCGCCTTTGCCCGGCGTCGCATTTCGGGCGTGACTTCCTTGAGGGTTACTCCCTCCACCTGACTCGCCACGAGGCTGTGGATATCTTCCCGATTGACCAGCGCCTCCGACATCGTCTGATCGCCCGAGTAATGGGCAAGCACCCGCAGTTCGATTTGCGAATAGTCTGCCGCGAGCAACTTCCAGCCAGGCGGCCCGGCGCGAAAAGCCGAGCGAATTTCTCGGCCTGCCTCGGTGCGGACGGGGATATTCTGCAGATTCGGATTGCTGGAGCTGAGCCGCCCCGTCGCGGCGACGACCTGGTTGAACGACGCGTGAATCCGGCCTGTCTCCGAATGGACCATCGTTGGCAGGGCATCGACGTAGGTATTGAGTAGCTTGGCATACTGGCGGTATTCGACAATTTTGGCAGGCAACGGGTGCATGCCGGCTAGCTCTTCCAAAACGCTCGCGTCGGTGCTCGCTCCGGTCTTGGTTTTCTTGATCACCGGCAGGCCCAAGTCCTGGAACAGTAGCTTGGCCAGCTGTTTGGGCGAGGCGATGTTCAGGGGATAGCCAGCCAGCTCTTCGATTTCGCACTCCAACTCGTTGAGCGTAGCGCCATACTGTTGGCTCAGCTCGGCAAGTCGCTCAACGTCGATGCGAATGCCGCGGTACTCCATTTCCGCAAGCACTTCGATCAACGGCACTTCCAAGGTCTCGTTGAGTTCATCGAGCCCTTCCTGCTGGAGTCGATCGGCAAGCAAAGGTTGCAGTTGCAATGGAATATCGGCGTCTTCCGAAGCGTAGGGTCCCACGCTGGCGACCGGCACCTCGTCCATCCGTTTCTGCTTTTTTCCCTTGCCGATTAGCTCGTCGATCTTAATCGTAGTGTGTCCTAGATAACGCTGTGCCAGGTGGTCGAGATTGTGCGTCCGCTCGCCGGCGTCCAACAGATAGCTGGCCACCATCGTGTCGAACGTAACGCCGGCCAACTGAATCCCGGCACTGCGCAACGTAATCTGATCGTACTTGAGATTCTGACCGATCTTGGCCACTTGAGGATCTTCCAACATCGGCCGAAGCGCGTCGGCGGCGAGTTTCGCGTCGAGAACCGATTCACCCTCGGGACCCCGCACCGGCAGGTAGTACGCCTCGCCCGCATTCCAGGCCAGGGAATACCCGACAATCTCGGCGTTGCGCGGCGAGACGTCGGTCGTTTCCGTATCGATCGAGATCAGATTTTGTTGCTTCAACTCGTCAACGAATGGCCCCAAGAGCTCCGGAGTATCGACAATGTGATACGTTGGGGCATCCTCGTGTGCAGTGGGCGAGGCAGGCGACGCGCCTCCCAGGGCAGCCGTACGTTCGGCGAAGCTGCGGAAGCCGAACTCTTGAAAGAGCTCGGCCAGCCGTTCGTGATCGAAATTGCCGACGCGGGCCGCATCCCAATCGGGAGTGACAGGGACCTGATGGTCGAGTCTGACCAGCTGGCGCGACAGCAGCGCGTCTTCTCGATACTCGACAAGATTCTTACGCTTTTTATCCCCAGCGATCTGGTCAACGTGCTCCAGTACGCCCTCCAAAGTGCCGTACTGGGCCAATAACTGTTGGGCTCCTTTGGGACCAATCAGCGGCACTCCAGGCACGTTGTCCACCTTGTCGCCAACCAACGCCTGAAAGTCGACCACCTGGTCGGGCCTGATTCCCCAGTCGGCTTGCAGGGCTTCGGCGTCGTACTGCACGTCCTTGCGGATGTTGTAGATCGTAACTCGCGGCGTGATCAGCTGGCGGCAATCCTTGTCGCTTGTCACAATCAGGCAGTCGGCCCCCGACAGGTCGCACTCTCTGGCAATTGTCGCGAGCACGTCGTCGGCTTCGTACCCATCGCTGGCCAATACAGGAATTGCTAGCGCGTCGAGTACTTCACGGATCTTAGGGAATTGTGGAGCAAGGTCCTCGGGCATCGAGCCGCGGTTGGCTTTGTAATCGTCGTACAGTTCATGCCGAAACGTGCGGCCCGGCAGGTCGAAAGCGCAGAGCAAGGCATCGGCGCGGCCTGATTCGAGAATCTGCAAAATGTCCCGCACAAAACCGTACACGGCCCCGACCGGTTCACCCCGCGGGCTGGTCATCTCCGGCAGCGCGTGATAGACCTGGAAAATCAGCGCGTGTGAATCGACTGCATAAACGGTCAAACCATCGAGCGACTCGGGGACAGGGTCGCTATCCATACCAGGTAAGGTCGATTGTCGAGAAGAGTCGGGCATTTGGCAGGACTGACCGGGAAATTGAAGGATTAGAGCTGAGGGTTAGGATTGAAAGACGAAGGGTCCAGGGTCGGAGTCTGGGTCCCCTCCTTTCTGGCTCTTGACTCTCAGAGAACCGACTGACGCAGCCCACACAAGCCGATCAAACGGGTCAAAGCGTTTCAGTGTGCAGTCTAGATTGTCCAGCTCGAGGAAGTAACCGGAGCGCGAAATCGTACGGTTGGCCGCGGCCCAATGTCAAGCCGCTCCGGCCGGCACAGGTGCGTTTCTTGACATCACCTAATCCCCCAACTATGCTCGACTTAGGGCGATTGTGTGACGGTAGGCACCTCGGGCGGATCGGTCAGACGTGCGCTCTCCCCGGTGATTGCCAAGACTCTCGTCCAAGAAAAACTGCCTGCCTCATTAGACACCGACCGGCGCGTCCAGGGCACTCCTCCCAGTTTAGTTTACTCCACACCGAGAATCACCTTCGGATGCATCACTCCTTTCGAGGGCCGTGGGCATTCGATAAATCGCCATTTTATATCGAGGCCCTCTGCGTCAGCGCGGTTTCTTGTTGAATAGGGAAGAGTAGGTACTCCATGGCTTCGCGTAACAATCAAGGCTTGCAGGCGGTTGTCATCGTTCTGGCCATTCTGGTCATCTTGCTAGGCGTCAGCTTGTTGTTTGTCAACAATGCCAAGAAAACCGCGCAGGCCCGTGCCAAAGACGCTTCGACCAAAGAGGCTGAAACCAGCTCGGCCTATCGAGGAGCTCAGTCCGAAGCAAATACCTACAAACAATGGATGGGCTTTCCTGAAGCAGACAGCTACGAAACTCTGCAGAAATCGTTCGCCGAGGACATGGACGGTTTTCGCGCTAACTTTGACGAGAATAGTCTCTTCTACAAGCCGCTCTTGGAGAACCTTTACGAAGAAAACCAAAAGCTGGGCATGAGCGAGGTCGCCAGCAAAGAACAGCTCAGAAAAATCAACGAGACGCTACTTGCGGTCGAGAAGGAGAAAGATCAACAGATCGCCGAAGCCAACGCACAGGCGACGGCAGCAAAACAAGATGCGGCCAGCGAGCGGAAAAAATTCGGCGATCAGTACGCAGAGATGGTCAGCGAAAAAAACGAGATCGCCAGTCAGCTGCAGGAGCAACGCCAGCTGATGGATCAACAGGCCGCCGATCATCGGTCAAGCGTCAAGGGTTACGAGAAGAAATTCGCCGACATGACCCGGCACATCCAGGTGATCGAGACCAGGCTCCCCGACGAAAACGAATTCGCCCAGCCCGCTGATGGCCGGATTACCTGGGTCAATCAGAAGGAGGCGCTCGTCTGGCTCAACATCGGCCAAGCCGACTATCTACGCTCCCAGGTCACCTTCAGCGTCTACGGGATCGACGAGAATGACGCGATCAGTGCTACGCGCAAGGGAAGCATCGAAGTCACCAAGATTCTCGGAGCCCACTCGGCCGAAGCGCGGATTACCAGCGACGATGCAACCAACCCGTTGATGCCGGGCGATAACATCTACAGCCAGATCTGGAACCGAGGACGTCAGACTGGTTTTGCCATCGCCGGCTTTGTCGATCTGGATGACGACGGACGCAGTGACCTGGAACGATTCCAACGGATCGTCGCGGCCAGCCATGGCAAGATCGACGCGGTCGCGGGTGAAGATGGCAAGCTCAACGGCAAGATGACCCTCGACACCCGGTACTTGATCTTGGGTGAGTACCCCGACGAGCCTCGTAAGGTCGGCTACACCCAGTCGTGGGTCAAGGCGAGCGAGCAGGCGGACACCTTGGGTATCGATACGATCGGCCTGGATGAATTCTTGCAGCTCATCGGTTGGCAGGCGGAATCGAAAACTGTGAAACTCGGAGTCGGCTCGCGTCCGGAAGATTTCCCGGCTCGCTTGGAACATGGCATCCAACCGACCAGCCCCAACACCACCTCCGACCTGTTCCGCCGACGCACCCCACCGCCCAGCTATTGATTCCCACGTGAATCGCCACCGCCACGCGCTTTCAGTTTCTTGCTCTTGGCCGCGAGGGCAACGAATCTTCAAGACAAGGCGCGAGCTGGTTCAATTCTCTGAACCCGGCGCCAGCTGAAAAATCTGCCCTGCCGAGTCGATCAGAAAGACTTCGCCCTGTTCGTCCTCGCTGAACGAAACCACCGGCAGCCCGCTTTCCCGTAGCGTGTAATGCTGACGGACCTGGCCCTGCTTCAGATCGTAATCCAAGGCCCAGACACTCCCGGCCACATAGTCGGCAAACAGATACTTGCCCACCAACTCCGGCAAACGCTGGCCTCGGTAGACGTTGCCACCGGTAATCGACTTGCCCACGTGGCGTGGATATTCCCAAAGAGGATCGATCAGCGGACCGTTGGGGGTGCCCTGCGATTTCTCCAGCTCGTGCAATCCCTCGCGGATGTTCCAGCCGTAGTTGCCGCCACGGTGGATCACGTTGATTTCCTCCCAGGCATCCTGCCCGACGTCGCCACACCAAAGCTCGTCCGTCGCGGGATCGAACGCCATCCGCCAAACGTTTCGCAGCCCAAAGGCCCAAACCTCGGGACGACCCTCTTGGGTACGTCCTACAAACGGATTGTCTTCGGGGATTGCGTACGGCAAGCCCCCTTCCCGCCGATCGACGTCGATGCGCAAGATCGACCCCAGCAGTGTACGGGGATTCTGACCATTCTCCGAAGGATCGTTGGCTGAACCGCCATCGCCCAGCCCGATATAGAGATAGCCGTCCGGGCCGAATATCAACGTACCACCATTATGATTCCAGAAGGGCTGTTCGATCTCCAGCAGAATCTCTTCCGACTCCGGATCACACCGGTCGCGGTTCTCGCGGTCGACGCGAAAGCGCGACAGAACCGAGCGTTTCGGCTGATCGGCCGCCGTGTAGTAGATGAACAACTGGCCGTTGCGAGCATGGTCGGGATGAAACGCCAACCCCAACAAGCCTTCTTCGTTTTGATTCCGTTGGTGGCGAACCTGCTGCCGAATATCCAGAAAAATTTTGGGCAGCGGCTGATCGCGGTCGACAACCACGTGAATCACTCCCCGCTGACCCACGACAAAGAGCCGGCCACTCTGGTCGTTCGCATGGGCGACCTGCAGGGCCAACTCGAATTCCAACCCACCCAACGCGGGGACAAACTGCACGGCGATGCCGCGGCCAGTCTCCTCCGCCGGAGGCTCAGCGGCGTGCAGGAGAGCTGCAAAGAAACAGCACCAGGCCGACGCGCCCACAACAGCGTAGACGATTCCGAGAGACGTTGCCGATCGATTAAATGTGCTGATGAACAAAGTGGGCAAACCTCTTAAGGATTTTTCGGGTTTCAGGCGTATCACGACAATGTTGGGCAAACTTCTCGACCGTCGTACCAACGATCTGCTCGACATAGCGCGGATACTTGCTGATTCGATCGATGAGAGTCTGTCGGTCGAGCTCAGGATGAAACTGCGTGCAGTAAATCGGTGCGTCGGAAAACTTGAACGCCTGGTTGGTTACCAGATCGGTGGAGGCGAGCAGCACAGCAGTTGGGGGAAGCTCAACCACATGATCCTCATGTCCTGCCTGGCCTAGAAAATTTGGTCCTAAATCGCCAAACAGCGGATCGCGTAAGCCTTCCTCGGTCAGCTGCAACTCGAGCGTACCCAATTCGGCACGGGCCGGGTCGTGGATACAGCGGCCTCCCAGTGCGCGGGCAAACGCCTGAAAGCCCCAGCAGGACGCGAACGTCGGCTTGCCGAGTTGGTGGATCGTTCGCAAACCGGCGAGCACTTCTTCGAGCCAAGGACTCTCAGACGCGGCCGAGTAGTCGCCGCTGCCGCCTATCAGCACTGCGTCGACCTCGCCTAGATCAGTCTCGCTGGGAACACGACTAAGCAGATCGAGCGGAGTAATCTGCTCGCTCTGGCAACCGATCGCCCTGGCAAAACAGCCCACTTCTTGCGGACCAATCGGGTCGTCCGCGTCACGGATTTGCAACAGAAGATATCGGAGATCGGCCATCAAATCCTTTACTGCCGTTGGCTAAGCATCCGATTGGACTACAGCCGTGCCGAGCGGTTCGTCTAGGGTCGCGGCATCGAGGCTCGCTGCCAAGACGTCGCCCAACAGCGCGAGTTCGTCGCTGGAGATCGACAGGGGCGGAACGATTACGATCACGTCGCCCAACGGCCGCAGCCACACGCCCCGACGAATCGCCTCGCGACAGACGGCAGCGCCGGCTCGCAGTTCTGCCGGATAGGGATTGCCCGTTTGGCCGTCAGCCGCCAGTTGGACCGCTCCGATCAGCCCGATTTGCCGCGTCTCGGCCACGTGCGGATGGTCCTGCAGACCGGCAAGAATCTCGGCCAGCTGGACAATCTTGGGCTCCATTTGCTCCAGCACACGCTCCTGTTCGAGTACGTCGAGTGAAGCGAGCGCAGCGGCCGCGGCCAGCGGATTGCCGCCATAGGTGTGGCCATGTTGAAAAGTCTTCGACTGGCTGCCATCACCGAGAAATGCGTTGAACACTTCACCGGTAGCCACCGTGGCGGCCAGCGGCAGGTAGCCGCCACTGAGACCTTTGCCCAGGCACATCAGATCGGGCACCACCTGCTCGTGGTCGCAGGCAAACATCCGGCCCGTGCGGCCAAACCCGGTGACCACCTCGTCGGCGATCAACAGAACGTTGTATTTCTTGGTCAGTTCGCGAACACCGCGCAGGTAGCCGGCCGGTTGCAAGATCATCCCCGCCGCACCCTGAACTAACGGTTCGATCACCAGCGCCGCGACCTCAGTGTGTCGCTTCTCGAGCACCTCTTCCAATTCGGCCAAGTAGTGATCAGCTCCCCGTTGCGGATCGATCTCGGCAGGCAAACGGCTGGCGTCGGGAGCGGGCAGGCGAATCACGTCAAATAGCAGCGGTGCAAACAGGGCCTGAAACCGCTCGATGCCTCCCAAGCTAGTGCCACCGATAGTGTCTCCGTGGTAGGCATGGTCATAGGCGATGTACTTGGTCTTGGCCGGGCAGGGTGAAGGGCACTGAAGCCAATACTGAAAGGCCATCTTCAGCGCGGTCTCGACGGCCGAGGCCCCGTCGCTGGAATAAAACACATGCTCAAGATCGCCCGGGGCAAGCTCAGCCAGTCGCCGGGCCAACTCGACCGCAGGTATGTTGGCCAGCCCTAGCGACGTGCTATGCGCAACCCGGCCAAGCTGTTCGACGATCGCCGCATCGATCCGCGGATGGCGATGCCCATGGAGATTGCACCACAGGCTGCTGACGCCGTCCAGGTAGCGATTCCCCTCGGTGTCAAACAGCCAAACTCCCTGGGCGCGCTCAATGACCAGCGGCTCGTATTCATCCATCGCAGTGAAGGCGTGCCAGAAATGGCGGAGGTCCCAGTCGGCAAGTTCAGCAGCAGTTGGCATAGCTCGACGTTCGTTACCAGCAGATTTCCACGGGGGTGCCGACTCCGATGCCCAGCATCTTGGTCGCGCTGTCGTCGACGATCGCCAGCTCCACATTGTCGTTTGAACCGATCAGCGCGATCAGCGTCATTGCCGGCTGCTCAGCATAGGTTGCAAAAATACCGCACGTCTCGTGCCCGTCACACTGGACAAGTACTGTCGTGTCGGTCGGCGCCTCGGCCAACTGTTCCCGCGTAATGTTGGTGATCAGGTTGCCAAACGAATCGATCGCGACCACCTGCCCGTGAACGTGGTTTGCCAATTTCACTGCTCCCGGCCATTCAAGCTTGTGGACTGACTCAAGCGGAGGACCCAATTCAGAAGGATCGAGCCCCAAGCTCAAGTGGGCCGCCACCGGCGCCATGATGTCTCGACCGTGAAACGTCGGGGCGACAGGCGAACGAAAGAATCGCTTGGCGGTCACGCAAATTATCTTACTGGGAGGCTGCTGTTCCGCCAAGCGGCTCAACAGACCATTGTCGGGGCAAACATAGCGTTGGCGATCTATCTCGGCATAGACAACTACCCGTGACGTGCCGACTCCCGGGTCGACCACTGCCAGATGGATCGTCCCGTCAGGAAACAGCGGCGTCGTCTCGGCCAGCACCTGCGCAGCCTGAAACACCTGCTGGGGACCGATGGCGTGACTCAGATCAACCAGTCGCACCTCGGGGTTGATCGAGAGCATCACTCCCTTGAGCGCCGCCACGTAGGGGCTGCTCGCTCCGAAATCAGTGGTGAGGGTGATGAGCATGGGTAGATGATATTGTTAAGGCGCAAGCGAGAGATCGAACTCTTGCTTGCATCTTAGCCTTAATGCGCGCTAACCGGATGACAGCCGATGATCGCTGGGCGTTTTACTGCCATGGCTCTATTGCTGGGCAAGTTTCAGGAAGATTTCTCGCACACGCCCCGGGGCGACGTTGGCGTTTTTCTTTTTCGCTTGCCCGATCAAAGCGCCGACCGCCTGATGCTTGCCGCCTCGCAGGTCGTCCACGATCTTCGGGTTTGCATCGAGTAGTTCCTGACAGAGAGCTACCAATTCCGACTCGTCGACTTGTTCGATACCAAGTTTCTCAATCGCCTGGGAAATGTCGACTACTTCGTCTAACATCAGCTGGAACACCTCTTTCGCCCGTGTGCCAGGCAATTGGTTTGAGTTGATTGCTGCGATGAGGGCAGCCAACTGCTCGGCAGCGATGGGAAAGACTCCTATCGACTGCACCTGTTCTTTAAGAACCCGTAGCACATCTTGCGTCACCCAGTTGCAGGCCGATTTGGCGTCGCCACAACCTTCAGCCACCTGTAAGAAGTAGTCCACCACCTGCCGACCTTGGTTGACCAGAACGTCCGCATCGTAGTCCGACAGCCCGTAGTCGCCTGACAGCCGCGCCTGCAACGCGACGGGCAGCTCTCCCAGCGAGGATCGAATCCGCTCGACCTGATCGGCGGTCGTGGTGATCGGCAGCAGATCGGGCTCTGGAAAATAGCGGTAGTCGCTCGATTCTTCTTTGCTTCGCTGACCTCGGGTGACCCCAGCGGCGTCGTCCCAACCGCGAGTTTGCTTGGGCGCTTCGCCCAACTGCTGGCCCGTCTCTTGCCAAACTTGGTATTGACGCTCCGCTTCGTAATCGAGTGCCCGCTCGACAGCACGGAAACTGTTCATGTTCTTGATTTCGACGATCGGCGTGGCGACCTGGCTCGTTTCGATCTGCAAATGCAGGTTCACGTTGGCGTCGACCCGCAAGCTGCCTTCCTGCATGTTGCAATCAGAGACGCCCAGGTAGGTGAGCAGCAGTTTCAACTGTTGCAGAAACGCCCGGGCCTCGACCGAACTGCGCATGTCGGGCTCGGAGACAATCTCCAACAGAGGCGTGCCGGTACGATTCAGATCGATCTGGCTGTCGGCCTTGCCCGCAACCTCGTCGTGGATGCTCTTGCCGGCGTCTTCTTCCAGATGGGCTCGCGTGATGCCGACTCGTTTCGTTTCAAAACGGCCCTTCGTATCGCTAATCTCCAGATAGCCGTCGGCCGACATCGGCAGGTCGAACTGGCTGATCTGATACCCCTTGGGCAGGTCGGGATAGTAATACTGTTTGCGATCCCACTTGGTGAACTCCGGAATCTTGCAGTTCAACGCCACGGCCGTCTTGAGCGACAACTCATATGCCTTGCGATTCATCACCGGCAACGTGCCCGGCATTCCGATGCAGACGGGGCACGTCTGCGTATTCGGTTCAGCCCCAAACCGTGTACTACACCCGCAAAACAGCTTGCTCTGCGTAGCCAGCTGCACGTGCACTTCCAAGCCGATGACGGTGGTAAAGTTATTTGACATTGGTTTTTGGTCGGCGATGGTGCCAGTCAGTAGCTTGTTCATACATGTGAGCAGCGCGGAGCAGTCGCTGCTCGGCTAGGGGTGGGGCTTGCAGTTGCATTCCGATCGGCAGGCCCGCGGTGCTGAAGCCGCAGGTTAGGCTCAGGCCCGGCAGTCCCGCCAGGTTGGCGCTGACGGTGTACAGATCGAACAGGTACATCGTCAGCGGGTCGTCGATCATTTCGCGCAGTTTGAAGGCAGGGGCAGGCGTCACCGGGCCGGCGATGACGTCGACCTTTTCAAACGCGGCATCGAAATCTTGCCGAATCAGTCGGCGAACTTTCAACGCTTTCAAGTAATAGGCGTCGTAGTAGCCGGCGGAAAGGGCATAGGTGCCGAGCATGATGCGCCGCTTCACCTCCGGTCCAAACGCCTCTGCTCGAGTGCGGCGATACATTCGTACCAACGGCGAGTCGAGCTGGTCGATCGCCCGCTGATCGCCGGCGGCTTGCAAGGTTTTTCGCTCGTCGGCCAACTCGGCGAGCAGCTCAGCCTGATCAGTCCGATAGCCATAATGCACGCCGTCGTAACGGGCCAGATTACTGGAAGCTTCGCTGGGGGCGATGATGTAGTAGGTCGCCACGGCGTATTTGCTGTGCGGCAGCGAGATTTCTTTAATCGTCGCGCCCAACGATTGATAGACCTCGATCGCCTGTCGAACGGCCGATTCAACTTCGCTGTCGAGCCCTTCGGCAAAATGCTCGCGGACGACGCCAATGCGTAGACCCTCCAACGGCTGATCAATTTCTGCCGAGTATTCAGGCACCGGGTGATCGAGCGACGTGGAGTCGCGCGGGTCGTGTCCGGCAATCGCCTCCAACAGCAACGCCGCGTCGCGCGTCGAGCGGGCCAACGGGCCGACCTGGTCCAGGCTGCTGGCAAACGCAACCAGCCCGTAACGGCTGACCCGACCATAAGTCGGCTTGAGCCCGACTACGCCGCAGAGCCCAGCCGGCTGTCGAATCGACCCGCCCGTATCGGTTCCGATCGAAAGCGGGGCCATCCCCGCGGCCACGCTAGCCGCCGCACCCCCGCTGGAGCCGCCCGGCACGCGTTGCAGATCCCAGGGATTGCGCGTCGGCCGAAATGCGGAGTTCTCGGTCGAACCACCCATGGCAAATTCATCCATGTTGGTTCGGCCGATCAGAACCGCGTCAGCTTGGTGCAACTTGGCCACCACGGTCGCATCGTACGGCGGGCGAAACGACTCGAGCATCCGCGAGCCACAGGTCGTAGTCGAGTGTCTGTCGCACAGCACGTCCTTGACCGCGACAGGCAGCCCAGCCAGCTTGCCCATTAAGTCACCCTGCTGGCGACGGGAATCGATCCGCTCTGCTTGGGCCAAAGCCTGCTCAGGATCGACCGACAAAAACGCCCCGACTTGCTCGTCGTGGGTCGCAATGCGATTGAGATAAGTCCGAGTCAGCTCGACCGCAGAGATTTCGCCGCTGCCGAGCAGTTCGAGCATCTCACAGGCTGAACGGTCGACTATCGACATGAACACCTACCGGTCGGGAAGTTTCTGTGAGATTGTTGCGGCGTCGCCGGCAACGGACTATCAGTCGCCGCTATCAATCGCCCAAGACGGCCGGAACCAGATATCCTCGATCGTTGTGTTGAGGCGCGTTGGCCAGGGCCTGCTCTCGTGACAGCGATTCAACGACTTCGTCGCTGGCAAACACATTGGTCAACTCGACCGCATGTGCCATCGGCTCGATGCCTTCGGTGTCGACCTC
>Ga0315336_1003779_pt1 | contig 19413 bp, 12 predicted proteins | sample ASW5metaG_FD_204512 | JGI IMG/M metagenome (GOLD analysis project Ga0315336, IMG submission 204512) | Ammonia-oxidizing marine archaeal communities from Monterey Bay, California, United States - ASW #5 | ecosystem: Environmental > Aquatic > Marine > Intertidal zone | place: USA: California... | reverse complement strand
CCCGCCTGATCGAAGGTCATGTAGTAAATGTCAAACGGCAGCGGTGGGGGGATGTCGTTCGCCTTCGTGAACGTGACGCTGACGTAGCTGCCCCAGTTGTTGGGTGTGTCTTGTCCGTGAACGTAGAGCGTGTGTTCGCCAAGGCTCAGTGCGTTCCAGACGTCGAAGGGAATCGTGCCGATGACGTCTTCGGTGTCGCTGGTGAACTTGCCATCGACGGCGCTCATCGCGGTGCCGTTGCCGTTACTGCCGGGCGTGTCGATATAGAATTCCGGTGTACGGACTTCGCTGGCACCGGTGGTCGCGTCGCTCACGCTGGCGGTGAACCAGAATGGCAAGCCACTCGAGTTGGAAACGACGGCTAAGTTCGTGGTGACCGGGCCGACGATGTCGGTCGGCAAGAGCGCTTGCAACCGGGCGGCAAGCTGGGCTTCGGTCACGGCCAGCGCCGGATCACCGGCGCGATTGTCCAACTGATAGGGGTCGTTGACCATGTCGTACAGTTCGAAGTCACCGTTGACGTACTCCACGTACAACCATTCTTCGCTGCGCACGCCGGCGTAACGACCCCCGTCACCTTTGTACGCTTCGACGACAAAGTCGGTTCGCCATGTGACGGTTTCGGTTGTCTCGCCATTGAGAAACGGCGTCAGCGGGGCGCCTTCGACGCTGGCGGGAACCGTGAGCCCCGCCGTGTCGAGAATCGTCGCGCCGAGATCGATGTTCAGCGCCAAGGCATCGGACGATTGCTGGACGGGGTTGCGGCCGTCGTAGATCATCAGCGGCACGCGGATCGATTCGTCCCAGGGAACGCCCTTGTTGACGTAGCGGTGTTCGCCCCACAGGTGTCCGTTGTCGGATGTGAAGATGACAACCGTGTTCTCAAGCTCGCCCAGTTCGCGGAGCGTATCCATGAACGTGCCGATCGCCTCGTCGACCGAAAGCATCGATTCGAGAGACCCTTGCCGGAACGCATCCAGGTCGGCGATCTCCTCGGTTGTCAACAGCGGGAGTTTATTCTGAGCCCAAGCCGGCTTGTCGCTGAAATCGGCTTCGTTGAACGACGGCGGCCGATGCAGTGCGACTCCATCGAGCGCGCCAACATGCCGGGGAGCCGGCACGATCGGCACGTGCGGGTTCTTGGGCGCGAAGTACAGGAAGAACGGGTCGTCGTCGCTGGCCTCGTTGGCCCGCATAAAGTCATCGGCCAGACCCGCCAGCACGTCGGTCGAATACTCGCTTTCGAGCGATCCATACGTCTCGATCACACTGTTGTTCGCCAGCCGGTAGTTGAAGTAGCCGGACCCCACGAACGCGTGCCACTCATCCCAGCCGGGCGGAATGTAGACGTCGAGCGGATCGGCATTCTCATCGGCGAACCGGTCGTAGCCGTTCATGTACTTGCCGAAAATACCGGTCTCGTAACCGGCATCGTCCAGCCAGGTCGCCAGTGTCGACGTGTCGTCGAAGTTTTGAAACGCGCCTAGCGGCGCCTGGTTGTGTACCACGCCGTTGGTGTGGGCGTATTGGCCGCTCAACAGCGATGCCCGCGACGGGCAGCAAATGGGCGTAGTCACAAACGCGTTTTCAAACGTCGTGCCTTCGGCGGCGATTTCCGCCAGGACTTCGGGCATGAAGGCGACCGAGTCGAACCGTTGATCGTCGGTGTTGATCAACACGATGTTCGGCAGATGATTGGTCAACAAGACGCGAGACTCAAGTTGCTCGACGGCCGCCGCCCGCAAGGCCCCCGACTTCCACCCGCTCCGCCGCCGCTGACCGCCACTGAGCCCCCGACCCCCAAGCCGCGCAGAAACCCGGCGGATGCTTCCCATCAAGGATGAAAGAAGCATTCTGCCCTCCAATTCGAATCAGTTTTCAACAGGATTCCCTGGATCCCCGAGGAACCTGAGAATCTGTCTGCATATTGAGGGTGACAGGCTTCGTGATCGCGACGCAAAGACAACGCAGTCGACTTATATCATGTACATATCTCATATTATGTCAACAGTGCATGTTATGTGTCATACCGATTTTTACACGTTAGTGCTTGTTCAGGGGTGCCGATGCCTGGCTGAGATACGGTCGACTCGTGCTTTTGGGCGTTGATCTGTGAATCAACGCCGGCGGTTCACCATGCCGTCCCGCGTCGAGTCCATCGACCGAGAAGCCGAAAGGTGGCCCAGGCAACGAAGTGACAGGAGGCAGAACCAGCTTGATGTCACTTGGTATCCGGCGGGCGAGTCGACGAAGATGAACGCGCGCACCACGCGGCATTGCGGACCAAGTCGGATCCGTGGCCTACCACAAGGTGAGCAGCATCAACCAGCGGTTGTTGTGCAACAACCACGGTTCGTTCGAGTGGTAGTCGGGATTCGGTTCACGGTGGAGATCGAGCCAGGGCCGATCGACGTGCGGCCACGCGCGAATGATTCCGTTGATGAGTGCGCCCGGGACGGCTCCCCGCGGGTTGCCGGGGATGGCGTTGTAGCGGTGGTGATAGAGCGGTACGAACCGACTGCCCACGCCTTCCATGAACGACGCGCCAAACGGATTTCGCCCGAGCAGCCAATGCACTTGGTTCTCGGCGATCTGTTGACCCCGGTTGTCTCCCAGCCGGGCTGCGTACAACGCATCAATGGCCGCGTCGAGTCGAACACTGGTGTCGCCGACGTACCAATCATTGGGGTGCTTGTAATCGCGAGTGTAAACGGGCTGCCCATCAGCGTCTCGTCCGCAAGCGACGCCGAAACGGGCATCACACTGTTTGAGCAGCTCGTCGACGCGTCTCGTCGCTAGCGGCTTGATACTTTCCATGATTGGATCATCGGGAAACGCGATCACATATTGGGCCAATTCTCGAAACCCCTGCACACCCGATGACGGCTGACTCTCCAACAACGCCACGACGCGAGCTTTCGCGTTTTGGCGATACTCAACCTTGCCGGTTGCCCGGTAGAGCGGAACGAGCCGATCGACACCACCGCCCGTCTTTTTGAAAAGTCGCTCCGCCAAATCGATGAGCTGCTTGCCCTCGTTTTGGTATTCCCGTTCGCTTTGACCGATCAGCGCACGACCGAGCCAGGCAAACGCCGCCGAAAGATGCGACAGATCGCCCGCACCGGGAGTCACGGGCCGTTCATCCCCGCTATTGGGCCGATTGTCGGTCTCCTTTTCTGGAGGGCCCCAATATCGATATCCCGAAGAGACCGCGTTGAGCAGTTCGAGGGAGTCGTCGTCGAGCATTTTGCGCAAGAAATGGACACCCCACCGGGCTTCGTCGAGAATGTCCGGAAGCCCGTTTGCATCGGCGTCTCGATCGGCGAATAGCTTTGGCTTTCGGTGCCAGGCAAGCGCCAGGAAGTGGGCCGCTTCGGGAGTGAGGCCGTTGTACTTGTTGTAATCACCCGCATCGTGCCATCCGCCGGTGAGGTCGCGGTGTTGCCCGTCGGCGAGCAAAGCATCGTCGAGGTGACAGGCTTCGTGAAATCCAGGGATTTCTACGCCGCAGCGCTGGTAGTAATAGAACCGATACGCAAGTTCTGACGTTCGGCGCGCGATCAAATCATCGGCAATTTCGAATTCGGGAGAAACGACCGTCTGCTCGCCAGTTTGCACCGAGACTCGATAACGGCCGGGCCGATCGTAATCAGAGAAGTCGGCCGACCAGTGGTAGTAGTCCCAGGAGGGAAGATGTCCGTGGGCCGTCCAGGGACTCGTTGCGACCGCCGTCTCTGTGGTGGAGTCAATGAGCCGAGCGGAACCGAGTGTGCGAAGGGGCATCGACGATTGCAACACGATGCCCTTTGCTTTCGAGCGAGATTCCCAGCCAAGTTGATCGATGAGGATTGTGACTTCTGATTTGCGGTGAAGGATCAAGCGGGCCTCGTCGACGTCAACGGCGTCGGTCCCATTGGTTTCAACGACGAGCTGTACCTGATGTGCCTCGCGCGGCTGACGAGACGAGAGTTCCCACAGCTCCCACTCACCGTCGACCCGCACCGGTTCGGTGGATACGTCGCGAGCGACTTCGACGACCGGAGTTCGGGAGCGGCGGCCCGTCCAGACTGCCGACAGTTTGACGGGACTGTCTTTGGAGCGTCGAATCCAAGCAGAGAGACTGGCTGAAAAGATCGACGGTTCGACGCGCATCGCGAACGAGCGCGCCCCTTTGACACCGTCGTCACCGGTCGCGTTCTGGCTTGATTCATCGGCGTTGTAGCTGGGGAAGAACCGCAGACCCTTGACGCGCCCCTTTGGCCCCGGAGTGATCCGTAGGAAGCGCTTGCCAGCCCGCGCGTTCCCATCGGTGATCGTGATGCCATGCAGGCCGCCCTTGGGTACAACACCGACAGCGTACCAACCGCTGAACTCTTTGACGTCTTGCTCAAACCCGGCGTTGTATAGAACGTTGAGCCGATCGCCGGCTGACGTCACAGACTGTTGGCTGGCCGCCGCGAGAAAAACAGATCCGGCGATAACAAGCCGCGCGAAATGCGCCATTGCGACACCTCTTTTCCAAATCCCATGACAACTTCTTTGGCTGACGACCCCATTTTCTTTGGCTGACGATCCCGTCAAATCGCCGGTCTCGCCGCGGGATCGTTACGCGCAAATCTCTCTGACTTCAGGCATCCTATCATTTTGCCTCTCCCAACCCATCGTACCTCAATGCACATTCTTATGCACCTTGCCGGATGTGTTTTCGCCGCCTGGATTGAGGCGAACGGAGGCGTCTATCAACGATCACATCTCCCACAAACCACGCGGACCAAAATGTGACCAAAGTATGACATTCTTATGACGCTCACGTGACAGGGCCGCCAATGACGTCAGCTACAATTCATCGAACGTTCCGACGGCGAACCCGCGCCCGTGAAGTCATCTCGTAGGCTCTGACAGCGGCTTGTTCGAGGAGAAATCAAAATGAGCGTTTCCTCCGTTCCACTTTCATCACATCCTTCGGCAACGGCAGTCAGCCCCGTGCATCCGCTAGGATCGGGCGCGAAGGTGCTGCTGAGCAGCGTATTCGGCCCCTACGCACAGGACGACGAATACGGCAGTCGTCTGGCGAACCCCATGGAGCTTTATCACAACCAGGTCACGCGCGAACAGGGGCCGTTTTCGCTACGGATGTTCCATCGCAGTTGGGGACTGATGCTGATCCAGGCCAACATCGAGGCACCGTGCGCGTTGCTCGACTTCCCGACACTCGAACGATTCACCGAAGAGATCCGCCACAATCACTACGACATTGTGGGAATCAGCAGCATCATCGTGAATCTTCCCAAGGTCCGGAAGATGTGCGAGCTCGTGCGGCAACATCAACCGCAGGCGACCATCGTTGTCGGCGGCCACATTGCCAATGTTCCCGGACTCGACGAGCGGATCGACGCTGATTACGTCGTCCGAGGCGAAGGAGTCCGCTGGTTTCGCAGGTTTTTGGGCGAGGACGGCGGTCAACCAATCCGTCACCCGCAGATCACGTCCGGCGTTGGAACCCGCAGCCTGGGAATCAGCGTCACCGATCGGCGGGGCGACGTTGCGGCAACCGTGATTCCCTCGGTCGGCTGCCCGTTAGGATGTAACTTCTGTTCCACCTCGGCCATGTTCGGAGGGAAGGGCAAATTTCTCAACTTCTATCAGACGGGCGATGAACTGTTCGAAATCATGTGCGGGCTTGAAGCGTCAATGAAGGTCCGCTCGTTCTTCATGATGGATGAGAACTTCTTACTGCATCGCAAGCGAGCACTCAGGCTGCTCGAATTGATGGAACAGCATGACAAATCGTGGGCGCTCTATGTCTTCAGTTCCGCCAATGTTCTTTCCTCTTACAAATGGGACCAACTCGTTCGGCTGGGGGTCTCGTGGGTGTGGATGGGGTTGGAAGGCGAAGAAAGCCAATACCTCAAGCTGCGGGGGATCGACACACGAGAGTTAGTCAAGACGCTTCAATCACATGGCATTCGCGTGCTCGGCTCGACCATCGTCGGCTTGGAAAACCATACGCCTTTGAACATCGACACGGCGATCGATTACGCCGTCGCACACGACACCGACTTTCATCAGTTCATGTTGTACACGCCTCTCCCGGGCACGCCTCTTCACGCCGATCTTTCCGCTCAGGGGCGCATCAAGGATGAGAGCGAATACGATATCAGCGACATGCACGGTCAGTACGCGTTTAATTACCGTCATCCGCACATCACCGATGGCCGGGAGACCGACATTCTGACGAGCGCGTTCCGGCGCGACTTTGAGGCGAACGGCCCCAGTGTGGCGAGAATCGCGCGAACGACCCTTGCCGGGTGGAAACGATACCAGCAACATCCCGACCTCCGCGTCCGTCGGCGATTTGCCTGGGAAGCCCGCGAGTTGGCGACGACCTACGTTGCCGCCGTCGCCGCCGCCAAACGCTTCCATCGCCGCGATCGGCACCTCAAACGAAGAATGTCGGCCGTGCTCCACGACCTGTGCCGCGAGTTCGGAATCAAGTCGAGGCTCACGGCGTTCTTCGGCGGACATTATGTGATGAGAAAGCTCCGTCAAGAACAACAGCGGCTCGCCGACGGCTGGACGTACGAGCCACCCACGTTCTACGAAATCAACGAAGGCTTCAATCGACTGGGTACGCGAGCGACGTCAAGCGCGAAAGCGTGCCAATTCGTCTGCCCGGGCGAGCCGGCTATTGCAGATTCACCGTCGAATGGCCGCGACGAGCTTCATTCGACGCTCCAACTCGTGGATGCCCAATAGGCGATCACGGCGAGAATTTCGCCGCCGATGAGCCGTCGGCGTCGAGCGCTCGTCGAGCATATTCTCGGACACGCGCTTGAAGGTGTGGAAGGCCTCGCTGTCCACCGATCATGGCTGGTACAGGGCCCGAGGGAACGTACGAATCACGAACGCGCTCAAGTTCCTCATGGACGGCGGGGCGAGATGCGTGGCTGCGGATTGTCTTAAGTGTCCAAGGAACCAAGGTCGATTCCAGACGTCCACACGACAGATCGGAAAGAGCGGCTCGTTCAAGGCGCGTCTGCACGTAGGCCACGAACTGGTTGTCGTTCATGCCGTCGTGTCGTGTGCGAATCTGATGGGTAACGCGATCGAGCATTTCGCGTTGTGTCACAGTGAGCGAGTCCGAGTCTATGGACTTAAAAAGCTCCAGCGAAAACCGATCTCCATGACGGCCAAGGTCGGCAACCGTCTCGAGCCATTGCTCGTGCTGCCAATCCAAGGCGATGCGATGGGCGGCGAGAGATCTTTCGACATCTTTCAGCGTTTTTTGGAGAGTGCCCAATTCAATGGAAGCCTTCGACGCCGGACTGCCGTATGTTGCAATCTGGGACAACGTCCCCTCTGAGACCGCGTACAGCACGACAACCGCCCCCGCGGTCGAAGCCGCAAGAAAACGACCATCATTTGAATAATCCAAATCTGCGACATCGCTGTTAACGCGTTCGATCTGGATGTTCTCTCCCGTTTGGGTATCCCAGACTCGCACGGTCCCATCGCCGCCACCGGAGGCAACGGTCCGGCCATCGGCACCGAATGCGACCGTAAAAACGAGATCGGTGTGACCGTTGAACCGTTTCGATTCTTTGCCGCGATCGACATCCCAGACGCGGACTGTCTTATCATAGCTGGCTGAGGCCAACGTCCTGCCATCCGGACTGAATTCGACCGAAAGCACGTCGGCGGTATGCCCCCGAAGAACGTGCGCAACCGACCCGTCATCAAGATTCCAAACGCGAACCGTTCCATCGCGGCTTCCCGAGGCAACCTGTCGACCGTCGGGACTGACGTCGAGGGAGGTGACCTGTTTGTCGTGACCTTCGAGCGGCCTCGATTCTCCGGTCTCGATCTCCCACACGATGAGTGTTGTGTCGTCCGAGCCGGATACGATTTTCTTGCCGTCGGGCGTGAAGGCGACAGCGTGTACGTCGTCGGTGTGTCCTTTGAATTCCTTGCGCGGCTGCTTGCGACGGCTCTTGTTGGCCGACCAGAGTCTGACGGCGTTGTCGCCACCACCTGTGACAAACGATTCGCCGTCGGGGCTGAACGCGATGTCGAACGCCCATGTCTCATGTGCCTGGAGCTTAAGAAGCACGTGACCGCCGTTGCCGCGAAACAGCGTTACCGACCCATCGGCGGAGCCGGTTGCCACGAGTTCGCCTGTCGGATCAAAGCGAACCGCCTTGACCGCGTCGGTGAAGATCGGCAAGCCACGCAGCGCCGTCGCGACGGGAGCGATTTTCGGCTTCTGCCGTTTGCGTGGCGCATTTGCCAACACAGGCAGATCGACCGCACCCATCGTCGACCCGCTCTGGGGCGACGGGCCGTCGCATCCCCAACATCCGACTGAGATAACCATTGCCGCGAAAACAGATGAGAATCGTTGCATCGCGTTCCCCTCAACAAGAACACGTCAGCTTGCGATCTTCCGGCGTCGTCGCGCAGCGTTTAATAGTGCGATGCGCCATCTCACAGTCGTACGTCGGCTTGTGTTCTTTACGTGGGAACCAATTCTCGATTATTTCGAAAATGTGACCACTCACCGCATCCATCGAGAACCACACCTTGAGCCGAGTGTTCCAAGCGATCAATTTGATCTTCGTTCGAGGCAGAAACGGGTTCTACAGCGACGATGGAAGACTCCCGCTACGGAATCCCCAGCATGTAGTCGTCTTCGTCATCTTCAAATCGGAGGGAGACGCCGAGGGCTTCGGCTAACGGCTCGGCGAGGCTCATCGCCACTTTGCCCAGTGCCACCCAGTTTCGCCGCGACACGGCCGTGTGGGCTACATAGAATTTTTTTTGCGCCACTTCCAGTTCGACGGTTGCGTAGTGACGATATCCGCCAGTTTCGGGTGCGAAACGCACAATCACACCTTGAACGTCATGCAGCGAGCCTTGCCAGTTGAACTCGAACTCCCGATGCGCGTCGAGCGTGTGCGTACCCCAATCGAGGATCGTTCGGCTGCGACGGTTCTTGAATCTCGAACTGCCGAAGATGACTCCACTCGTGAATACAAATAGGGTGATGAAGATGACGAAGTAATAAGAACGCTCTCCTCCCTCGCCGAACAGGATCATGCCAATGATCACGCTGCCGAACATGCCGACCATCAGTCCCAAAAAGCCGCTCACCAAGATCAAGGCCCACAGATTCGGCGGCTCGCTGGAGATCTCCACGCGGTGTCCCGGCTGCCAATCGACAATAGTCTCGTGAAAGTCGCCGGCGGCAGGAGCAGACGTCGATTGTTCCGCCGGCAACTGCGACGTTTCTACGATATGCTGCGGTAGGGCCGAGTGATCGCCAACTCCTTCCTGCTCCTTACTCAGTTTTCCAAATTTCATGCTCCACCAGAAACGCACGATAAACGGTACAAGGTCGCGTCCCCCGATGAACAGCACCATGCCGGTGGGAACAACGATGAAGACAATGCCCATGATCAACGTGCCCAGCGCACCGCCGCTGTCGCCCGGCTTGAGTAGTGCCTCTGAGTGAGCAGCGGCGTTGTAATACACGGCGACCTTTTGGCCGGCCCGGTACTGCATGGCGATCTGCAATGCGCGCTGCCGGTCATCGGTGCCAAAGTCCTCGACGCTGAGCTTATCGCCCTGAAACGTCGCGCCATCGACTGTGTACTCGTATTTCACTTCTGGATAGTACACGAACGTGATCGGCTCGCCACGCTGGCGGCGCGCGTCCTTGAACTCCTCTTCCACAACGTCTACGGAAAGCACCTCGCCTTGAACCGTCGGCCAACTTGTTGACGCCCCGGCGGTGACGAAATGGTTGATCGCCGAGGAGATCAAGAGCACGCCGCAGCCGTTAAACAGCACCAGGACCAACCACAAGACAATCCGCTTCATGCCAAAGCGTCCCTGAAAACATGACCGGCGCGACAATTCCATCCGCCTTCTCGCAGATCCTGTCGGTTACTGCAAGATTTCATGGTGGCATCGTTCTCGGCAGCAGCGAGACGAAAAATGATTCCGTAGAGTGTCGTCGGTGAACTCGTCAGCGGCGTGGCGATACTGATTACAGCGAATTGCTGGTGACGACGAGGATGACGAAGGTGACTCCAGTTGACGACACGCGTTCGCGAATTCAATCGACAGATGCGCCCTGCTCGGGAGTTCCGGGAACGAAGGCAAACTGGTATGAATCGCCAAGCTGATAGCGGGTCAGGTGGACGATTTCCTGCGAGTGCCCGCGAAAATGGGCAACGGATTCGATGACCGCCTGAAGCTTCGTGACGTCGAAGCCTTGAATCCGGCAACTCTGCATCAAGTCATCGGCAGTGACTCGCGACAGGACGTCCTTCGCGTCGGTGACGACAGCATCGAGACGACCGGCGATCTCATCCTTGGAGATCAGACCAGGATCGGCAAACTCTTGGGGCCTGTTGCGGGTGTCTTCAGAACCACCGACGCCTGAAACAATCCACTGACGAACGTTCCCACAAAGGTGGATCGTCAGGATGCCGATGCTGTTCATCGATTCGGCGGGCCGCCACGAGAGCTGCGGCTCGGTCAATTGGCGAAGACAGTGTTCGATTTTTCTCAGTCCACCATCGAGTTCCGCTGCCGCTTCCCGACCAACGGCCTTCGCTAGATTGTCTGCTGGAATCGTCATGGCTTTTTCTCCTGTCAACGTGCACAACTAAACAACGATGGTTTTTCAGATCGTCCCGTTGCCAGGGCTCTCCGTCGCGATGATACACGCGTGCCACGATCGAGCAAGCAGACTGAAAAGCACGTCTGAATAACACCGGATGCCTCAATTACTCCTGAGAACGCGTATTCAGACGGGTTGCGCCACGTTGTGGCCAAATTGTCGTTGCCATTGCGACTCACTGTCGCCACAATGCGTTCTGCCTTTGTTGCATCACTGCCAGATCGAGAAGCCGGGAGAGAGAATGTGATTGTCGCGAATACGGAAACCATCGCCGGCTATCGGATCACGGAAATCAGGGGGCTTGTCCAAGGGAACACGGTACGCGCCAAACACGCGGGACGGGATATCGCGGCGAGTTTTAAGAACTTGGTCGGCGGCGAGTTGAAGGGATACACCGAGTTGCTCACCGAATCGCGACGTCAGGCGATCGAGCGCATGCTGGCGCAAGCCGAGCAGCTTGAGGCCAATGCGGTGGTGAATGTGCGGTTTACCACAAGCGCCGTGACAAGCGGAGCAGCGGAACTCTACGCCTACGGCACGGCTGTGATCGTCGAGCCGAACGGTCAGGCCTGAACCTGATTCCCAAGGAGTCTCACTGTGGATGACATCATTGGTCTCGCAATCAATCTCTCGGTTCCGCTGTTTCTGCTCGCGCTCGGCTTGTTTGTCGGCCGTCATACCGAGCGCAAACACCTGCGGAACATCAAGCGCCGTGAAGACCAATTGTCGGACATGCTGGTGACGCAACTCAAGTCATTTCCGTCGGCGGTTCAGGGTGATGCCCCGGCGAGGCTCGTCGTGGCCGAGGTCGTGATTGCCACCGACTATCTCAAAAGCTTTCTGGCGAAGTTGCGAAACATTTTTGGCGGCGAGGTCAAGAGCTACCAAACCTTGCTGGTGCGTGCGCGGAGCGAGGCGAGCCTGCGCATTCAGGAACAGGCACGGCAGGAGGGTTACAACGCCATCTGCAACGTACGGTTTCAAACGGCCGACATCGGTGGGAATTCGACGATGCGCAAGGTCGCCATGGTGGCCATCATCGCCAGCGGTACCGCTTATTACACATCGGCGCGACCGACGTGAACCGACCCAGCGACGATCCGTCGATCGAACATGAGCCTCATCTTCGTGGCGGCGGATTCGCTCCCGATCCCAGTGAACCCGCGGCGCGGCGCAAGGTCGAAAATGCCACTCACAAACAGACCGACGATGACCATGTCGAGCACACGGTATGGGACGAACCTGGCCTCTCTCGCGATCTGGCGGGAGACGCACCCAGCGACAGCCTGACGTACGCCCGTTGGATCGAACGGCGAACGGCCGAAACCAGCGCCGGTTATTCGTGGGCCATCGCGGCACTCGTTGCCATCGCCGCCGGTCCTTGGGCGATCCTCGGGGCATTCGCCGGAAGCGGCCGGTCGATGTTTGGCATCGCAATGATCGTCGTGTTTGGGCCGGTGACGGAAGAGATGATGAAGGTTGCGGCGGCGCTGTGGGTTGTCGAAAAAAGACCATTCCTATTTAGGTCCCGCGTACAGATTGCAGTTTGCGTGCTTGCCGGGGGGTTCGTCTTTGCGGCTGTTGAAAACGTGTTGTATATCTACGTCTACATGGACGAACCGACGGAACTATTGATTCGCTGGCGCTGGACGATCTGCGTCGCGCTTCATATGAGCTGCTCGTTTGTGGCGGGGCTCGGGCTGATGAGGTGTTGGCGATCCACGATTGAGAACCGAACCAGACCGAAGCTTTCGACAGGTGCCGTCTACATGGTGATCGCCATCGTCATCCACGGCGTCTACAACAGTTTCGCCGTACTCTTGTCGATGTTGGATTTCCAATTCTAACCATCCACCGCGGCCAAGATTGCGGAAACCTTCCCGAACATCTGCCCGTCATCCGAACAGTTCGAGGGACTGCTTGTAGCCGATCCGCGGCGCGCGGATTCGCCCGTCGGAGAGTTTTTCGCCTTCCGGGTTGACGTAGACTCGGCCGGTCGGCAACTCGCTGCCGGGGCGGATGTTCATGACGTGAATGTTGAAGATGTAAGCCGGCTCGGTGATCGCCTCGAACCAATGCACGTTGTCCTTGTAGTCGGAGACGGTCGAACAACCACCTGGCTCAAACGTGCGGTCGATCGTGGGCCGGATGATCACGTGATCGTCGTGATCCTCCAGGCGGTCGTAATGGCGCCCGCGCAAGTCGCCCCGCAGAACCAAAAAGGCCGTCGCCATGTTGTTATGACCGTGGGGCACGACCGATCGCCCTTTCTTCAAGCCGAATATCTGCTTGCCGAACACAAGCTTTTTCGGCAGTCCCTCGACGTCCGGGAACTTGAAGGTGATGCGTCGCGCCCCGTTGTCGACCAGTTTTGACTCGGACGCCAACTTGTCAAAGTCGATCAACCGCAACAGCTCGGGCAGTTCGACGCGCGAGAACAGTTCCTCAATCTTCTTCTGCCAATCGAGCTGCTTGAGTTGCTGCTGTTTGACGTCGTTGGAAAGCGATTCGAGATCGATCAACCACTGTTGGACGGTCGGCTTGATCTCGGCTGCCAGCAGGTCATGGCCAATCACGGTCTCAAGCAACGAGTACGTCAGCAGTGACCCGAGAGCCTGCTGCGTGAAGTCGCGACGAGTCAAATCAGCCATATCTTGCTCCCTCAGAGAACGGGGCGGTCGTCGAGCAAGTCAGCATACGTGACGCTGCTTGACCGGTCAATCACCCTTCGTCCGATGACGCAATGCCGCGTTCTTTTCGCTTCAGCGTTCACATTGGCCGCCATCTCGGTACGATGTTGCGTGACCGGGTTTCTTTCAAGACGGAGGCTCACACCATGCGCATCGCCGTTGGAGGTATCATCCACGAAACGAGTACGTGCGTCGGGACGCGAACGACGAAATCCGACTTCGAGTACGATCGCGGAATTATTCGCGGTGACGACGTGCTTTCTCGATTCCGGGGCGCCAACGTCTGTATGGGGGGGTTCATCGACGGAGCCAAGAAATTCGGATTCGAGCCGATACCGCTACTACGCGCCGCCGCCTTTCCCGGCGGGTTGATCGTTCGGGACGACTATGAATCGCTCAAGGACGAAATGCTCCGAATGCTGGCGGACGCTGAAGCCGCCGGTGGCGCGGTTGACGGCGTGCTGCTCGACCTGCACGGGGCGATGGTCGTTGAAGGCATCGACGACGGTGACGGTGACGTGATCGCCGCCGTAAGGCAAGCCGTCGGTCCGGACCGGCCGGTCGTCGTCACGCAAGATCTCCACGGCAACCATACGAAGCATCGCGTGGCACAAGCCGACGCCATCATCGGCTTCGACACGTTTCCGCACGTTGACATGAACGAACGCGGGGTCGAAGCGGCGGACGTGATTGTGCGCACCGTGCGGGGCGAAATCCAACCCGTGACAGCGATCCACCAGCTTCCCCTGTTTTGGAGCACGCCCTGCCAAGTCACCGCCCATCCGCCGATGGACGAGGTCATTCGGCTCATCCACGAAACGGAACAGCGACCGGGCATCATCAGCATTACGGTCGCAACCGGCTTTCCCTGGGCCGACGTTCCCGAAGTCGGCAGCTCGGTAATGGTCGTCGCCGATGGCGATCGCGACCTCGCACAACAGACGGCCGACGAATTGGGCGGGTGGATCTGGGATCGCCGCGAGCGATGGTACTCGCCGCCGGTTTCGGTCGGTGACGCACTGGCCGAAGGAGAACGCTTGGGCCGCCATCCGATCATTCTCGCCGATCACGCCGACAACACCGGTGGCGGCTCGCCCGGTGATTCGACCGAGGTCCTGCACACGTTATTAGAAAAGGAAGTCGAAGACGCGCTTGTGTTGTACATGGTCGACCCCGATGTCGCCGATCGGGCGCATCAAGCTGGCGTCGGCAGCCGGATTTCCGTCGCGTTAGGCGGCAAGTCCGACCCGGTACAGGGAACGCCCGTCGAAGCCGAAGCGGAAGTTGTCGCGCTTTCCGACGGGCATTTCGCCTACGACGGGCCGATGTTCGCCGGGCTGACCGGCAACATGGGCACATCGGCTTGGTTACGAATCGGCGGTGTATCGGTCGTCGTCGTCTGCGCCCGCGAGCAACCGTTCGACACGGCTTTCGCCCGCGGCCTCGGTATCGATTGCCAGGCGATGAAGTACATCGTAGTGAAATCCGCCGCGCATTTCCGAGCCGCCTTCGAACCGTTCGCCGGCTCGATCCACAACATCGACGCCTCCGGCATTCACACACACGACTTCAGCAAGCTGCCATCCAGCAAACGAACCCGCCCCGTCTTTCCCGTCGAGATCGCTCCTGAGGGCAGGTAGGTCGATCTGAACCTGGCGACGGCAAGCTAGAACCGAGTTGTCGCGGGCTTTGGGCTGCCCGCTATGCTTCGATTCGGCGTTGTATATCGCGTTTTCCGGTATCGACTGCGACTAGCAACGACAATAGAATCTCCAGCGATCGAGGAATCTCCGGCGCGCGGGACCCCAACGTGTCGGAACCTCTCAATGGAGGTCAGCAATGAGTGATTTTCATGTCGAGCAGCAGCGCGGCTCGCTTGAGGTGCGGCAGTCCGGTAACAACGTCAGGCAACGACGACTCTTGACGTCGCTGATTTCGCTGACGACTGCCTTGGCTTTGTTCGATTGTGCGACATATTTGTTTGCCGGCGATCCACGATTCTACGAAGTCCAATTGCCGGCCGACCCGAATACGGAAGCTGTACCAGATGCCGGACCGTACGGTCGGCTCGAATATGTCAGTGAGGGGCCTTTAGGTGAGTCCTGTTGGTCTCCCAATGGGCGCGTGGAGGTGGACCAAATCAAAGGCACTCCGACGACGCGCCTACAAAAGGGCAGCCCATACACGCGTAAGGATTTGGAGGTCAAGGCGGCCAAGGCGACTCGCCTCACGCCGACGATTTGGCGCGAATTTGTCTTCGACGTGAGTCCCCACGAGAAAGAGCCGGGAGCCGTCGCCGTCCGGTTTTCACCTTCTGCCCTACACATGAAGTCCGTCGTCAAAGAGGGAATCGCCGGAAACGGCGGAGTGGTCGGAAAGATCGGCGGGACGCGACAACTTGTTTTCGTGCTCGCCGCATTTCCTGAGAAAACGGCCACGGTCGATGTCTACATGCGCTTCAAGAATCTGACATGGCGTGAAGGGCGTTCGTACACGCCCAAAAACGCTGCGGAGACAGGCTGGAGTTTTAAGGAGAGTGGCGGATCGCTGGAATGCATCGTCCCGTACGTCGACACGGCAACAGACTCAAGGCTATGGGTTGAAAATCGCGATGGTTCGAGAGAGTTTGCACGACCGCTGGAAGTGGCCCGTGCCCAGCCACCGTACCGCGCCGGCTTCAACGTTCGTTTCAGGTTCGAAGGGGTGACCTTGAAGACCGTTCGACGAATTGGATTAGAACAGCGTTTAGTGACGCCAAGCGTGAACGAGAATGTTTCACTGCTACCCGGCGTGATGACGAACGTAGTTCGTGATTTTGGGACTTTTGAACATGATTTCGGCATTTCTGAAACGGTAGGCCTGGTCGCAGTTCAAGAACAAGACACCGATCCACGCGCGGCGCTGCCGGCCGAGATTCCGCTGTTCGTGATAGGACGTTTCGCCCAGGCACCCTTCGCTCGACGTATTAAACTGAAGGGCACAACAATGTCTGATGCTCTGCGCATGGCCGGCGTCAATATACAGGATCTGCGGAAGGGCAAAACAGAAGCAAGTTATCTGATTTATGACACAGAAGGAGCGACTGGCCAACCTCTGTTGACCCTTTTCGGGGAAGAATTTGGCCGTTCGCTTCGGCTTAAAGAAAAATCCGGCGCTCTCGGCGGGATCCTCTCGCGAAAACTGGCCGACGAGTTTAGCCGTCACGGTATGGACTATCCCCGTCTGGTGATATGGACGGGCAAACCCAGAGACAACATTCCTGGTTTTGTCCAGGCGGTCGCGAATTCGATTGATCTCCGTGTTAGCGGTCGCGAGCAGTCATTTGAAGACGGATATTTTGTGACGACCGGAGCCGATCTTGGGAGCCGTGACGACAATCCACGTGAGAGACACCAAGTCGGTGCACACGACAGGTTGATAACTGCGGTCATCCAATGCGTCACTGAGTATATTGAGAGCTTACCGGGGTTTCGCCCGCTCGAGGTTTCTGCGACCAAACCAATGCCCCAAGGGAATACCAGCGATGAGGGCGACTTTTTTACCGGCCCATTTCGTTCTGGAACAATTCTGCTCGGCACTGATGACAAGAGTGCCGTTTTGTTGACGCTGCCCGATCGGGTCGGAATGAAATGTAAACAAATGTCGCAACTCGTCCGTTTCCAATTGATCAAGAAGGGACCGGACGATGGCTGGGTCGTCAAGAGCCATTCCACCGTGATGACAAACGCTGTCTTGACAGAACTCTGCCGCTACTTCTCGCCGCCGGCACGCTGACATTCACGTTGCGGAGCCGTCGCCGTCTGAGTCCAGCGACAACCCAACCGCGCGAACGTTTCAATACGTTTCATCATGGCGGACCATTTATCGGCGACGCGGAGGCCGACTTGATCGCCGTGAGCCGATTCGAGACAGCATGCCTAGGCAACGCGAGCCGCTTGGCGCGCGGTGGGTGGGTGTCTACAGTGGCGGCGACTCCTTTTGCATCGACGCCAAAGCGTGGAACATCGGATGACGACACCTCTCGATGATGCCGACAACGCAAATTCCGATTCAGCGCAGCGTCCGACGAACGTTCGGCTGCTCGTCGTGATGATTGCGGCGGCGATGTCGGTGTTGTTGTACCTCGATCGATTCTGCGTGAGTTTTGCCGCCGACTTCATCAAGGAAGATCTCGATCTCTCGCACGCCGAAGTCGGCTATTTCTTGAGCGCGTTTTTCTTCTCCTATGCGTTGGCGCAGGTCCCCGCGGGTTGGCTCAGCGATCGCTTTGGCGCGCGGATCATGCTGGCGATTTACATTGTGGTCTGGTCGCTGTTCACCGCGATGATCGGAGCCGTGTACAGTCTGTCGCTGTTGTTGCTGACGCGGCTGGCGTGTGGATTGGGGCAGGCGGGCGCGTATCCCACCAGCGCCAGCGTGCTGAGCAAATGGGTTCCGTTCGGCAAACGGGGAGCCGCCAGCGCCTGGGTCTCGCTTGGCGGCCGCTGCGGCGGCGCGATCGCACCGCTGCTCACCGCGTTCTTGATCGTGCAATTCGTCCCGATCGGCACGCCCGTCGAGTTGAAGCCCGACGATTTGATCGACGGGCCTCACTTGTGCGCCCAGCTTTGCCCTCAATTGAACGTTGAGAGCGTCGCCACCGAAGACACCGCCGAGCCGACGGTCACGCGTCCGGGGCCGGCCGGTATGCACGTGTGGTCGCTCATGCATCAAAAGGAGCAAGAAGCCGTCTGTCGCGGCGCGCAGCAGTACCGATTGCGGGAGGAGAACCGTCAGACACTCACGGCGTCAGCAGCCGGCAAGCTAGAGACGGCCGATGACTTACAACTCGACGAACAGGATCGAGATGTTGTGCTGTCCGCGCTGAATCGCCTGTTGGACGACGACGAACTCTACGACGAACAATCGTTCAAGGAGGCGAAACTTCAGCGGGAGGCGATCGTCACGCTGAAGCAACTGCGAGACGGCGAACCACTGGCCGACGCCGAACGCCGACGGTTCTATCGGCTGCTACTCGAAGGCGCGTTTCCCGATGACATTGTGAAACTGTACGTGCTCGGCTGGCGGCCCGTGATGTTTGTGTATGGCTTCGCCGGGCTGTTTGTGGCGGCCTTGGTCGCCGTCGTGTATCGGAATCGCCCGGAGGATCATCGGTGGTGTAACCGCGCCGAATGCGAGTTGATCGCCAGCGGTCGTCCGCCGGGCGCGCCGAGCCCGCACGGCAAACCGGGCATGGTACCCATCGGTCGGCTCATCAAAAGCGGCAGCATGTGGCTCGATTGTATCGCGCAGGTCGGAACGAACATCGGCTGGATTTTTTTGGTGACCTGGCTGCCGCGGTATCTCATTTCGCAACACAACGTACCGGTACTCGAACGAGGTGTGATGGCGATGACGCCGCTTCTCGCGGGCATCGTCGGCATGTACGCCGGCGGTTGGCTCACCGATTCGCTGGCGAGACGGATCGGTGTTCGCTGGGGACGACGGCTTCCACTCTCGATCACCCGGTTTTCCGCTGCGGCCGGCTACGGGCTGTGCCTGTGGCTCTCGACGCTGGGGCCGAATTCGCCCTTGAACTCACCCTGGTATTATGTCGCCGCATTTTCCTTGGTGGCGTTTTCGACCGATCTCGGCGTTCCGGCGGCTTGGGCGTTCAAGCAAGATGTCGGCGGTCGGTACGTCGGCTCGATCCTCGGCTGGGGCAACATGTGGGGCAACCTCGGCGCGTCGGTCTCGCCGTTCATCTATAACCACTTCTTGGGGGAAAACCCGGGGCCTCAGCAGTGGAACGCGATGTTCGGCGTCTGCATCGCCGCGTTCATCGTATCAGGCCTCTGCGGCCTGGGTATCGACGCCGCGACGCCGATTGCCCCACCGGATGACGACGGCTCGGACGAATGATTTTCGTGGCGCGTCGAACGACAACTCCCCCCCGCCGGGAGAGGGCCGGGGTGAGGGGCGTGGGTTCTTCGCTCGCCCTCATCCTAACCTTCTCCCGGGGGGAGAAGGGACTTCTCTTCATTCGCCCGTTATTGC
>Ga0315336_1003778_pt1 | contig 19415 bp, 16 predicted proteins | sample ASW5metaG_FD_204512 | JGI IMG/M metagenome (GOLD analysis project Ga0315336, IMG submission 204512) | Ammonia-oxidizing marine archaeal communities from Monterey Bay, California, United States - ASW #5 | ecosystem: Environmental > Aquatic > Marine > Intertidal zone | place: USA: California... | reverse complement strand
TGGGGAGACTTCGTGGACGCCTCCGAGCGGCTCGGAGATATCGACGCCGCCCGCGATCGACTCCGGCGCCTGAAGGAGTGGTGCGAGAAGTTCGACTGGGCCAACAAACAGGCCGAGTGCAAGCTCCGCGAGCAGCGGCTCTTCGAGGACCGAACTGCGGAGTGCATCGAGGCCAACGCGACCTACGACGCCGCCTACGCCGCCTGGGAGATCGACCAGGAGGACTGCGATCAGGAGCGCGCCGACGTCGCCGCGGCCAACGCCAGCGCCAGCTCCCGAACCGCCCTCCTCCAGGGAAGCCAGTACGCGTTCACCGCCGAGGCCTTCGAGGAGTGCTGCGAGATCCCCTTCCCCGACGGGCCGCGCTGCCCCGAGCTCGGAAGCCCCATCGACCCGACGCCCATCCCACCCTGGGCGAAGCGACGTCCCTTCTGGATGATGGCCATCGACCAGAACGGCGTGAAGAAGACCGGCGGCGGCAATGTCGGACCCGACCTGCCCTTCGCGGACGGATTCCCCTCACAGCCGACCTCGATTTTCCACTGGCCCTCCCATCCGGAGATCCTGGTGGGAGCCGACGGCGCCATCTACGACATTGCCGGCGGTGGAGACATGTCCGGAGCCGTTCCCTGGGCGACCTTCCCACCGCCGTCACTGATCACCGGCATCGCCTGGGACCACCACACCCGGCAATACATCGTCACCGACCTGCTCGGCGGCGTCGTCTACCGAATCGACGGACCCGGAGACTACGAACTCGCCGACGCCCACGCCACAGGCCTGTCCTTTCCCGTGGACACGCTGGTCCACGACGATGGTCGGCTGCTCGCCGCGGTCAACGGGGCTGGCGGCCTCATCGATGTCACCGCTGGCGGTGATCAGTCAGGCGCAAACCTGGCGCTCGATACGGCGCCCTACTACCCGCAACACTTCGTTCGCATGTACGACGGCGCCGGCACCCGCTTCATACTGAGCGGATCCGACGCCTATGGGGACGGGGCCTTCTTCGATGTGGACATCGGCGCTTCTCCAATCGCGACCGGCATCTTCAACCCGGCGGGCATGGCCACCGACTACAACACCGGCCAGACCCTCGCCGCAAGCTTCAGCGCCAACGGCGAGCTGTACGATGTGACCGACATGACCCAGGGCACCGACTTCTCGGCCGACGCTCCTCACACGTTCGGCATGAGCTATCCCGAGGGCATCACCTGGGCGCCCATCGAGGAGTGATCCGAGTTCATCGAGCGGTCACGGGCAGACCCCGAATGAAGGCGGCCAGGGTGTCGTCGCTGCAGCGTCGATGGTGCTTGTTCTGCCGCTTGCGAAACAACGCACTCGCCTCGCTCTTGCCGAGCTCCTGCCCGCCAGCGGCGAACGCCGCCAACACATCGATCTCCTTGAGATTCCAGGCAATACGCAGCTTCTTGAGGATCTCGTTGTTCGTGAGCCGCTCCGGCACCACCGGTGGCAAGTTGGGGTCTCGCGGCCCTCGCTTGTCGATGATGACCCCGTCGAGGAAGCCCCGAAGTCGGTCTTCGGAACACGGTGTTCCCTCCCCGGGATCGACGAGAGCTGCCGCCTTTCGGGCCGTCAACTCGTGTCCGGCGAGGGCGAAGATCTCCACCAGTCGGTCGTCGTCCAAGTTCATCGCGGTGGAGATGGCGCGGAGTACATCGCAGTTCGTCATGGCGTCGCTAATAGCTTGCTCCGGTGAATTGTCGCGACGTGTCACGACCCTCTTGTCGCTCGAGGTGACGTTCCCAAGCTTCGGGCGTCAGACGACGGAGTCTCGAGTCGATGTCAACGCTCTACAGTGCAGTCTTCGCAACGTTCCTCGCCGGTGCCCCCATAGGCGGGCTGGTCGGACTCTGCGGAGAGCCCACATCCCTCGAAGATTCCAATGAACGCGATCTTTCACAGATCCTGACCCACACGGTCGACCTGCTTGCGGACGCTGGGGTAGAGGCCCGAGTCACCGGCCGCGTCAAGTCGCTGGACAGCCTCTACGCGAAAATGCACCGGAAAGGTCTGAAGCAGGCCGAGATCGAAGACCGCATCGGCCTCCGCATCGAGGTCGACACCGAAGCGGAGTGCTACGCGGTTCGCGAGCTGATCCGCGACGCACACGAGCCGGTGATGGGCAGCGACGACGACTACATCGCCTACCCGAAACCCAACGGCTACCAGTCCCTGCATACCGTAGCTCACACCGCCCCTTCCGGTGTGTTGGCCGAGTTCCAGATCCGCACGACTGCCATGCACGAATACGCCGTAAATGGCCCGGCCGCGCACTGGGTCTACAAGATGTCTGCCTGACTGCGATGGGCCGGTAGCTACCAGATCCATCCCGGGATGAGGTAGGAAGCCCCCGCCTCGGGCGCCGCACCGTTGTCTCCACTGGCACCGATCAACAGGTCGTCGATTCCGTCGTCGTCGAGATCTCCCACCATGTTGATCCCCGATCCGACTCTGTGATAATCGCCCTCGGACGCAAAGATGGTGTCCGCGTCCGAAGCTGAATATGCGCCGCTGATCGGGCCGTAGAAGATGTAGGCCTGTCCGCCCATCGCCAGCAAACCGGCCGGATTGGACGACATCACCAGGTCCGCGTTCCCGTCGTGATCGAGGTCGGCCGACTCGAGACGTTGACCCAGTCTCGCGTACTCGAACTCGCCGTCGACGGTCGCCGCGGCCCCGGTAGTGAGGTCCGTCTGACCGGCGAAGGATCCGGCTGCGACCCACACGCGGTACGCCGAGTTGTACGTCGGATCGTAGGTCACTCCGACCAGATCGATATTCCCATCGCCATCGAAATCCGAGGCCGTGAGCTCGCTCGGGGTCCCGTGCTCTCCGTACAGGGCCGCGTCGCCATCGTCGACATTCAGGTCGTTGAGGATTGGGCCGTAGTACAGGTACGCCCCCAACGAGGTGGTGTTGTTGGCCTTCACCGACCAGGTAGAAGCGGCCAGATCGGCCTGTCCATCCCCGTCGAAATCCGCGGTCGCGTACGCGTGATCGCCGCCGTGCTCGCCCGTCGGATCTGCGATGTGGATGGCCGACTCCGCGGCCTGGGGACCGGCGAAAGGACCCTGGGCGATCAAGCCAATCGCCGGGTAGCTCATCGTGCTCATGAACAGGTCGTCGGTGCCGTCGCCGGTCAGGTCCGCGGCGAGCAGACCGTGCCAACCGAGATTGCACGACGGGCACCCATCGATCCGGGCCTCTGCGACCGCGGCCGACACGGTACCCAGGTGATTGCCGGTCAGGATGTACACCGTTCCGTCGAAAGCGACTCCCGGTCCGGCCCGCGTCGCCGCCATGGCCATGTCCGGAAGGCCATCTCCGCTGACGTCCCGAATGCCGGTGACTCTGCGGCCCAGGTAATCGATCGTGCCCTCCGGCAGGAAGGTCGCGTCGGCGTCCACCACCGAGATGTCGCCCATGGGCAGAGGCCCGAGGAACAGCCAGGCGATGCCATCGGGATACGGCCAGCCCAGGAGCAGGTCGTCTGCACCGTCGCCGTTCACATCTCCGATATCCGCAGCTTCCCCGCCGCCATTGAGCTCGCCATCGATCCCGAGGATGCGCCGCTCCGCGAGGTCGCCCACGTCGAAGGTGCCGTCGACATCGATGTCCGGATGCGTGACGTCCGTATCGGTGTCCGCGTCGGTATCAGTATCGGTATCGGTGTCGGTGTCGGTGTCGGATTCACTGACTTGGCGGTCGTCGTCTTTCGTACCCGCACACGCCCACAGAGTCAGCAGTACGGAAATCCGCCCAGCGCGGTCGAACATGTCGGTCCTTGGCCCCAAGACATCATTGCATGCTCGTACGGGGCGACTACATTCGCGCCATGGCTGCACCCGCAAACGAAGAACAACGAGAGCTGGCCGGCTGTATGGCCACCGACAGCGACGGGACCGCGGTTCGACTCGGCGACCTGTGGGCCGAGCGCCCGGTCGTGCTGGTTCTCCTTCGCCACTACGGTTGAATGCTCTGTCGCGAGCAGGCTGCTCAGTTCACCGAATACGCCGACGCCATCACCGCCAAAGGCGCCGATCTGGTCTTTATCGGCAATGGAGAGTCCATCTGGGCGGGTGGCTTCCGCGACCGCTTCGCCCCTGGGCAGCGGGTCCTGTCCGATCCGAAGCGGGATGCGTACTGGCAGCTGAAGATGAAGAAGGGCGCCAAGACCGTCTGGAACCCGAAGACCGCCGCCCACGGGGCACGCGCGACGTCCAAGGGCTTCATCCAGGGCCGCACCCGCGGGGTCGGATTTCAACAGGGCGGCGTGCTCGTCATGGGACCGGGCGACATACTCCATTACCTGTACCGCAGCGACGAAGCGGGAGATCACCCGGATCCGGATGAGGCGATCGCGGCGATTCCAGTCTGATCTAGAGGAACTTTGTCAAGAAGAGCGCACAGGGACTGCCGCGCTTGATCTTGTCCGCATCCCAGCCATAAGCCGCATGAATCAGGTGGTCTGGTTCTGCGACGGGCTTGCCGGCCAGGGCGCCCTGGAGAAAGAGCAGGTCCACGATGTCGAGTCGGGCCGAGTGGTAGATAAACATCTCCATGAACTCGGTCCGCGCGTCGTAATCGCCGAGGTCGTAGTAGCTGCCATCGGTCGCAATGGTCGAGCCCACGCGACGAAGACCGCCCTCTGGCACAGAGACGATGTGGCCGTTGCGCTCGCTCCAGACAAGCAGCTTGGCGAGGGTCCAGATCTCGTTTCCCGCGCCATCTACGCCGACCATCAGACCCGGGAAGAGAGAGTTCTTGGGGTGACAGTGCACGTCGAGCACGCTCTCGTATGTTCCCAGGGTCCGGATGGCGCGCCCGATGCCGACCAGGCTCCAGGCCCCTGAAATCGAGGCGACACTCAGCGTCGCCTCGACGTACTGCTTGAAGCCGTCGGCGAGATCGCTCACCTCCAATGCCTTCTCGAGTGCGACGAAGAATGCGCTGGCGTTTCCGCTGCGGATCGACTGGGCGAGCACGCGTTCCAGGTCGGTTCCCGCCTCGAGAGCGGCGATCTCGTCCTCTGGGAGGGGCTTGGTGTTCAGCCCCTCCAGCAACTGTGCGGCGGTCGCCGTCTTCGGATCGAGGAGGCCCGCTGGCAGGGCGCGTTCGGAGGCGCCCGGATCGCCACCGGCCTCGGCCAGGAGCGCAACGATGTCGGCGTGGTTGTTGTGACGGGCAAGATCGGCCGCGGTGTGGTCCTTGTCGGTCTTGGCTAGCACGTCCGCCCCAGCTTCGAGAAGGGCGGCGACAAACTGCTTCAAACCCGATTTCGCGGCGATGTGCAGCGCGGTCTCACCGCCGTATCGGGTGTGGTGGACCTCGGCACCGAGCTCCAACATCGTGCTGAACGTCGCCCAGCTGTACTGGTTGACCATCTGCAGCAGGGCATGCTCGTCGCGATCGGTGAGCTCGTTGACATCGGCCCCCGCCTCGACGAGCAGGCGCAGGCACTCGGCGCGCGCGGGTGTTCCGCTGCCGTATCCAGTCATGTAGACGGGGGTAATCCCGTACTTGTCTCGATGCCGCACGTCCGCTCCCGCGGCGATCAGGGTCCGGGCGATCTGCGGGACCCACAGGCCGTACATGAGCGCCGTTCGTTGCTCCTCGTCTCCGTGATCGATTGGCACTCCGGCGTCGAGCAGCGGCTGGATCCACGACTTCCAGCGCTTGTCAGCGGCGATGCTGAGGACCGACCGACCCCGATCTCCGACCAGGGGCACACCCTTGGTGGCCATGGGAGAGGCCCCGGCCTCCAGCGCTGCGAGGATGGAGCGCTCATTGTTTCTCGACAGGGCAGATTCGAGTTCTGAACCCAGCTTCTCATCGACCTTGGCGACACCCTGGGCACCCGCCGAAACCAGGAACTGCGCCGCCTCCGTCTTCCCAGTGGTGTTGGCGGCCTCCAGCGCGGCGGCGAGATCGACGCCTTTCGTCGCGCCGAGCACCGTCTTCAGGATGGCGACGTCTCCGCCTCTCGCCGCGGAGATCACGACCTCTTCGGTGACGCCGGCGCCGGCCTCCAACAACAGCGCTATCGAGGCGGCGTTTCCGACCTGTACCGCGCGGTTGACAGGTCGTGAATAGGGGTGCCCGATGTTCGGATCAGCCCCGGCGGCCAGCAGGATCTCGACGACGGCTGGGTGATCCGCAGCGGTCGCGAGAGACCCACTCCGTTGGGGAGGATCGACGAGCGCACCGAGCTGGAGGAACAGGTCGACGGCGACCACGTAGCCCTTGCGGGCTGCAGAGCCGAGCGCCAACGAGCCGCCAGTGGGGATGTTGGGGTCGAAGGGGTTCTCCCGCAGGTGTTTGCGGAGCCTGGCCCCGTCATCCAGCAGCGCGCGCCAGGCGTCTCGATGGAGCATGAACAGCGCCATGTCGTTGGCGTCGACCTTCGCCCCGTTGGCGAGCAGACGATCGGCGATCGCCTCGTGTTTGTTGGTGGAGGCGACGGCCCAGATCGACTCGCCCGAGAGGTTCTTGTGGGCCGCATCCGCACCCATTTCGAGGAGCAGATCGACCGCCTCGAGATCGCCCTGGGCGGCCGAAACCAGGAGTGCGGTGTCTCCCAGAGAGGTGGGCTCGTCGACGCTCTTCGCGGCCAGCGCGGCGGCCTGCAGCGCGGGAAGATCCCGTCTATAGGCGGCCTTTACGAGCTCGGGTGCCTCGATTGCGGGGAGGGGTTCGGGCTTGCCAGCCGGGCCCGCCGAAGCGAGCAGATCGGTGATCTCCTTGTTGCCCTCGGCCAGCTGGCGAGCCGTGTTTCCGTCGGCATCCGTCAGGCTCGCGTCGGCACCCAGGCTCAGCAGCTGCTGGAGCAGGTCCACCTTGCCCTTGGCCGCCGCCACCATGAGCGGCGTGCGCCCCTCGTCGTTGTACGCGTCCACATCGGCCCCCATCTCGACCAGCGGACCGAGGAGATCGGGTTTGGCCAACTTGACCACCAGAGCGATCAGCTGGCGTCCGGGGCCGCTGAGGGGGGCTCCGTGTTTGGCGAGGAGCTGAATCGCCTCGACGTTTCCGGAGCGGACGGCGCCCTCGATGGGCTCGGGCTCACCCAGTGAGTGGGTCACCGCCGCGCCCGCATCGATCAGGAGTTCCATCGTCGAGATGTGGCCACCGCCGCACGCGCCATGCAGTGGGGTGCGCATACCGCTGCCCGGAAAATCGACGGTGGCGCCGCGCGCGATGAGCAGCTGCACGACCGGTTCATGGCCCTTGCCCGCCGCGCGGCTGAGAGGGCGTTGGTACTGCCTGCCGTCGATCTCGGCGCCGGCGTCGAGAAGCGCCGTGACCATGTCGAGATCGCCAACCGATGCGGCACTGGCCAGCCCCTGTGCGAGATCGACCTCGAGCCCGGCGGCGGCCAGGCCGACAACGATCTCTGTCTCCCCTTCCAGTACCCACTGTTGAAGGCTGGTCGCCGACTGCCGCCCCGCCACCCGCGCGAAGAAGGCCATGTCGCGCTTTCCGCCCTCGAGTTCCTGGCGGTAGATGTCCCACGTCATCGCGGCGATCACGCGCCTTCCAATGTCCTTCGAGCGGGCGTTGACCGGCAGTGCGGTCTTGTTGAAATCCCCCTCCAACGTCGCGTTCGCGCCGGCTTCCAGAAGAGCATCGACCATCTTGGGCAGCGGGCCCGAGACCGCGCTCATCAGGGGCGTGGTGCCGCTGTCGTCGGTGACGTCCGGATCGGCGCCGGCCGCGAGCAGGGCCTCGAGCACGTCCTGGTGCTTCTTGAAGATGGCCCGATGCAGGGCCGTGCCGAGGTTCTTGTATGTGTAGTCGAGGGGAACACCCGCCTCGATGAGCCGCTGGGCGAGCTTCAGGTTGCCCATGTACGCGGCCTGCATCAGCGCCGAGCTGTCGTTGGCCTTGCCTGGGTCCCAGCCGGCCTCCATCAGCCGCTCGACTACGGCATTGTGCCCCTTGCGCGCAACAACTGCGACGAGTGCCCGGGTTGGAACGGGCTCGGCCCCGGCGTCGAGCAGCGTGTTGACCACCTTCAAGTGGCCGTTGGTGGCCGCGTGTCCAAGGGCGGTCTTGCCCCAGATGTCGCCGCTGTTCACCGGCGCCCCATCGGCGAGCGCCTTCTTCACCGCGGCCAGATTCCCCTCCTTGGCGGCCTCCTGCAGCTGGACACCGCTCATGTCGCCCTCGACGGCCTTGTGGCCAGCAAGAGCGTCGGCGACTTCGGCGAGCCCGAAGTGGGTCGCGATCATCCACAGCGTCCACCCCGAATCGGTGGTCGCCGTGACCGGGGCGCCGAGCGAGATCAGCCGCTTCGAGATCGGCCGCTTCCCCCTTATGGAGGTCAGCAGCAGCGCCTCGCCGACCTCGCCGCGGAGGGGTTCGTCGCCCCCGATCTCGAGCAGCCTCGACAGCAGCGCCTCGTTGCCCTTACGACAGGCAAAATGGACCGCGGATGTCCCTTTATCCGCGCTGTACCAGGGGTCTGCACCCGCTTCCAGAAGGAGGTCGACGAAGGCCGACTGGTCCTTGTTGATGGCGCCGGTCAGCGGGGACCAGCCCTTGTTGTTGGTCGTGTTCAGGTCCGCGCCCCGCGCGATGAACAGCTCGGCGACCTCGCGGTGTTTCCAGTTCACCGCGGTGTGCAGGCCGGTGTCTCCACTGTTGTCGGTCTGGTTGATCTCGGCTCCGGCATCGAGGAGAACCGAGAGGGTCTCCATCTGCTTGCCCTCCACGGCACGCACCAGCGCAGTCGCCCCGTAGTCCATGGCATCCAGGGGCATGCCGATGGCCAGATAAGCGCGAACCAGGTCGGTCGGGCCCTCCTTGGCCGCACGGGGGAACTGCTCTTTCGTGTAGTCGCTCACAACTGCGATCTTGTGGTTCTCGACCAACCACTCCGTGGCTTCTCGCGCGTTCATCTCGGCTCTCCGCGGCGTATCCGAGCAACGTAAGCCACTGTGTTTCGATCAACTCCGATCAATGCTTTTACTCCCGCCCGCCACGGCGCCGCAGAGTGGACGGTCGAGGCCTGGACGCGGCTGCCGAAGGGCATGGAGGCCCCGACGGTCGAGAACCTCGAAGGCCTGGTGGTGGTGCTCTTCTGCTTCCAGAGCTGGTGACCCGGCTGTCACAGTTGGGGGTTCCCCATCATGCAGCAGCTCGAAGAGGCCTACTGGGACGAAGAAGAGGTCGTGTTCCTCTATGTGCAGACCGTTTTCGAGGGAGACGCGACAAACACCTGGGACAACGGTCTCGCAGACCTGGACGACTACGGCCTGAAGGGAAGCTACGGCTTCGATCCCGGAGGCGGCGGACCGCCGGAGACAATGGTGATGTTCACCACCCAGGGAACGCCCTGGTCGGTGGTGATCAATCGAAAGGGCAAGGAGAAGGTGTCGGAGTTCACGCCGGACTTCGACGCTGTCGCCGCGGCCATCGACAAGGCGCTATAGTCACCGCCTTCCAAGGGAGAGCGGTATGAAGCTCGGCGATCTGAACCCCAACGAATCGGCCGTGCTCTGTGCGCTGGTCGGCCACATGATCCGCGCCGATGGCCAGGTCACCGACGAGGAGATCGACGCCATGTCCAAGATCGCCGACGACATGGGACTCGACCAGTGGCGCACGGCGTTCAGGGCCGTTCACGGGCAATACAAGACGACGGACGCCGTGCTCGAGTTCGCGAAGACGGTCGAGCGAAAGGAAGCGAAGGTCTGCATCGAGTCGGTGCTGGGCGATGTCGCCGCGTCCGATCTGCTCGTGGCCTCCGAGACCCGGTTCCTGGCCGCAGTGACCCAGAACTGGACGTGACCGCTCAGGGCGTCGCGCACACCCGGTGACCCAGGTAGAGTCGGCCATCTCGCACGGTCGACAGGCCCGAGTTCGCGATGAAACTCGCCTCGTACATGCCGGGTTCGTCCGACAACATGCTCACGGGAGGCACATTCCCGCACAAGCTGGCTGGGATGTCGGTGAGGTCGAAGACGTTGATCCCGTCTCCAAAGTCCCACCCCGGAGCCCCGCCGTAGGGCGCGCTGATCACCGGCACGACGGCCCCGTCAGACGCGTCGTCGATCGGCTCTGTCGGCCGCCGGTTGCGCTGCCACCGGGTGGGGTGACCAGGTCTTCTCCACCCTGTGGGTCTGTCTCGAGGTCACCCGAATCGACAGGGCTCTCGGCGCAGCCGATCGACAACAACGCGAGCCAGCATCCAGTTCTCATGCTCATCCGATAGGTCGGTCCGTGGGCCCGAGCGCGATGTTGATCGCATGTGATCGGATTCAGACCTGCGGGAACTCGGCGTCGATCATCTCGTTGAACCAGCTGGGTGGCTTGTACCCCTGAAACCGCAAGACCGGTTGCCCGCCGTCGAAGACCAGCAGTGTCGGCGTCGCCCGAACACCCAGACGGGCCAACAGCTTCGGCTCGGCGTTGGCCACGTTCAACTCGGCGACCAGGATGCGCCCCTCGTGCTTGGTCGCGACCTTGATCAGCACTGGAACCAGCTTCTTGCAAGGCCCGCACGTCGGGCTCCAGATGTCCACAATCACGGGAATGTCGCTCTCGACAACGACCTCGCGAAACTGATCCATCGTCGACACGCTGGTCGGGTAGACCTGCTCGCCACCGAACAGATTGGAAAGAAAGCCCATGGGTCTCCTGCCGCCCACTGTATCCAATCATCCGATATGATGAAACGTGCGGATCTCACTCCCAGAGTTGGCGCTCCTGTGTGCAATGACGTTCTCCGGGTGCGCCTGGATCAACGATACCGAGCTGGCCGACCAGATGGATCCACCCGCCGTGTCCTCATTGGCGCCCGCCATCACCAAGAGCAGCAAGAGAAACGTCCGGACAAACATGACCGAAGTATGCCCCGCGGGCTCTGGGATGGTCTAATCCAACAGCTCGGGAGGACGTATGCAGCGGCTCGGAATGCTCGCGATGTTGTTGATGGCCTGCGGCGGCAAGGGCGATGTCGTCGTCCATGTCGACACCGGCCCCGACACCGACACCGACACCGACACCGACGCGGATGGCGACGTCGACACCGATTCGGACACCGATTCCGACACCAATGACTGGCCCCTCGAACCAGAGAACTGCGCAGTGTGGGCCGAGGGCACCCAGGCCGACGACGACGGGGCCACCCGCGACTACTACAACCGTGCGGTTTCCCTGTCCTGGCGCAACGAGCTCGGGGACTGGGCCGATGCGGATGGCGTCGAGCAAGGCGCAGATCCGTTCGCCACGGCCGCTGTACCAGACGACAACACGCCGGCATGGGTCGAGTGGGATGTGACTGCGCTGGTCCAGGAACTTGCGGACGGAGACTGGGCGAACAAGGGGTTCCTCGTCTCCTCGCCTCCCGGGCCGTTCGTGTTCGCGAGCAAAGAACACGCGACCGAAGCGGGACCCGAGCTTGTCGTGGTCACCGGGGCCGGCTCCGACACCCTCGCACCGGAGGCCGACACCTACGTCGAGAGCTCCACGTACCAGGGCTTCGGCGACGCGGAGACCCTGCGGGTTGGAAGCACCTCGAACACCCTGGTCCGCTTCGATCTGGCGCCCTACCTCGGAGATTCGATCACCAGCGCGACCCTGCGCATGTACAAGCTCGAGGACTACGGAGGCGGCACCCAAGATGTCGCCGTGTACCGCTCCTCACAAGGCTACGAGCGCGAACCGACCGCCCCGTTGACCGGTATTGCCATCGGCTATCCCGGAGACGTGGATATCGGCAACGCCGGGTCCGTCCTCCTGTTCTCGGACTTCGAGTCTGCAGACTGGGGAGACGCGTGGACCAACGGCACGGTGGACCCCCACCTGACGCTGGTGGACGCCACCGAGGGCAACGGCTTCGTGCCTCTCGATGGAGACGCGCTCCGGATCGAGGTCACCGCGGGAGACAACTACGGCGCGAGCATCGCCTACAAGTTCCTCGACGAGACCGGCGGCGAGCCAGACGCGGCCTATTTCCGGTATTACCTCCGCTTCGGAGAGAACTGGCTCCCCACCGACGGCGGGAAACTACCCGGGATCTCGGGGACCTACGGGGTGGCTGGCTGGGGAGGTCGGCCGGTCGACGGGACCGACGGCTGGTCGGCCCGCGGCACCTACCAGACGGTCGTTCCCGACGGCAATCCCCTCGCCCGCCACAGCGCGATCGGCAACTACGTCTACCACGCCGATATGGCCGGACAATACGGCGATGTGGACCTGTGGCTCGACGGCTGTGCCGGCATCCTGGACAAGAACCGCTGGTACGCGGTGGAGACGTTCGTGCAGATGAATACGCCTGGGGTCAACGACGGCGTCATCCGCGGCTGGGTGGATGGGCGGCTGGCCTACGAGCGCACCGACTGGCGCTGGAGAGACGTGAACACGCTGTTCGTCGAGCAGATCTGGATGAACTTCTATCACGGGGGAACCGACGTTCCTCCGACAGATCTGCACCTGTACATCGACAACGTCGTCATCGCGACGGCGTACATCGGGCCCATGACCCCCTAGCCGTGGGCGTCGTGGAACTGCTTGTCGAGCACCTCGCGAATCAGGCCCAGGATGAACCGATGGGCGGGGTCCCTGTCCCATCGCGCGTGCCAGTAGATGTAGGCGCTCAACAGCGGGAAATTCACCGGCAGGTCGTAGGCGACGATGGCGTACTTTTCGCGCATCTGGTGGGCCATCATGATCGGCGCATTCCAGCACAGATCGGTCTCTTCGACGATGCGGGCGCAGGTGAGCGCGGAGGGTACGCGCATCGCGATGGTGCGAGACAGGCCTTTTGAAGCCAGGAATCCGTCCAGCTTGTTCTTCAGTGGATAGGCAGTGCCGACAACCACGTGGGGAATGGCGGCCCAGGTCTCGTACGGGAGCGGCTCGCCCTCGGGCGGAGCCAGCGGATGACCTTCCCGAATCACCGGCTTGAACGAGTCGCGCACCAGGATCTCTCGCCGCAAGCCGTCCTCGTCCGGGACCCCTGTGTCGATGACGAAGTCCAGCGTTCCCGCACGGAGACGAGCGCTCGACCCGTCATTGCCCTCGAAGACGACCTCTACGTTGGGCGCGAGCTCCTGCAGCCGGTTGTACAGCGGCGCACCCAACAACCAGGACAGCGTCTGTTCGCTTCCGATCACGAACCGCCGGTTCAGCTCTGTGGGATTGAACACGGGCCTCTCATGCAGCACCCGGTTCAGATCGCCCAATGCAGTGTGAAGACCCTGAGCCATGCCCTCGGCGCGTGGGGTCGCGACCATGTTCCGGCCCGACTTGACCAGAACCTCGTCGTCGAGCAGGTCGCGGAGCTGCCGTAGGGACTGGCTCATCGCCGATTGGCTTACGCCAACGCGCTTGGCGGCCCGGGTGACGCTGCACTCGTCGAGCAAGGCGTCCAGCGAGACAAGCAGGTTCAAGTTGATGGAAGACAGGCGCGGAGGAAGGGGCATGGCGACATATTAGCACTGCTTATGGTCCCATCAGAAGGGACCATTGGACCTCCGTTTTCGGGTGAGCGATAACAATGGGGCAAGGAGGTTCCCAATGCTCTTCTCACACACCAGCGACGCCCGATTCGAGGCCCAGTACTACGCGCTTCCCATCGCCATGTGGGCCCCGGAGATGATGTTCGCCAGCGTGACGACACCGGCTCCCGAGCCCCAGGAGCCCGACCTCCTCGACAAGATGATCGACGGGTTGTTTGCCCTGATCGACGGAATGTTCCCGACCCTGCAGACCGCACCGTGAGCGCGACGCTGCAGACCGACCACTGGAATGGCCAGGTCATCGACCGCGAGAACGCGCCGCGGATGCACCAGTTCATGCTTCGAAACCGGGAGCACCTCGCGCCCTGGATCCCAGTGCCCGATGACCTCGGCGAGCTCGATGCGCGCATCGGCGAGCTCGAGACCGAAGTGCGGGAGGGCACGGCCTTGCGCCTCATGCTCACCGACGCCGCAGATCCCGAAGGGCCGGCACTCGGGTACATCATGTTCACTCGCATGCGAGACGAAGGAGGGCGAACGTGCATGATCTCCGGCGGAATCGACTGCGAACTCCAGGGCCGAGGGCTGATGTCCGAAGCCATGGGTGGGGCCTTCGAGATGTTGTCCTCCCTCGGATTCGAGCGGGTCGAGGCGCGGGTGGCCCCGGAGAACGAGCGGAGCATCGCCCTCGTAGAGCGTATGGGATTCGCTCTCGTGCGCCGGGACGAAGAGGGCCTGTGGTTCGAGCGCCGAACGCACTAGCTCCCCCCCAGGGAATGGCCGAGCGGGCCCGCGGGTCGTCAGTCCGCGGATGTGCTATATATCCATACCCCGCGCACTATGAAGCACCTCACCCTCCTCCTTCTCCTGCCGCTCCTCGCGGCCCCCTCACTCCCCGACCGATCACCGGACGCGGCATCGCACATGCTCGCGCGCAAGGCCGATACCGAGCGGGTCGAGCGCATCATGGGCGTGCTCTCCATCGAAGAGAAGGCCGCCCAGATGGTGATGGCCTACCCGCAGCGCGACAAGACCGGCAAAGTCATCGTCGGCGGGGTCATTTTCGTCGGCAGCATGGCGACCGATCCGGTCAAGGCCAAGGCCCACGTCAAACAGATCAACAGCCGCGCCCTGATCCAGCCCTTCTTCGCCGTAGATTCCGAGGGCGGGTCACTGAATCGCTTCGGTCGCCACCCGAACATGTCCGACTTCCCCTCCGCCAAGGCCCTGGGAAAACTGCCCGACGACGAGGTCGAAGAGTGGGGCCGCAAAGTGGGCAAGGCAATGCTGGCCGTCGGCCTCGATGTGAGCCTGGCCCCCGTCCTCGACGTGGCCGGATCCGGTCACATGCACGACCGCTCCAGAGCTTTCGGCAGCGACGCCAAGGTCGTCAGCTCCAAGGGCAGCGCCTTTGCACGCGGGCTCCTCGATGTGGGTGTGGCGCCCATCGCCAAGCACTTCCCCGGGTACGGAGACCTGGCAAGCGACTCCGATCACGAGGTCGCCAAGGCCGACTGGCCCCGCGGCAAGGTCGACGACGGAATCGCCGTTTTCAAGACTTCCTCGCCCTTCCTCGCCGGTGTCGTCATGTCCAATGTCGCGTACACATCGGTGAGTTCGAAGCCGGCCATCCTCGACGCCGAGCTGGTCGGCGCCGCCCACGACCAGGGCTTGCTGGTCATCACCGACGACCTGGCGATCGACGCGCTCGAGACCTTTGCAGGGTCCGAAGAGGCGGTGTTCAAACAGGCGTTCCTCGCCGGAAACGACGTGCTGCTGACCACCGCCCCGCCCGACTGGGACAAGGGGCTCGACTACGTGGGCATCCTCACCAAGATGGCCAAAGAGGACCCCGCCCATCGCAAGCGCATCGAAGACGCCTGCCGGCGCATCCTCACCCTCAAGGACCGCATGGGGCTACTCGAGGGCCTGTAGCTAGCGCAGAGAGCCAAGCACGTCGGCAATGCGCTGTTCATCTCCCGGCCGAAAGCTCGCCAACTTCCACACGAGTGCCCCCTCCTCGTCGAAGACCAAAGTCAAAGGGATGATCCGCGAGGCGTTGTACACATTCGAGATCGCCAGATCGCTGTCGAAGACCAGTGGAAACGGCAGGTCCAGCTTCCTCGACAGCGCCTTCAGCTGGGCGCGGGTCCGCGGATCGTCCAGACCGATGGCCGCAAACTCGACCTCCTCGCCAGAGGTTCCGTGCAGGTCTACGAGATGCCGCAAGGCGAGCTTCGCCGGCGCAGACCAGCTCGCGACAAACGTCACGACGGTGGGCTTGCCTGCTTCCACCGCCTCGAGGCCCGTCAACTTCAAGGGCGTCGCGGCACTGCGCGTCAGGTTGAATCCCTCGATCTGGATCTCGGGAGCCACCCCCGCCTCGAGAGCCTGCGACGCCATGCGCACAGTCCGCGACTCTCCCGGGAGCAAGGTGATGAAGTTGTCGCTCCACAGAATGGGCAGCAGCTCCTCCCCTCCCCGGCGCGCGGTGAGACGCACCAGGAGCGCCAACGTGTCTCCGTTGCTGATGTTCACCGACCACGAATCGTCGCGCAGCGGCGTCATCACCGCGCTCACCGAAGCCGGCGGGAGGTCGGCCAGCGCCTTCAGGTCTGCGTACTGAGACGTGGGTGTGTGGAACCACTCGGAGCCCGGATCCCGGTGGGAGAAGTCGATGGTGTCCAGCTCCCTACCCAACCAGTAGTCGTTGGTCTCCACGATGCGAGTCCGCTCAAAGACCTCCAGGCGCACCAGATGCGGACCGTCCTGCGCGGGGATCTCCAGGGCGCGGGAAACGCCGTCCGCACCCACCCGTACCTCGGCCCTCTCGCTCCAGACCTCGTTGCCGTCCAGCCCGATGACCCGGGCGCGCACGTCGAGGTCTTCGGCCTCCCGGGTCGCGTTCACCACCACCGCAGATCGGTCGTCGTACCGAAACATCACGTGCACCGGCTGGTTGGCCTTCTTGGCCCCGAAATAGGCTGGGCCGGGACGCAGATCCCAGTCGTAGAGGTTCCACTGCAGCGAGTGCCAGGCGCTGTTCAGCATCCACTGCACGACGCCGGTGGCCGGCGCGTACTTGTTCGCCCGATAGCCCTCGAACAAAGCCCGGTGCCCCTCGTAGGCAACCAGGTGGGCCTTGCGCAGCCAGTCCTCTTCGGAGTCTGCTTTGCCATACCGCCCGGAGATCACCGCATCGAGACGGTCGAGGTGGGAGAACAGCCTGTTGCCTGCGTGATAGCGCCAGGTGTCGTCGATCGGCCAGGTGTCGCCTTCGGGTTTCATGGCTCGGATCCCTTCCAGCGTGGGGATGGCTGGCCCGATTCCGACCTCGGTCGCGAACCCGAAGGCGCCGCCCTTTTGCATGTCGGTGAGCCAATACGAGGGAGAGACCGAGGCGTAGGGGCCGTTCATCTTCACGCCCGATGCGCCCGAAATCGGAGAATCCACGGCTGCGGCGACAGCGAGTCCCGGATTGGGCCACGAGAGCTCGGCGAGGGTGTCGACGTAGGCCCGCTCGACCCGCTCCACCGGTAAGCGATCGCTGCCGTACAGCCAGACCAGCGACGAGGGATGGGGTCGCAAGACGCGGATCCGGTCGCGCAGCGAATCGACGGCCAGTGTCAGCTCCTCGTCGGACCACTTCGCCGTCTTCTCCCAGCGGTCACAACAGGACCAGCCGGCCATCACCAGGATTCCGAGTGCGTCGCAGCGTCGGTGGAAGGACTCCGGCTCGACCATGCCCTCCAGCCGCACCGTGTTCAGGCCCAGATCGCGCACGTAGTCCAGCTGCGCGTCGTCGCGACCCTCAGGGCGACGCAGGAGGATGTCCGAGGCCCAACCGGCGCCGCGGATGAGGATGGGCTCGCCGTTGACGAGGAATCTCCGATGCCCCTCGCCGCTGAGCTCCGAGGTGATCTCCCGGACGCCGAACCGCTGTTCGTGTCGGTCGGAGACCGCTCCGTCGATGGAGAGCTCCAGCTCCAGATCGTAGAGCGCGGGATCGCCCATTCCCGCCGGCCACCACAGCTCCGGAGAGGTCAGACTCAGCTCCGGATGTTCGTCAGAATCCAGCGCAATCGACGCGCCCCCGGGGCCGATGGCGACGTCGGTGGACAGCGAGATCGGCTCTCCATCCGGAGGCTGGATGCGCATCGACAGCACGCCGCTCTCCGGCGACGCGGTTCCCTTCTCGAGGTCGACGCGCACGGTGAGCTCGGCACCCGCCGGGGTCAGCTTCGTCTCGACCCAGGGATCGACCAGGCGGATCGCGCCCGATCGCTGGATCCAGACGGCTCCGTGCAGGCCCATGTTCCGATCCGGCGGCGTCGGGTTCCAGTCGAGCCAGGTCAGCCCAAGATCGTCGTGCTCCGCCGCGAACACCTCCACCGCCAGGGTGTTCTCGGCCTCCAGCTGCCCCGTCACCTCGATCTCGAAGGTCCGAAAGACGCCCTCGACCTCGTCCGCGCTCGCCACCTGATGCCCATTGAGCCACGCATTCGCCCGGTGGTTCACCCCGTCGAGGCGCAGATGATGACGCCCGTCCAGATCCTTCACCTCGAAGGTCGTTCGATACCACCAGGACCGCGCAAAAGGGCTGTCCTCCGGCATTTTTCGCTTGCGGATGTCGCCGTTTCCCATGCCGGGCCACGCCTGGAGGTTCCGTCCCACAGCGGGCTCGGGGAGCTCTCCCGCCGCCACCAGAACCGCACCCACAGTGGCCGGTACGGACGCTGCGACCCAGTTCTCGGCGTCCACGGGTCCGGCGCTCAATGCAGCGCCATCGGTTCCGACTTTCGCCGAAGACTGCACCAGCCAGCCATCATCGAGGTCGATTCGACCCGGCGAGGCGAGGGCACACAGGCCCAGGAAGAAGAGGAACATCACTCCTGGAGCCAGCCCTCGATCCGGCGCCTGGCCCGGGAGTCGGGCACCATCTCCAGGTACTTCTCATACGCCTCGACCGACTCTTCGCGCCGATCCAGCGCCCGATAGGTGTCCCCGAGATTGAGGTACGCCACCGCCCGATCCGCATCGAGCTCGATGGTGCGCTCCAGCCACGGCAACGCCTTCTCCCACGCCCCGAGCTCCTGGAGCAGGAACCCGTGGTTGTTGACGATCTCGACGTTGGTGCCATCGAGCTCGGAGGCCTGCCGTATCGCCTCGTAGGCCTCGGCGAGCTTGCCCTCGCGGTACATCTCCAGCCCGAGGGTGTGCAGGCGCTCGGCCTCCTCCTCCGGCGTCTCGCCGCCGCGGTTGCCCTTGATCGCCGCCATCTCGTCCTGCATCTTCTTCAGCTCGGCGAGGAGTTCGGCATTCTCGGCCTCGAGCATGCCTTTTGCCCGCTCCAACTCGGCGTCTCCGGTCTTGCTGGAGGACAGATCGCTCAGGAGGGCGCTGCTCCGATCGAGGGCAAACACGAACTCGCCGCCGGCGCTGCCGACCAGGTTTCCGAAGGCCGGTGTCTGCTTCGAGAGCGACGACACCCGTGGCGCCACGAAGCTGGAGAGCTCGCTGGCGGTGATGAAGCCGTCCCCGTTCAGATCGGCCGGCCCGTCCATGCCCTGGAGAACCGTCCAGGTGAAGATCGAGTGACCGCTGGGCCCGTGGTCGGCGACCTGTTCGTCCGCCCCTCCCGCAGTGAGGATCTGCCGGGCATTTCGACGGGTGACCTCGCGCATATACCGCCTGGGGTCACCGGAATAGCTCCCGGCGCGCGTGAGTGCGATCCCGCTATAGCAGGCGTCGATCACGTACAGCACGTGCTTGGCGGCCATCGCCTCGTTGATGTCGGCGAGCACGCTCATGGAGATGGCCCGGCCCTGTAGATGCTCGGTGTCGGCGTCGACCGGGATGATGTAGCCGCGCTCGCTGCCGCCGGGCATCGCGCGTGTGGTCCCGTGGCCCGCATAGAAGACGAAGACC
>Ga0315336_1003776_pt1 | contig 19434 bp, 12 predicted proteins | sample ASW5metaG_FD_204512 | JGI IMG/M metagenome (GOLD analysis project Ga0315336, IMG submission 204512) | Ammonia-oxidizing marine archaeal communities from Monterey Bay, California, United States - ASW #5 | ecosystem: Environmental > Aquatic > Marine > Intertidal zone | place: USA: California... | reverse complement strand
AGTCGTTGTCGATGCCATCGCAGATCTCGGGTTGATTCGGGGCGCGGTTGGGATCGTCGTCGTCGCAGTCGCTCCCCGGCCCGCCGTCCGAGCAGATCAGGGCCTCGCAGTAGCCGTCCCCGTCGTCGTCGAAGAGGATGGTGCCCTCGTCGGCCCGGCCGTCGCAGTTGTTGTCCAGCCCGTCTTCGATCTCGGGGGCTCCAATGAACGAATACGGATTGAGGTCGTCGCAGTCGGTCCCGCCGCAGATCGGATCGTCGTCGATGTAGGAATCACCATCCAGATCGCGGTTGTCGAGCAGCCCGTCACAGTCGTTGTCCTGGGCGTCGCAGACCTCGATGGCGCCCGGATAGGTCGTCAGGTCGTCGTCGTCGCAGTCGTCTCCACCACAGGCCATGTCGATGGAGCCATCGAAGTCCAGGTCTGCGTCGTCGATGCCCCCAAAGCAGTCGTCATCGACTCCGTTTCCGCAGATCTCGGGGTGGTTCGGGCTGATCTCGTCGTCGTCGTCGTCGCAGTCATCCCCTCCGCAGGCTATCGCGATGGCACCGTCGCGGTCGTCGTCGCGGTCGTCGATGTTGCCGCTGCAGTCGTTGTCGACGCCGTCGTTGCAGACATCCGTGGCGCCTGGGCTCACGGTTGGATCGGTGTCGTCGCAGTCGCTTCCCCCGCATGCCTGGGAGAAGAACCGATCGCCGTCGCCGTCGATATCGTCGGCGATCCCAGAACAATCGTCATCGATGCCGACAGTTGCGCAGCTCTCCGTCGCGACGGGGTTCACCAGTGGGTCCACATCGTCACAGTCTCCGCCGCCGAGCACGAGACCCCATGGCAGGACATCCAGATTGCAGGCGACATAGCCGTCGGTGTCCGCGTCCAGCTCGTCCGATGGGGTGTTGCCGTCGCAGTCGCCGTCCAACCCGTCGCATTTCTCGAGCGCCCCAGGGAAGATCTCCCGGTCCGTCGGCCCGCAGTCGCCGCCGCCGTCGATGGTGCCGCCCTTCCACCCGTCGACGTCCACGACGCAGGCGACGTACCCGTCTCCTCCGCCATTGTCGGCGTCGACCTCGTCGGTCGGAAGCTGGCCATCGCAGTCGGTATCCAACCCGTCGCATCGCTCGGGTGCGCCCGCAAAGACGGTGGGCTCGGCGTCATCGCAGTCCTGGCCCGTGGTGACGGCGGGATCTCCCTTCCACCCGTTCGCGTCGTGAGCGCACTCCACGCCGCCATCGCCATCGTCGTCGCTCTCTTCGGCCGGCAGCACCTGATCGCAGTTGGTGTCCAGGCCGTCGCATCGCTCCTCGGCCCCGAAGAAGACCAGCGGGTCGCTGTCATCGCAGTCGCTGGCATCGGACACCCAGGAGACTCCGTTGCCAGCTGGCATGGCGCACGCGCTCGTCGGCGCGCTGTCCGCGTCGCCTTGCCCATCGAGGTCGTCGTCGGGGTGCCAGTCGAAAAAGTCCAGGTCCGCGGCCGTCTCTATTGCACCGTCGCAGTTGTTGTCGATGCCGTCGCACTCCTCCGGGAGTCCGGGTCGCACATTGGCGTCCTCGGGTGCGCAGTCGCCGCCCCCCACGATCGGCTGCGGGCCCCGCCAATCCTCCACAGACACGTCGAGCTCGCACGCCACGTAGCCGTCGGCATCTACGTCGAACTCGTCCTGGGGCGTGCCGCCGGCGCACGTGTTGGGGATCCCGTCACAGATCTCCTCGGCGTCCTCGGACTGAGTGGGGTCCTGATCGTCGCAGTCCCGGTTGTTGTCCACACTGTTCTTTGAGTCGCCGCAGAGCACGGGCGCGTCTGGGTCTCCGGTGCCATCGCCGTCCTGATCGACGAAGCACTTGGCGTTCCGGGTTGCGTGTTGGTCGCTGCCGACCCATGGAAAGCACCCCGTCACGCCGAACAAGGAGACGTACAGGACGAAGTTGAACCACCGCATGCTTGGTCACTCCTTGCAGCGCGCTCATACTACCGTGGTATCGATCAAAACCTGCCGTAGAGGGCGATGCCTCGCGGCTCTACGCGGAGGTGGTACTCGACACGTGCCACGGCGTGACCCTCGTCGTCCTTCCACGCCCGGTGCACCCGCCTGGGTGCCGTGAAGATCTGGGCCTCGGTGATGGCCAAGCCCCCGACCAGATTCACCACCGCGTCCTGGCGCAGGTCGTACTGGAACCACAGGACTCCAAAGCTGGCCGCCGAGACCGCGATCCCGCCGGCGTGGGCAATCCACGCGAAGTACGCGGCTTCGGTGTGGGCGGTTCGCTCGAACAGCGCATTTGCAGTCTGGAGAGCGGCCAGGCGCTCCTGAGGCGTGTCGGTCGGGAGACCTCTGAGGGCCGACGCCCCATGACGTGCCGGGTAGGGGTTGATCAGCATGTTTCCCACGCCCAGGAGCGAGCCGGCGGCGCCGATAGTCATCGCAGTGCGCACATCGAGGTCCTTGGACGTTGCGGCGATGAGGCCCTGACCCACTGTCAGGCCTCCGAACGCGCCGAACCACCCCCACCACCAACGGCGTGCCGGGGCCTGTTCGCGATCGAGGAGGACCGTGATTCGCTCGAGCTCGTTCCCGACCTCGTCGACGGGTTCGTCTTGAGCCACTGCTCCGGTCGAAAGACCCCACAGAAGTGCCAGCGCCATGGCCATCAAGGCTCCCGGGGAATGGGAATTATCACCGGAGGACAGGCGTCTCCCTCGCGGCATCCCACGATGACGACCTGTGCACCGACGGCGAATGACCGGTGTGCGGAGCGCTCCGGAACCTCTGTTTTCCAAGGGTGCCAGAGACCATCAGAAGCGTCGTACCGCTCCGCGGTCCCGAGGTCGACGTGGCCTCGATACTCGGGTCGGCCACCGATCGCGACCACGTCCCCACCGGCGAGCGCGGTGAGACTGTGGTTGAACCGGCCCTGTTTCATGGCGCCAGTCACGGTGGATTCTCCAGTCTTCAGATCCAGGATCTGGGAGGTACCAACCGGCTTGTTCTCGACGCGGTCGAGACCGCCCGCCACCAGAACCCGATCGCCGCCGAGCGGGACGACCTCTGAGTAGGCCGGGGCCCGTTCGAGCCCGTCGAGGGTTGACCACGCCTGCAGACCCGAATCGAGGATGAAGATCGAGCGCGCCTCCGCCAATCCCTGCAACTTGTTCACTGCGGTTGGGTCCTGCGCGGCCTTGGTGGTTCCGGCGACGATGGCCACGGCGCCGTCGGAGCGCAGGAAGGGGAAGGCCTCGAAGCGACAGGTCGGCAAGTCGGGCTGGGGCTGCCACTCTCCGGCCTCGGGGTTCCAGAGCTCGACCTTCTTCAGACACTTGCCCCCGATCATGTTGGACCAGCCCCCGGCAATGAGGACCCGTCCATCGGCAAGCGCCAGCATGGACGCCTGATGTCGCGCGGTGGACATCGAACCGCTCTCCTCCCAGAGATCCGTATCGGGGGAGTACAGGAAGCTGCGGGCAGACGCGACATCCTTGTTGAGGCCTCCCGCCAGCAAGACCCGGCCATCGCCGAGCGGCACACAGTCGGGTCTGTACAGCCGCATCGGCAGGGAGGCGCGGCCTGTGGAGCGCTCGCCGTTGGTCTCCAGGAGCGAGGTGAGGGTGCCGCCGTCTCCCCAGCCTCCGGCGACGAAGACCCGGTCGCCGAGCACGGCGTTGCACCCATCACTCGAGAGCGCTGTCGGGGCGTCGGGATGCCCGCCAGCACAGGCCAGGATTGCGGTCAGCAGAACCATGGCGGAACCTACCGCCGTCTGATCCCGGCGAGCAAGGCGAATCCGAACAGAAGCAGTCCAGCACGCCCGGGGATTCGCTTCGCCGGAGTCGCTGACGCCGCAGGTGGTGGCGGATCGTCCCAGCAGGTTCCCGAGGGCTGGAATCCCAGACCGCAGACCGGGAAGCTCTCACCGAGCTCGTCTCGATACGCGATGTACCGGGCCTGTTCCTGGCTTGCCCGACCCGAGGAGTAGAGCACCAGATCCTGATGGGCCTGGGCGGGTGTGTAGTGGACGCGCAGCCTGGTGAAGTGGGCACTTGAGGCGCCGGACGAGAACCCGAGGTTGCCCGCGTCGCTGTCGGTGAGGGGGCCGTCGTCCGTACAGGGGTCGCACTTGGTGGGCTGCCAGCTGTACTCGGTGGTCCACGCGCCCAACGGCCCGCCGATATCCATCGCGGCTCTCAGGCGTTCCTTGTAGAAGTCGCCGAAGCTCTCGTACCGGTCCGGGTCGTACATGCACTCGTTCTCGATGCCCACTTCGATGTGGTTGGCGATCCCGACCTTGCCGTCCGCGGCGTCGTTGATGGCGAAGATCGTGAGGTTCTGGGCTCCACGCGAGTTCAGTGCGCCCAGGCGGATCGGCAACGACACGACGTCGGAGTCGTAGCTGACGCGAAGGGGCGACAGGTACTGAGCATCGGTGAGCACATCGTCGAGGGTGACCTTTGCCGCGATGAAGTAGCTGCCGGCCTGGATGTACTCCGACAGCGTCGCCTCGGTCTCGTAGGGGATCGCGTATCCCGACAGGTTCAGCCACAGGATGAGCCCCTCGGACTCCTCGGCGGACAGGATGACGATCTCGTATTCTCCCACCGCGAACTCCGCTTCTACCTCTACGGTGTCGATGGCGTCCGGCGTGAGCGGCGAGTCGGAATCGGCGTCGGCGTCGGTGTCCGAGTCGGCGTCTGTGTCGGTGTCGGTGTCCGGATCGATACCGACGGCGGTGTCGTGGCCGACCATCGGGGCCGCCGCCGCGCATCCACAGCCGCCGCTCTCCCCGTACTCGGTGGCTCCGTTCCCGCCGTTCCCGCCATGCCATTGGCCGTTTCCATAGGATGTCGGGTAGAGCTCATCGCAGGTGTACGACACCAGCCGGGGTGCCGAGTAGGCGTCGATCCGGGCGAGAATGGCCGGGTCGACGATCTTCACGTCGTCCGGTCCCAGCAGTGCCGGTACGGGCACCACCATGGCGAAATCGGAGGCATTCCCCTCGAAGTCGTTGGCCAGGGTCAGGTGTGTGCGCGTACCCTCGCGGGCCACGACGATCTGGCTGGAGCTGTTGTAGAGCTCGGACCCTGCCGAGCCGACGTAGGTTCCACAGAAGGCGTCGGCGGTGCCGGGCAGGATCAAGGTGAGAGAGAGGAGTGGGCGAATCATGGTGGCCTCCGTGGCGATTCGTCCTGACGATGTCCGCCGCTGGTGGCTCTCCGCAATGCGTTTCTGCACAAACCATGCGTCAGATTTGGGTGGCTGTGTGCAGTTCTGACAAGCTTCGGCCGGCGCGCCGTTGGAGGCATATACTCTGCCGATGATTTTCAACTCTCGATTTCTCGCTGTGGTGCTGGGCGCCCTGACCCTTTCGTCGGGCGTTGCCTTCGCCGAAGAGCTGCCCGAGGATCCGGATCTGGTCGTCGGCGAGCTCGACAACGGCATGCGCTACGTCATCAAGCGCCACGCCCAGCCACCCGGCCGGAGCATGGTCTGGCTGCACGTCGCCACCGGGTCTCTCAACGAGACCGACAAGCAGCGCGGTATCGCCCACTTCTTCGAGCATCTGGCGTTCAACGGCTCCGAGAACTTTCCACCCGGTACGGCGGTGAAGTTCTTCGAGAGCCTCGGCATGTCCTTTGGCGCCGACCTCAACGCGCACACCACGTTCGACGAGACGGTCTACAAGCTCACCGTCAAGGAGGCGTCTCCAGAAATGGTTGGAGAAGCCTTGGTTTTCCTCGGTGATGTCGCCTACGGGCTGACGTTGGCCAGCGAGGAGATCGAGGCCGAGCGCGGTGTCATCCTCGAGGAGATGCGGACGTCTCTCGGCCCAGAGCAGCGGGTCATGGACAAGCTGTGGACGCGGCTGGCCCCCGGCTCGATCTTCGGCGAGCGGCTGCCCATCGGCATCGAGCAGACCCTGCTCACCATGCAGCGCGAGGACTTCGTCGACTACTACGAGACCTGGTACGTGCCGACCAACATGACGGTGATGGTCGTCGGCGACCTCGACCCGCAAGATGTCGTGCCCGTCATCGAGGAGAAGATGAACCGCGGCGAGCGCGCCGACCGGCCTTCCAATCAAGCCGTGGGCATCACGCCCTATAGCGAGGCCCGTTCGGTCGTCATCACCGATCCCGAGCTCGCCAGCGCCCAGGTCCAGATCTACCGGATCGGCGCCCCCGAGGGGCCGACGACGGACACCAAGGCCTACCGCAGTGACCTGGTCAACTCGATGACGACCATCATGATGAACCGCAAGCTGGAGGCGTCGGTTGCGGCGGGAGATGTGTCCTTCCGCGAGGCCGGCGTCTTTGCGACCGAGCTGGGCGGCGCGATGACCTTGGTCGGAGGTGTCGCGGTCGGCGAGGCGGACGAGTGGACCGATATGCTCACCGACCTGGGCCGAGAGCTCCAGCGTGCGCGCATCCACGGCTTCACCGATCAAGAGATCGAGGACGCCCGGACCGAGCTGATGTCCCAGTACGCGATGCTGGCTCAACAGGCTGATACACTGCCTGCGGACGCCCATATGCACATGCTCTCCGACGCTGTGCGCCGGGGCGAGCCGCTGTCTTCCCTGTCGCAGATGAACGATCTGATCACCGAGATCGTGCCCACCATCGGCGCGGGAGAGCTGGCGGCGTCCTTCCACCACACCTTCGATCTCGACGCGGTCAGCTTCGTCGTGACCATGCCCGAAGACGCCGAGGTGCCCACCGAGGAGCAGGTCCTCACCCGCGGTCTGCAGGCCCTCGGGGTGCCAGCGCGTGCCGACGACGACGACGAGCGGCCGGATGTCTTGCTCGAAAAGGCCCCGAAGTCCGGCAAGATCAAGAAGCTCGAGGAGCACGAGGCGTCGACTGTCACCTCCGGCTGGCTCAAGAACGGTATCCGGGTCCACCATCGATTCGTCGACACCCGCGAGGGTCTGGCGACCATTCGCATTACGGTTGCGGGCGGCGTCATCGAGGAGACCTCCGCCAATCGCGGCGTCACCGAGGCGGCCATGGTTGCGGTAGAGCACCCGGCGACCTCGACCCTGAAGTCCACCTGGATCGACGCGCTCACCATTGGCAAGAAGGCCGGGTTGTCGGGTTCTGTGCGTGCGGATCACCTGCAGCTGTCAGCGGGCGGCGCCGTCGAGGACCTCGAACACGCGATGCAGCTGGCGTACCTGGTGCTCACCGATCCGGTCGTCGAGCAGACCGCATTCGACAACTGGATCAAGGCGCGCCGGCAGTCGGTCGAGGCCCGCGGGCTGCAGCCGCGCTCAAAGTTTGCCGAGGTTCTCGCCGACACCCTCTACCCGGCCGGTGATGTGCGCATGCGGCCCCTGCAGATGGCCCACCTCGATCAGCTGGACAAGGACGGCACCGAGCTGTGGCTGCGAAACGTCTTCCGAACTGCGCCCATCGAGGTCTCGGTGGTCGGGGACATCGAGCGCGACGAAGCGCTGGCGCTGGTGGCCCAATACCTGGGGGGCCTCCCCAAACGCGAGCCGATCGGCGAGACGACCCTCGATCAACACCGCGAGGTGAACCGGCCGGTCGGACCCATCGCCAGCGTCGCCGTCGACACCGAGACCCAGGTGGCCATGGTCGCGGGAGGCCTCTACGCGCCTCACTACGAAGACCTGCGCGCCCGCCGCTTGATGACCCTCGCCGCCCAGATCATGAGCGTGCGAATGACGGATGTGATCCGTGAGGAGGAGGCATTGGTGTACTCCATCGGAACCTACCAGGCGTCCAACCCGGCTTTCCCGGAGTTCGGCCTGGTCGTGGCGAGCGCGCCCACCAAGCCGGAGAGCGCCCAGCTGTTGGCGGATCGCATCCACGATCTGTTTGCGGAGTTTGCCGAAAAGGGGCCCACCCAGGTGGAGCTGGCGACCATTCAGAAGCAGCTCACGCTCTCTTTCGAAGAGGACCTCATCGACCCCAACTGGTGGGGCAGCCATCTCTCCACCCTCGACTATCGGGGCGGCAACCTGGACACTCTCGTGGCGCCCCAGGACGCCTACAACAGCTTCACGACCGCCGAGGTCCACGAGGTGTTCAAGGAGTACTACGTCGAGGAGCGGAAGTTCCGCGTCGTGGTCGTGCCGGCCGACGCAGAGGCCGACCCCGACCCACAATGATGTGGTCGCTGTTCCTCGTTGCGGCGTTCGCAGCGGAGCCCGATACAGAAGTCAATGCGCTCCGCGACGCCGAGGCACTGAGCACGCGCGCTGACGAGCACAACCTGCAGGGTCGCCCCGACGCGGCCCGTCCACTGTTGGAAGAGAGCCTCGCGATCTGGCGCGAGCACCTCGAGCCGGACGACGCGACCATCGCCATCGCGCTGACACGACTGGCGATCGTGTCCCAGGACCTCGGTGATTTCGCGGCTGCCGAGGCGGGATTCGAGGAGGCGTTGGGCTTGGTGAAGGAGCGGTTTGGCCCGCGGCATGTGCACGTTGCCAGTGCGCTGAACAACCTCGCCGTCTTGCACCAGGAGATGGGAAACGAGGCCAACGCGCTGCCGTTGATGACCGAGAGCCTGGAGATCTACCGGGAGACTCTCGACCCGGATCACCCGGAGGTCGCGACCAGCATGGCCAACCTCGCGGCGTTTCTTCGTGCCCAGGGAGACATCTCGGCGGCGAGAGAGCTCCTCGAGGAGAGCGTGGAGATCAGCAGAGAGGCGCTGCCAGCGGGACATCCGGATATCGCCTTCCACTTGAGCAACCTCGCCATGGTCGTGGATCTGGACGGCGACGAGGCTCGGGCTGTGGCGCTCCTCGAGGAGAGCCTGTCGATATTTCGCGAGGCGCTCGGCCCTTCCCATCCGGAGGTGGCGACGACCTTGAAGCTCTTGGCCTCCGTGCATCGGGCGCATGGCAACCGGGACCTCGCACGCGGGCACATCGACGAGGCGCTGGCCCTGATGGAGGGGCGACTGGTGCTCCTCGACGCCCTCTCGGCGCGCGAGGCCATCCAGTTCATCCCAGTTCTTCGGCCGATTCTCGACGAGTGGCTCGTCACATTCGATCGGCCCGAAGACGCCGAGTCCGCCTGGCGGCACGTGATGCTGTTCAAAGGCCTGGTCGGCGCCCGGTCGCGCTCGCTACGCGCGCTGGGTTCGGTCGAGAGCGAGTTTGCAGACCTGGCCTTCGAACTGGACACCCTGCGTCAGCAGCTCGCGCAGCTGGCCTTCGCGGGAGGCGAACCGGCCGAGCTTGCGAGGGTCTCGACGGAGCGAGATCGCGTGGAGCGGGACCTGGTGTCGCGCAGCGCCCATCATCGCCGCGATAGCCGGCACAGAGAGGCGGGGCGCAGGGCGATCTGCGAGGCGCTGCCAGAGGAGTCAGTCATCGTCGACTTCCTCCGATATGGCGGTAGAAATGGGCGCTACCTGGCGTTTGTCATGTCGTCCGATTGCGCGCTGGTTCGGGTGGATCTGGGCTCTGCAGCAGCCCTCGAGAGCGCCGTGGCGGGCTGGCAGGAAGTCCTCCGAGACCCCAACGGCGTGCCCGAGCGCTTGAAGAACCGGAGTGAGGCGTTGACCGCGGCCGTCTGGGAGCCGCTGGCGGCCGATGCAGGCGACTACCACCACTGGTTGGTGGTGCCCGACGGTCCGCTTGCGACCTTCCCTTTCGGCGCTCTTCCTATCGATGGTGGGTACGCGATCGAAGCTCACTTGTTCACCCATCTCGACCGCGCCGCCGATGTGTTGGTCGAGATGGCCGACCAGGGTGGTGTGGGTGCGCTCGTCGTCGGCGGCGTGGACTACGACGTGGGAGGGGCCTCGGACGGCGGAACGCCCGGCGTGCCCGCTCCCTGCAACGGGCGGGACTACGTGGCGCTGCCGGGTACCGAGGTCGAGATCGACAACCTGTCGTCTCGATGGACTCGCTGGCGGCGGAGGGAGCCGCTGGCCATTCTCGGCGGTGGACGGGCCACAGAGTCTCAGGTCGCTGCCGCGTTGGAGGGAAAGGCCCTGGTTCACATCGCGACCCACGGCTTCTTCGCGAGCGGAGATTGTCAGTCGGCAGTGGCCGATGGCCGTGATCCGATGTTGCTCTCCGGACTGGTCCTCGCCGGTGCCAACCGCCCGCCGGATTCGTCCTCGTCCGAAGACGGCATCCTCACTGCGACCGAGGTGGCGATCTGTGATCTGTCCGAGACCGGGTTGGTCGTGCTCTCGGCCTGTGAGACAGGGCTCGGCGAGATCCAATCTGGCGAGGGTGTCCTGGGACTGCGTCGGGCGTTCGCCATTGCCGGCGCAAAGACCCTGGTCATGAGCTTGTGGTCCGTGTCGGACGACGAGACGGCGACGCTGATGGACGGGATGTACTCCCGCTATCTGAAGCGCCGGGGAATGCCTGCAGCGGCGGCCCTCAGACAGGCCCAGTTGGAGGTCCTCGCCAATCAGCGGGAGTCCGGTGTGGACCACCCTTTTGCGTGGGCGGCCTTTATCGCGTCGGGCGATTGGCGCCTCTGATCAACCCGCACTCAAGACGTAGATGTCGGCGGCGTACTGTCGCTGAACCACCAGCCAGCCTCCGGCGGGATCTGGCAGCGCATCAAAGATGCCCCAGAAACCCGGCCGTCGGTCGCGGAGCAGTCGAACCCGCTCGGCCACATCGCCGTCCAGGTTCATGCGCAACATCGTGGGGTCGCTCCTCTCGTCGACCAACACCCACAGAGATCCACTGTCGTCCAGCCAGGATGGTGCTGCGCGGTAGCTGCGTTGAGGGCTGATTCGACGCGTGGTCCCCTCGATGACGTCGTAGACGAAGGTGCCACTCTGGCCGTCCACGACTCCAGAGGCCGCGATCCAGCGCCCATCTGGAGACCAGGATGGGTGTTTGAACGCGCCCATCGTCACCCGCTTGGTCTCTCCAGAGGCGATCTCGAGGACCGCAATTCCCCGCTGCGATGCACTCGCGACCTGGTGTCCGCCCGGTGACCAGGACGGCGCTCCAGCGAAGTCGAGCGGCGCGAAATCCGTCCCGGTGCCGTTCAACTCAACGATGCGAAGCCCGACCTCGTCCTCGACCCTCTCGCGGTAGGCGATGCGCGTGCCGTCTGCCGAAAAGGCAGGGCAATCGTCGGCCTGTCGATATCGGAGGTCTCCACTCTCGAGATCCTGGATGACGAGCGTGTCTTCGCCGACGCCGGGGTCCCAGTTGAGCCAGGCCATGTGCTGCCCGCTCGCGGACAGCGCCACGCACTCGACGGCCTGATGGGTGCCGATCCGCCTCGACGAACCGTCACTCGCCACGCCTCGGATCTCGTTGGTCTGTTCGGGGATGCTGAAGGCAACCTGACCATCGGAAGCTGCGGTGAGTCCGGACAGGGGCTGCGTGCCCTGGTGCAGGAGGCGGGGATTGACACCGGCACCGCCCTTCCAGTCGAACTTCCAGATCGCGGTCCGGCCGGACCACTGGGTCAGGGCGAGCAGGTGGTGGCCATCTACGGTCCAGGCGGCCTCGCGAACTCCGGAACGACGCTCGTCGACGAGCGTCGATTTCCCACCGTCCAAGGGGAGAACCCACAGGCCGTTCTCGTCGGCGATGGCCATCACAGACCGGGTCGGATGCACGTCGACCATCAGTGGCAGTGCCTCCCGTTCTCCAATCTGGCGTGGCGAAACACCCGCGGGCCAGGGAAATGCCTCCAGCACGTAGTGACCCCTGGCGTCTCTGCGGGCGGCGACGATTTCGTCGGTCCCATGCCAATCCGCCGCCACCACATTCTCGGCGACGACTACCTGGGAATCACTCTCGAGGTCCAGGACGCTGAGACGCGTGTCGTCGGCGGTGCTCGAGCTCGACAGCACCAGCAGCGATCGCTGATCGGGCGAGACGCGTGTAAGTCCTTCATCTTCCGGCGTGTCGCTGAGCTGCCGCTCCGACCCGTCTTCGAGAGACATGACGAACAGGTCATGCTGGGTTGTTGTGGCGTGATAGCGTGAGAAGATGACGCTATCAGAACCGAGAAATGTAGGTTGAATCTCGCGTTCTTGGGTTGAGGATATCTTCGTGAGCGTCGGCGCGGCGGTGGGCTCGGCGCCGTACTGAGCGCCCATGGCAACCGCGAGCAGACCCGTGGCCGCCAGGAGCACGGCCGCTGCTCGCCACGACCTGACGGGGGCCTCGGAAGGGGGCTCCTCGGCGACGTCGGGCACCTCGGGCAGGGGCCCCTCGGGCACCTCGGGCACCTCGGCGGGTTCCGGGAGTCGGAGCCGATATCCGGCGCCGAAAACAGTCAGCAGGTGGAGGGGCTCCTTCGGATTGACCTCGATCTTGCTCCGCAACCGGAAAACGGCCGAGTCGACCGCCCGAGTGACGATGCCTTCCCGGTATTCCCAGACGTTTTCCAGGAGCTCGTCGCGGCTGACGGGCTGCGGCGCCCGCTCCAACAGGTAGCGGAGCAGGGCGATTTCGATGGCCGAGAGTCGGCGGATCTCACCCGTCCAGTGCACCTCTCGCAGGTCCAGGTGGATCGTGCAGGGGCCCAGCTCCAGCCGGTCTGTGTTCGGCGCTTGGAGGTCCATCGACCTCCATTATCCACGCATACCCGCGGCAGCGATAGCGGCTGATTTCACTCCTCGCCGAGGACCAGGTGCACCTGTCCCTTGGTGAGCTGGGGCCCGTCTTCGTACCACTCCTGGCCCGATCCGCTCATCACCATGTCGGCGTTTCCATCCTGATTCACATCGCCGATCCAGGCGACGTTCTGACCCAGGAAGAGCCCCTGGACACTGCCATCGAAGGTGGCGCTGGCCTCGTCGGCGTCGATGTCACCCACTTCGAGGTCGTCGGTGCTCCCGCCGTAGAACAGGTAGGTCTGGTGGGTGCTGTTGGTCCCGAGCAGGGCTTCGTCGAAGCCATCCTGGTTCACGTCTCCAGCGAAAGCGACGCTAGTACCAAGACCATCGTTGAGGGATGCGCCGCTGACGGTCGCAACAGCGACGTCGCCGAGCAGCCCATGTCGGGGAAGCGACTGCTCCAGCTTGTCGTCGCCGAGAATCAAGTACGCGCGCGCGTCGGGACGCTCGTTGCAGGCCACCGCCGGTTCCCCGTGGGCATCGTTGTGGGCGCAGAATCGAGACGGAGCGCCCACGATCAGGTCTTGGATGCCATCTCCGTTGGCGTCTCCCCGACCGGATAGGGCAAACCCGGCGGTTTGAGATTGATCGGGTGCGGTGAGCAGCGAGATCCCAGGGATGTCTTCGTCGATGTCGAGCAATCCGTTTGGCGTATCCCACAGGACGTAGACTCCGCCGGCGGCCAGCGCGGTGCCCTTTTCGAAGTCTGTCGTCTGGTATGCGCCGATGATCGGCTCGTCTCGTCCATCGCCGTTGAGATCGATGGCCGTGACTGCGCACCCCATGCGGGCCTCGTGTAGCGTTGTGGTCAGGATTGCGTCGGCGTCGCCGAGGCTGGACTCACCGGCAGGAAGCGGGCCGTATACCAGGTAGACCTTGCCCTTGTTGCTGTTGGCTCCGCAGGCTCCAACCATCAAGTCCTGGTGGCCGTCGCCATTGAAGTTTCCGACGGTGACAGCCCAGCCAGCGTACTCGCCAGGGAACGAGCCGACCAGCGTCGAAACCACCTGTTGGTCGAGCTTCTTGGTGAGCCCTCCGCCCGCGAGAACGTAGATTCGCCCGCGACCACCCTCCTCGGAAGGCGCGGCGATGACCAGCTCGCTGTGCAGATCGTTGCCGAACAAGTGACCTGCGGCCATGGCCCAGCCCGCCTCGCCGCCGGGCTCACCGGTGAACTTCACGGCGTCGGTCGTATCCAATCCACCACCCGCAGCCAGGTCGTCGGCGGTGTACAGGTAGACGCTGTCGACGACGGGCCCGCCCACCGCGAGGTCGGCCACGAAGTCGTCGTTCATGTTGAAGCCGCCCTGCAGGGTGTAGCCAAAGCGTGCAGCGGTGGAGCCGGCGATGACGGTGTGGTCGATCTTGTGGATGAACCAGGTGCCGGTGATGCACCCGGTGAGGGCGATGGCGGCGAGGGTTCCTGCAATTTGTGGGGTGGATGGACGACGGATCATGATGACTCCTGGATGAGCGTCGAGCCGAACTTGGAGCGACGTGAATCCAGAGGTACCGGCTCCCGATGTCAGCCGCGCCGCATGACGGCGCCATGGAACGAACCTGCAACCTCTGGGGGTGTGGAACTTCGTCAGAACAAGTGGAAATACCCAGTGAAAAGGGGCCAAATCGTCACGTCCAGCTGCGGTCGGCGGGTAGATCATGCCGAGAGTGATATCAGCGCCCATGGCAGCTGTTGATCTCGACATGCACGGGCCCTGGGCCGTCGTCGCCGGCGCGTCCGAGGGCATCGGCGCCGCCTTCTCTCGAGAGCTGGCCCGGCGCGGGTTCAAGCTCGTGCTCCTGGCCCGCCGTAGAGCGCCTCTGGATGCGCTGGCCGCTGAACTGAACACCGAGGTCGTCGTGCACACCGTCGACCTGGGGACCGACGACGCTCTGGAGGAGATCCGCGGGGTCACCGATGCGCTCGACATCGGCCTGTTGATCTACAACGCGGCCTTTTCCCCGATTGGCCCCTTCCTCGACGTGCCTCTGGCCCAGCGGCTCAAGGTGATCGACGTGAACTGCAAGGCACCGGTCCGACTGTTGGACCACTTCGCGACTCGGATGGTACAGAGGGGAAGCGGGGGCCTGCTGATCATGTCGTCGATGTCGGGCTTTCAAGGCTCGGCGTTGGTGGCGACCTATGCGGCGAGCAAGGCGTTCCTGATGGTCCTGGGCGAGTCGCTGTGGGAGGAGCTCCAGCCGGCCAACGTCGATGTGCTGGTCTGTGTAGCGGGGGCGACGCTGACGCCCGGTTTCCAGGACAATACGCCCGCGGATCGCCAGTCGTCGGCGTTTCCGATGACAGCCGACGCTGTGGCAACTGGAGCCCTCGCCCGCATTCGCAAGGGTCCGACCTGGATTCCGGGCGCGGTGAACCAGGCGGCTCACGTGCTCTTCGGCCGCCTCCTGCCTCGGGCGACCGCGGTCCGGTTCATCAGCGGCAAGACCCGCGAGCTGTACGGAGACAAGGAGTGAACTTCGACGCCACTGTCGGACCGCGCTGCCTGGTCACGGGGGGCGCCGGCTATCTGGGCGAGCACCTGTGCAAGGCGCTGGTCGGGGCGGGATGTCATGTGCGAAGCCTGGATCGAGTGCCTTCGGAGCATCCGGGAGTCGAGGCCTTGGTGGCGGATATTCGCGATGCCAATGCCGTGCGGAGTGCCTGTGCCGACATCGACGTCGTCTTTCACGCCGCGGCGATGATGTCCTTTGTCGGCATCGCTCCCCGGGCCGAGCGAGAGGCGATCTGGAGCGTCAACGTCGACGGGACCCGGAACGTCATCGACGCCTGCAGGGCCGAAGGGGTCGGGCGACTGGTCTACACCAGCTCGGCAAACGTGGTGATCGACGCCGAGATCCTCGAGGCCGACGAGTCGGCACCCTACGCTGCGACCTTCGTCGACCTGTATGGACCGAGCAAGGCCGAAGCCGAGCGCCAGGTTCTCGCAGCCAACGGCGACGACCTCGGAACAGTCGCGCTTCGACCGGGAGGGCTCTGGGGGCCGGGAAGGGGAGGGTTCATGATCGCGGCCTTCCTGGAGCAGCTCGCCCAGGACCGCTTTGTCGCCAGCATCGGTGACGGCACCGCGGTGGTCGACAACACCCACATCCACAACCTGGTCCGCGCCGAGCTCCTGGCGGCAGTCGCCCTGCTCGAGCGTCCGAAACAGGTCGGAGGTCGCCCGTTTTTCATCACGGACGAGGAGCGGATCAACGGCATCGAGTGGTTCAGACCCATCGCCGAGGGGCTCGGCTACGACTTTCCCACGCGGAGTCTGCCGGGGTCCCTGGCGTATGGGATCGCGTGGCTGTCGGAGGTCGCCTACTGGATGGGTGGGCCCGTCCCGACCCTGACCCGCATCGGGGTGCTCAAGTTGACTCGGGGCAGCAGCTTCGTGAACCACCAGGCCCGGGCAGAGCTCGGCTACGAGCCCGTCCTTCGGCGAGATGAGGGCGTGGCGCTGCATCTCGACGACTACCGGGCGCTGCTCGAGCAGCTGAAGGCGGGGTCGTGAACAAGACGGTGATGATCGTCTGGGACCCGCGCAAGCGCCCCCGCGCCGAAGTCCGATCTGCACTCCTGGAGCGCTGCGCGACGGCTCTCCTCGAAGACGGCGTGCAGCAGCTGTGGATGAGCATCGCCGACGACCGGGTCGGGGTGGCCTCTCCCAATCCCTTCCCGCTGTTCGAGCGGCGAATGGTCGCCCTGGTCAGTGCCTTCACGGAGGACGCTCGCGATGTCGCAGGACCGCTCCGCGTCGAGGGCTTCGAGGTTGCGAGCTATCACGTGGAACAGAGTGTCTACCGAGACTATGGCGATACCCCTGATGCGGGGAGGCGGGATTGGCCCGACGGAGAGCGCAGCCCCGGCGTCACCGCCGTGAGCCTCCTCGAACGACCGGGTCGCCTCGACCACGACGAGTGGATCCGCCGCTGGCACGGCCGCATGTCGAGCGTCTCCGAGGAGATCCAGCCGCGAACCCGGTACGTCCGGAACGTCGTCATCGCGCCCCTGAGTCCGGACGCGCCGCCCTTCGAGGGCATCGTCGAGGAGTGTTGGCCGTCAGAGCAGCACGTGTCCAGTCCGTGGTTGTTCTACGGCGCCGCGAACCCGTGGCAGCTGGTCCGGAACATGGTTCGCATCGCCGCGGCGGTGATGCACTTCACAACCCTGTGGCGGGTGCGGACGGTGATGATGAGCGAGTACTTCGTTGTCACTCGGGATCCACAGCCTGCTCCCGCGACATCGAGTAGAACCTGAAGTAGGCCCGCTGGCCCGCCTGCACCTCGGCTGGGTCCATCGAGACCAGCAGATCGTCGACCAGGGTGGCGACGCCCTGTTCGTCGACCTCGAAGGCAAACGCGATCGCCGGTGTCTGTCCACCCATATGGTCCGCGATGACGACCGCGCCAATCGCCTTGTCTTGGTATGCGGGATGCACCGCAGCTTCGACAAAATCCGGATCCGGATCGCCGCCGATTCCGAGTTGCCAGGTGTCGGTGGCCAGATCGTCGCGAACCTCGTCGTCGCAGGTGACATCGAGCAGCTCGCCGACCCCCTCGACCCCAAACCACCACTCTGTTTCGGCTACGAAGGGCGCGCTCACCTCATCGAGGGCGTAGACCGCTCCACAGGTGGTGAGTGCTTTCGAAAGTTCCGTCGGCTGTTCATGGGCCGAGAAGAGCACCGCCATATTGGGTGGGCTTTCAAGGCCGGAGATGGTGACCAGCTCCGCCCTGCCGATTGCGGGGTCGTACAGAAACTCCCCCGCCACCGACATCCAGCCCATGGGGTTCGGCTTTGGCTCGACAGCTGTGTCTGTCGGCGTGGGAGATTTGTTGTGCACCAACACGCCACCAGCGAAGAAGTTGTGCTCGGCGCCGTCGACCGTCAGGTCGTAGACCGTGTGCAGCCCGGGCCGCCGCTCCAGGGACCGGAAGGGGGATCGGTGGAGCCCCGCGGGCCCGCGCACGGCCAGGCTCTGACCCGGGGCGAGGTCGCCGGCCTCTACCCACTCGCGGCCGCGGACCTCGTAGAAGGGGTGGCCTGCCGTGACGCCGACGATGCGCGCGCCCGCGGCGTGGAGTGTCCACGTGACGCGGTCGTTGTGCGTGATGACGTGCGCGATGGGACGGGCCACCGTTCGGCGGGCGTCGAGATCGTAGCTGACCACCAGATCTCCAGGTCGAAGAGACGAGATCGGCACGGGACCCCTGGGCGTGTCGATGGGCGTCTCGCCGGCGAAGCAAGCGGCCGCGCCAGGGTCGTCGTCCTTGTCTTCGACCTCGTCTGGGACGTCCGGGCGACATCCCATCAAGGCGGCCATCGCGAACAACATGATTCCCATGTGTCGTCCTCTTCCTCCCGATTCTAATACCGGCTGGGATCCTTTTGATCGTGTTTTCGCACTGCTCGGGCAACACAGGAGATTTCATGCGTCTTACCCCAACCGCTGCGGTGCTCTTCGCCCTCGGCTGCGCACCGCCGAGCGACGATCAGCCCCATCGGCGAGATCACCACAACACGGCTGACGACATCGAAGCCGACCTCTCTGTCGAGGCGGACGACATCGACGTCCTCCCCGAGCAGGAGGACGGTCCACAGCTCTGCCAGAGCACCACGCGCTACGAGATCGAGACTGTGTTCGGCTTCAATGTCGATGTCCAGAACTTCGAGGCGGTGAGCTACTTCGATCTGGAGGGCCGGGCGCTCTTGACGCACACCTTCACTGGAGCGGTGGGCACGCCATTGAGTGGCGTCACGACCTTCATCTACGACGCCGATGGCCAGCTGATCGAGTGGATCTCCATGGATCCCTCGGGTGCCGCGACGTCCAGCGGCACCATGACGTACGACGCCAACGGCTTCCTCGTCGAGAAGGCGACCGAGTCGGGGTGGTTCACCACGTTCGACCAGTACGAGGTCGACGAGGTGGGCAATGTGCTGGTTCACCTGCAGACCCTGTTCGGCAGCACCGATCGCATGACCTACGCCTATGACGCGGAGAATCGGCAGATCGAGTACGAGCAGGACCGCGACGACGACGGCCAATGGGACGCGAGGTCGGAGACGACCTGGACCCAGCCCGGCAGTCCCGACTACGAGAAGGCGACGCTGTGTCTGTTCTGCAGCTACGCAGAGTCGACGACGTGGGGAACGGGCGACGCGGACACCGGCGAGCGGGTCACGATCGTCGACCACCACAACGACGGCACCAACGACATCGAGTCCACCGAGACCTACACAGACTTCGGAGAGCTCGAGCAGCTGGTTTCGGCGGAGTGGTCCCTCGGACAGCTGTTGGGCGACTACAACGGGATCTGGGAGTACGACGACGAGGAGCGGCTGGTCCTCCTCGAGTACACCTCGCGACGGATGCCGGACTACACCACCCACTACCGTCAGGAGGTGGAGTGGGTGTGTTCTGACCCGTGAGGGACCCGCCGTACCGACGGCTCTCCGGAAGGGTGAAGCACCCTGGGGCGATCACCAGGTGGACCAGACAGGGAAGCCGCGACGCCCCGGGAGGGCCTTCCAAGGGTTGGGCCAACGGGCGGACGTGGCTTTTCGAGGTGTTCGGTGACGGACGTCCGTCAGTTTCTGACGTTCCGTCAGTTTGGTATGGCGTGTCTGGAGGTTCCGGTTGCTCTTATGCGCCATAATTTGGGTGGATTTGGGCCTGATTTGGGCGGGTCTGGAGGGGTGGTTTGGTCGTCCTTGGGGCTGTGGATCCTCTTATGCGCCATAAATGTTCAGATACAGACTGTTACACGCCATCCCCGGAACGACCTGTCGACAGAACGTTTCCGAGGGCGGTCTGCTCGGGAGGCTGTTGAAGCGCGGGTGG
>Ga0315336_1003775_pt1 | contig 19440 bp, 21 predicted proteins | sample ASW5metaG_FD_204512 | JGI IMG/M metagenome (GOLD analysis project Ga0315336, IMG submission 204512) | Ammonia-oxidizing marine archaeal communities from Monterey Bay, California, United States - ASW #5 | ecosystem: Environmental > Aquatic > Marine > Intertidal zone | place: USA: California... | reverse complement strand
TAAAATCCATAAGGAAAGATTTACATCATCAACCGACTTGTAAACCTCAACGCGGGATTCAGCAATCTGGGGCGGATAGTTCTGGGCATTTGCGGATTGGTCTGCCAGGTTGCCCAACAGTCCAAACCAAACTGTCAAAAGTAAAAATCTACTCATTTCGCAAAACAAGGAAAGTGGGCGGTATAACGGCTGGCGGATTTGCGGCGAGCAGTTCACCTGCCTTCCAGAAAGTAATCGTTTCCGACCGACTCAGCCAATCGTGCGAGCCCGCAACATGCGCTTGTTATACGTCCACCCTCTTTAATTACCAGACGTAAACAGCTCGTATATCGATTGATCGTCAAGAGCAATTCCGTAAAGAAGAAACTCATCGAGCTTTCCTGAAAAATAGATCGGTGGACCATTTCTCGAGGCCACGCGACGACCAAATGAGGCAGGTCCTTCCACGTATTCCAGTCTCCGCGCATCACCATCAGTGTGACCCAATTGTCGCTCTCCGTTAACGTAAATCCTTAGGGAATCTACAGACTCAACGACACCGACAATGTGATACCATTCGCCAGGCGACAGCGCATTTGATGCGTGAAAGGTTTTCCGGCTTCCAGATCCCATGCCGCTTCCGTCTCCGAAGCTGACCGATGGATTGCTGCCGTTTGAATCGAAAGCAGCAAATACACCAGAATTTGCCTCCTCGTTGTAGTTGAGCGTGAAAACCGCAGAGGTGGATGAAACCTGGTCGACGTTCACCCAAAAAGCATAGCTAATAGGAGGTTGAATCTGTATCAAATTGCTTCCCTGAACATCGAAGTAGTCGTCTTGACCATCGAACAGAATGGCAGAATTTGGCCTAGAAAACCTATCCCTAGTGAAGGCGGTCCCGTGATTGATCCCATGGATTAAACCGAAAGGCTCCGAGTCCAGCGTGCCAGAGAATGAAAAGTGGGCGATCAGGCCTTCCGATGGGACTGATGATGAGGAAGAGGATGACGACGAATGACTTCTTGTTCCGACCAAGTCCGGTCGATCAATGGGCGTTGAATGTGAATCACATCCAGCGATTAGCAAAACGATAATTAAAAGCCGATTCGACATGCTTCAATGAACGCCAGAGGCCATTCAGATGATCGCGAATTCTGACCAATTCTAGATGTTGTCACGCGAACGGAAGAATTCACAGAGCTAACCGTGGACGTATAACGGCTGGCGGATTTGCGGCGAGCAGTTTACCCACCTTGTAGAAAGTAATCGTTTCAGACCGACCCAGCCAGTCATGCGAGCCCGCAACATGCGCTTGTTATGCAACCGGGACCTGTTCTTAGAGGAAGGTTATGCCTTTCCGGGCTGGCACTTACCTTGTTTTGCCCGTTCTGCAACTTAAAACCAGTCTTTTCAGTCGATGCGCGCTCTTGTAGTTATTGCGTTTCTGATTACGCTTCCGGTCTCGGCGCAAGAAATCAAGGATATCAATCCTGAAGTGGTTTGTTTACCCGGTTCCTGTCCGACCGGGAAATCGGGCGGCTCTGGATTCTGGGAAGACCAGTTTCGATACCTGAGAATTGAGCCGAGAGTTTTTGAAATTGGCTACAAAGGTCCGTTCACACTTACTGCGGGCGTGGTCGATTCAACCGTCCAAGGGGTCGAGATCCGCTTCTCGCCGTTTAATCAAGACGACAGCATCTTCGACCGTGAAGGTAGAGCGATGATGTATCTGGAGGACGGAGGAATAGACGGTGACGAGACAGCTGGTGACTTTGTATTCACGGCGAACAATGTATTTCTGACGTATGACGAGACTGCCATTGAAGAGGCGATCGCAGTCATGGGGCACTCAAGGTTTACTATCGTGGCCCGGTATCCGGATGGCAGCAAAAGCAGCTACAACTTGATGTTTGCAGCCTCCTCGCCTCTGGACATGTTTGCATACAATCCTGCTCATATGCCATTTGTGAACCTTAGGCAACTGTCAGAGAATGTGGTGGCGAGTGACCATATCATCAACATTGCCTACGACGAGGTCACGGAGCCCTCGCAATTCTGGGAGCAGGAATACCACAACTGTGATGTGGAGACTAACGAGGATTGTATCCTTGAGGAGCACATTACCGACCTTTTCCAGTTTGTAGCGAACGAGTACGATCATCTCGTGACCATTCGAGCAAACTTGCCGAGTCCCGACTCAATGTTCACTCTTATTGCAAATCCGATTGAGGGTATTGGCGCCAAAAGGATAGAAAACACGCGCTTCCCGTTCGCTTCGAGGCTGGTCGGAGTAACAGACTACCGTGTGAGTTGGGAGCCGCGGTCGGTTTCCTACATATTGACCGAGGGTCTGCTTCAACAGTACCAATATGACTTCACTCCCTGGGATGAAGTCAGTGATCGGCCTGACCTGGCTCCTCGATGGGGTAACGGGGAGTGGGGTGACTCACAGTATGGACAGGATGCTTTTGTGGTGGGCAAATCAGGCTTTGGGACGGAAGCGTATTATCGCGTCAATTCGGTCGAGCAGCTAACAGAATCCACTTGGCGCATCCACTACGATTGGAGCGAGTATGTGCCCCAAGTCGAGTACAACGACGTGGAATTGTATCTGATGGGTCTCATGTCTCCCGAGGAGAATCCGAAATCATTCAACTTATTCTGGGGCTGGGACGCCATTGAGTTTGAGCCTCAGTACACGGGATACCGGGATAGGCCCATGGCCACCGTCTTTGAAGTCGACAGCGTTGAGGTAGTATCGGTCGATGAGATGATCGCCTGGGGAGGTCCGCGTATTCCTTCTGCTGAGCAGCAAAGCAATAGCTGGAATGTTCTGTACTTCGTCCCTTTCTATCGCACGATGACGGCAGAGGAGCTTGCGGTCTACGAATACTACATTAAGGAGTATGAAAAGGAGCAATCAGACGTGCTCGAAACTACATTCTTTCAGGCAACTCGCGGAAGGGGTAGACTCAGTAGCCTGATCAGTTTTCGTGAGGGAGTAGGAGTCGATAGTGACGAGCTTCCGACTCGTCTTTCAATTAGCTCAGTGTACCCCAATCCCGCAACAACATCCGCATCTGTCAGACTTGAACTCGATACATCTGGTCCGGTGACCCTGGAGGTGTTTGATCTATTAGGGAGATCCGTAGCGGCCTCAAGCGAAACGTTCTTCAATGCCGGAGTTCACGAAGTTCGTCTCGAAATCAGCCAGTTGAGCACTGGAGTCTATTACGTTCGAATCAAGGCACAAGGCAACAGCGATACTCGTCCGCTGCTAGTCACAAAGTGAGGCAAATCCGGTAGTCGTAAGACGGCAGGAGCTTCAATTATAGCCGGCCTACCTCAGACCCACATCCCGGTTGCATAACGGCTGGCGGATTTGCGGCGAGCAGTTCACCGCACTAACAGAAATGTAGTCGATCCGAAGGAAAGTGTTGAGTGTTCTCACCTCGTACATGCATAACCCTGTACATCCACCTGAGGATCGAGAATCCTGATTCTCCTGAAGGCAGAGCCGGCGACAGCGAGCCCGCAACATGCGCTTGTTATGTTGCCCTGTTTCGATTGTCCGAGATAATCCCTCTGAGCTTCTGTACCCCCCAAAACAGAAATATTGCCACCGACGCCCATTGAGAGGCCTGCCGCAGTCGAATATGAAATATGTCAGCTCGATATTCAGCCATAGTATGCCACGTGCACGAAGGATTGAGCCCAGTGAACAGGTTAGAACAATTTGCTTGAATACTTGCAAAAAGACCTGCATCAGCCAATAAGTAAAGGGAAGCGCCAGCAGCGACGAGGAGAACCTGTTCCGAATTACTCTTTAGGACGAAGAGAATCAGCAAGAGGCAAGAAATCAGACCGAGTAAAGAAACGGCCCCTCCGACGTAGTCATTCTGAAGGAAGTAAAAAGGATTCGCTAGTTCACCTCTCGGAGCCCAGACATCAAACATTGTCCGGAAGTCGACCAAATAGGTCTGGAATAAAATGGTGCTATTCAGGATCAGAAAGAAGGCAAACACAGGCCACCATGCTTTCAAACCACTCAATAATTCGGTACGAAATCTTTCCATTTAAATTCAGGCAACATAACGGCTGGCGGATTTGCGGCGAGCATTCACGCACACCTATCAGAACATAACTCTTTCAAACCACCAAATCAGGTCGCGCGAGCCCGCAACATGCGCTTGTTATACGGCCAACAAAGCCTTCCAAAAGGGATTCCTGTCACAGACTTGACTCTAACACAGAAAATGAGTTTTGTTGATGTGCCCCAACCCTAGAAAAAGGACTCTCAGATGAAAAAGATAATGTTCATTGTTTCTGTTGTATTTCTTACGGCATGTGGGGACGCATACGTTGACTCTCAGGAGGATTATGCACCGACTGACATTGTACTTGAGGAGCAGCTTACGTTGAGTAAAAAGGGTGACAAGGTTCAAGTTTGCCACTATCCTCCTTCCTCTCCGTCAAATGTTCAGGTATTATCGGTAGGTGGGCAGGCGGCCAATAGTCACATCGCGAACCACGCTGGCGACGGAATCATCGGAGTTGATTACGATGAAAACTGTCAACCGCTCGACTGCCCCTGTTTTAGTCGTTCCGACCTGGACACTCACTTTCCAAGCGGCTTCTCCTTTGACTATGGGCCATTTTTTCAGGATGTCCCTCCTTCGCTTACGGACATCGCAGCGAGAATGCCATTGGACGGAGGGCGTAGACCCGCCGTAAATTTGTTCGTAGGTCTGGATTATCAGGGGGCCTTTTTCTGTGGTCTGGTCGATGAGCGGCTAGGAGACTACGAAGTCATCAAACCAATTTCGAACGGAGAGCAGGCAACGTGCGCCTCGTATATCCGAGACAAAGCGCTAGTAGAGGGATATCCCACCAGGTAAGAGCAGCAACAATTGGCCGTATAACGGTTGGCGGATTTGCGGCGAGCAGTTCACCCACCTTCTTAAAAATGTAGTCGTTCCGCGCTTGAATCGCAGAACTAACCCGTCCTTCCCAAGCACCACGAGTTCGACCCTAAGTCAAAAGACAAAAGCGTAGTCCTCCAGGCTATCCGCGCGGAACGACAAAGATCGCCTTCGAAATTGGCCACCGCCGGTCGGCGCGAGCCCGCAACATACGCTTGTTCTGCAACGAGGTACATCGGGTGAGGGCTACTCTACTTTCGATTTCTCACGGCTTCTCCCACCTTCACGAAGACAAAGACAAAGACTGTTAGCCTCAGCGCTTCTCCCCACTCGACGTAGGCTGCTCCCTCGAAAACCCAGTTCCAAAGATACTCAGCGGCTACGACCGCCAAGTACACAAGCGGTAGAGACCACAGATCGTTCAACTTGAAGAGCGGTTTCTTGGATTTCGTTTCGCTCATGTTTGTTAAAGTCGTTTGGTCAGTTGCAGAACGGCTGGCGGATTTGCGGCGGGCCAGGCCCACCTAACAGAAATGTAGTCGATCCGACCCAATGAATTGTTCGATCTTCTGGTTTTAGAGGATCGACTAGTCACGCTTTCCCGGAGTTTCTGTGTTCGTGGCATGCCCGCAACATGCGCTTGTTATACGTCCGAGGTCCCTGAGATAGGTCTGTCCTTTTCAGCAAGTCGAGATCTCATTGTATTGATCTCAATTTGAAGCCAAGAAAATAAGCCGACTGATAGCCACAGAACTGCATCCGGGCTTGCCTGAGAAAGACCATAGAACAATCCTCCAATGACGACCAGATAGAAAAAGATAGAAACGGGCCCATGGCCATTCACAACTGAAGCGACTCTTGATGGTTTTGCCATGATAGTATCAGGGTTAAGGACGTATAACGGCTTGCGGATTTGCGGCGAGCATTTGCACACCTGAAAGAAAGTAATCGTTTCAGACCGACTCGGCCAGTCGTGCGAGCCCGCAACATGCGCTTGTTATACATCCAGCCTGATTCCTTCGAAGATTGTGAATCTTAGTTAAGCTCTTGGCCTACCGGTCGTTAACAGTATTGATTGCCCTTCCTTCCCACCATTCAAAGAGCAACACATGTACAGACGCATCGCGATCGGTATGGCGTGTCTAACAATATTCCTTCTTTCCGCTTGTGTGGACACGAACCCACAAAGTGAAATAATCCCCGCTTGGGTTGAGGAAAACAGCCTAAATCAAGATTTTTTGATTTTCCAGAGGAGCGTGTCAGTTTCTGATGAGCTGACAGTTCCCTACATCCGTTCTCTAGAAATCGGACCTGAAGGTGAGTTTCTATTTGTATCAGGGCAAGCAGGTGCCGCTGTTCTTGATGAGAATGGCAATTTACTTCAACGACTTTCCCCCCAACAATGCCCTGAGCCCCACACCTGGTCTCCCTATAACGCGGTCTATTCTCCAAATGGCGGCATATTCGTTCAGGTCAATGCCAATGATGAGCAGCCGAACACATGGGGTTACTACTTTGACAATGCATATACCTGTATAACACCTGCCGATTCCTCGTTTCGAGGTGGGGATCACGCCACATTTTTCGATGACGACAACTTGTTCAGACTCCATGAGCGATTTGAGAACGGAGAGCACGAGACCCAGCTTCTTCACAGCGCGGCGAACGGAAGATCGAAATTCTTCAACCACCTGTCCGGCCCGTTTGACGAATTTCCAGGCGTCAACTATAGAGCAGCAGGTGGAGGAATGGACATAATCGGCACGGAGGTGTTTACTGCATTCGTGACGGAACCAACGGTCTTTGTTTATTCCCTTTCGGGAGATTTAAGGAGAGTCATTGGCGACGCACCACCCTTCTTTCGTCGAATACCGGAAGACATCCCTGTGGAAATTGGAATGCAGCGAAACTCAAATGTTGGAGAACTGTTGCGCTCCACTCAGTGGGTTACTCAACTTCATGCGGTCAATCAATCAACTCTCGTGTTTCAAATTATGCACGGCACCGAACGCAGATACGCGACCGAGTTCTACGACACTAATGGGCAAAGCCAGCTGAAGTCCCCTTGGCCCGATTTGGGCAGTCCAGTTCGGGCGGCAAAAGACGGATTAGTTTACTTCGTGGAACGAGGAAAGAACTCCAATGCAACAATCCACATTTTTCGGTTTGAGACGGATCATCAAGAATAGTTCTATCCTGGATGTATAACATGTCTTATGCGGATCAGCCGAAATTGTATCTGACAATAACTCCGCACGGGAAGGTAATGTAACTGCAAATGTTACATTAAGATAGCCGAAATCGAATCGACACATATTCGCACTAGCGCGGCATATCACCGCGCGGCAATTGACGCTTCAATATCCATGTGCAGCGCGGTATATCACACAAAATACTGAGCGATAAATCGCGGCATATCGCGCATCCGCAAATCAAGAAGTCTGTATCGACGATGAATTAGTTACGTGAAGAGACCAATCGGGTCAATTCGAAAAGCGAATGGACCCTACTTCACGACAGCCTGGCAATCTGGAAAGATGCATCCGCCTCACCTGCCGCCGACGTAATCTCGCGGCTAGTACCGAGAAAATTTACCTCGGATGGATTATTCGATTCATTCGGTACCACGGGGTCAAACATCCTGAAGAGATGGGCGCTGTCGAGATCAACGATTTCCTCTCGTTTCTGGCAACTCGCAGGCGAATCGCCGCCTCAACCCAGAATCAAGCGCTAAATGCGCTGGTCTTTCTTTACCGAGACGTACTCAAGATGGAACTGGGAGGCTTTGACGCCTTCATACGTGCTAAAAAACCCATGCTGCTCCCAGTTGTGTTGTCAAGAAGTGAAACTCAGTTGTTGCTGGGGCAACTCACGGGAGTACCCGGTCTCGTAGCAAGGCTCCTTTATGGCTCCGGATTGCGACTTTCGGAAGGCCTTTCTTTGAGAGTGAAGGACCTCGATTTCGAATACAACATCATTCACGTCAAAGCCGGAAAAGGAAACAAGGACCGAAAGACGATCTTGCCTGAAGAGCTACAGCCCAGCCTGAAACGTCATTTAGAAGTGGTGAGAAAGATTCACGAGACTGACTTAAGTAATGATTCCGGGAGTGCACCGCTTCCTTTTGCTTTCGAACGAAAATCTAATTCGTCTGCACACAGCTGGATCTGGCAATTTGTTTTTCCGTCTTCAACACTTTCTACTAACCCCGTTTCCGGCGAAATTCTTCGTTATCATCGCTCACCGAGTACTATTCAAAAGGCTGTTAAGGACGCCTCGAAAATCTGCCAGATCCCCAAAAGAGTAACCTGTCACACTCTCCGACATAGCTTCGCAACACATTTGCTCGAATCAGGGTGTAATATCCGGATCATTCAGGAGCTGCTCGGACACAAGGACGTTAGAACAACGACGAAATACACACATGTCATGCAAAAAGGCATGGCCATCAGGAGCCCGCTAGACCGCTAGGGAGGTCAATGCTATACGTCTAGGCTCCATCTCCCGACAGGTCAAAATCTTCGGGTGACAGATCATTGAGATCTTCGCCGCTTTCGTCACCCTCAAAGTGCGCATATCCTGCCGGGTGAAGTGGCATGAGGCCCGTTTCGGGTGAATAAGCACGAACGCCTTTCGTGGCGACCTCGATATTACCGATCACCGAACAGCTATCGAGTGCATCGACTTTCTCCACATCGGCGGGATCGACCGTAAACAAGAGTTCATAGTCTTCACCTCCAAATAACGCATATGCGTCTATATCATCCATCATTTGATCGGCGACGGCGCGCGTCTCGGCATCAAATGGAAGCGCTGGTACGCGAATGGTCGCGCCAACACTACTTCTGGTGGCAATGTGGTGAACTTCTGATGCGAGGCCATCAGATATATCAATCATGGAGGTTGGCTTTACGCCTGCCGTTTTCAATGCGTCAACAATGTCAAGCCGCGCTTTCGGTTGTAGCTGGCGCTGGATGACGTACTGGTGCGCCCCAAGTTCTGGTTCGTACGCATCTCCCAGGTCTTCAAGTTGCTGACGCTGGTCGAGCAAGACTTTCAGGCCCGCAAACGCGCCACCCACATCGCCGGATACGCAAATAAAATCGCCGACCTGGGCGCCGCGGCGAAATACAACATCACGTTCGTGCACTTCGCCCACAACGGTGATCGAGATATAAAGTGCATGCGCCGTGGAGGTATCGCCTCCCACTAATTCCATTCCGTAGAGCGTGCACGCTTGGGCCATTCCATCATAAAGCGCATCCATCATTTCGACAGAAAAATTGCGCGGCATTCCCATCGAGACCGTCGCATAGAGCGGCTTGGCATTCATGGCTGCCACGTCACTCACGTTTACCGAAATGGCCTTGAATCCCAAAAACGGCATTGGAATAAAGGAACGATCGAAATGAACACCTTCGATCAAAACATCTGTCGTAAGCACATGAAGTTTTTCAGGGCCGGCGCGATACACGGCGGCATCATCGCCTATGCCCTCAATCAGATTTTCAGATCTGGGGATATCAACAAGGCGTTCCGCCATTCGTTGAATGAGGCCAAACTCGCCAAGTGTGGATACGGGAGTAAATGACTGACTCATAATAATCGGACGCTAGATTCAGGGGGTGGGCAACACGGCGTCTCTGCCAACGCCACATCTCAAACGCCACAAGGCCGGCTTATTTTCCGGAAAAACAGATCTTTCCCAAAAATGCACGACCGCTGGCGCCGGTCACAGACGGCATACCGGTCGCTACGCCGCTCAAGGCTTCATGCGCGAGAATAGCAAAACAAATCGCTTCTTTGGCATCAGGATCCACGCCATGAGCAGCAGTCGTAACCACTTCGACGCCTGACAACCCCGACTCTAATCCCTTCATGATGGCCCTATTGTGCACTCCTCCTCCCCCCACAATTAAGCGTTGTGGCGCAACGGAAGAAAACTGTTCGATCGCCAAGAAAATAGACTGAACGCTCAACTCGGCCGCTGTCGCCATCGTCGAATCATGATCCAAATGCGCGCATAAACCCAAGAAAGAGTCGACGTACGATGCGTTGTAAAGCTCTCTTCCAGTCGACTTGGGGGGGGGTTGAGCGAAATAAGGATCCTGCAATAATTGTTGAATCACGCCCTCGTCCGCCACCCCGGACAGCGCTCGTTCACCTCCTTCGTCGTAAGAGACGTTAAAAAATCGTTCCGCCAGCGAATCGAGAATCATGTTCGCAGGGCCGGTATCGAACGCCATCACAGCGTCCCTCTCGCACCCGGCCGGCAGGAAAGAAATATTGGCTATCCCTCCGAGATTCAAAAGTGCCCGATGCTCCGAATTCGAGCTAAAAACGGACCAATCCATGTACGGGACAAGTGGCGCTCCTTCGCCTCCCAGGGCCATATCGCCCTGTCGAAAATCGCCCACAACGGTCACTCCTAACAGCTGCGCGAGCACCGATGGATCTCCTATCTGCAGCGTATAACCAGCCGAAGGATCATGATAAATGGTCTGTCCGTGAGAGCCAACGGCATCCACCGACGAAATATCCACGCCAGAATGCCGGCATATGGACCGCACGGCATCCGCGTACACGTGGGCTAAACTCGAGTTGAGCCTACCGATTGTCGCCACGTCAGAGTGCTCTGGGCTCGACACGCGAAGAAGCTCGGCACGCAATGCTGATTCATACGGAAAAGTGGCATGCTCAATAGTTTCGATCTCGATCCCCTGTCCCGTTCCTACTAACCGAGTAAGAGCAACGTCTACTCCATCCAGGCTCGTGCCGGACATCAGCCCGATAATGATATGTGGGTCTGGTCCAGAGTTCATGCGAAGCTACTCAGGATATGCGACCCTTCATTTCGTCGGCTTTCTTTCGGAACTCATCAGCTCGTTCAGGCTGCTGATCTGCCAGTTTCTCGTACACTCCAGCCGCCTCTTCGAAATAACTCTGATTGGCATAAATCCTTGCAAGTGTTTCGGAGACAACATCTTCGAGGTCCTGTTCCAGGTCTTCATCCGAAACGAGGGGTATATCCGGATTAGGAACGATGGCTGCCGTTTCCAATTCTTCAATCAATTTATCGAGGTCCTGGAATTGAGGAACGTCCGCGGGATCTTCTTCAGGGGAGCTAACCTCACCCACGGGAGATTCTAGAATCGTTTCACCAAACTGCTTCCCCAATATGGCATCCCGCAGGCCTGCTTCAATCACAGCATTTCCGGGGCCATGAAAGGCTGCTTGCTTCCACATGGTGAGTGCAGACGCTTGATCACCTTCTGATTCCAGAATCCGTGCGAGCAACACGCGAGCAGACAGATGAGACGGCACCTGATGCAGGATATTCTGTAGCATCAAGCGAGCCTCTTCCATTTGACCCGATTCCATCAGGTTGGCAGCAATTTTTATGTCTGGAAGTGACATGGGAGTGAGTTCAATAAAAACAGGTTACTCAAGCAAACGATGTGCAAAGCCCTTCGACAATTCGACAATGCGCAGCTGTGCCAAGATACGATGGCTACCAGTTCGACGTGGCTGCTGTGAAGACATCATCCGCAATTTTTTCTAATGCGGCGAATGCTGCAGTTTCTTCCTGACTCGGATCAAGCGGGTCATATTCTTCAAATGCCGAAAAACTTCGATTGAGCAGTTCTTCGTTTGTGGTCTGGTCAGAGTAAACGACTTGTGCGTTCACCGTGATTCGATTTCTGGTGGCCTGTTCATCTCCAGAAACGGACGTTGGCTGGTTTGAATATCGCGTAATCACGACCGAAAGCAGCGCATCTGCTGAGGTGTCGTTCTGGTCGAGCGATAGACGGGTTTGCTGAACGAATCGCTTAATTAGAAGCTGGGTCATCTCCTCGTCCATACCCGTCACAGTAGAAACAGAGTTGTCTTCTACGAGAGGAATGGCCACGGATGAGAGATGTTCGGGAATGCTGGCTCCCGTAAAGCTGTAGTAACTGCATCCGTAGAATAAAAACGTGATGCAGAAAAAGGCGACTATGAAACGCTTATCAGTCAATGGACTCGGCGGCTTCGATTTCTTTGAGTTTACGATACAGGGTGCGTTCGCTTATTCCAAGTGCCTCGGCCGTCTGACGGCGGTTGTTTTCGAAGCGTTTCAGAGCCGACAGGATGAGTGTGCGCTCAGCTTCTTCAAGTGTTTGCATCTCCGCCACGACTTCTCTTCCTCTGACCTCATCTCTGATCAGGTCATCTTCGATCCGGCTGGAATACCCCGATTGGTCCGCTCCTGATTCGAATTCGTAAGGCGCCTCCTCGATGAACGGCTCACTCCTGGGGTGATCCTCGTGCATAACCAAGAGTCTTCCGGGATCTTGCACGGTTGGACCACTTCCGCTTGATCGTGCGGTAGCAACTAGCGCTGCGATTTGCTCCTTGAGCTCTTTCACCTCACCGCGCATTTCAAGAAGTGTCCTATAAATGAGCTCCCTTTCTCTTGCACCAGCCGGTTCTTCCGCAGATCCGACAGCACCGAGCGGCACGAGTCCCATCCCTCCTCCACCGGCTGTTACTCCGCGCAAAAACTGGCGAAGGTCTTCACTCGAAACAGAGTCTCCACGCAGCAAAACAACGGATTGCTCTGCCACATTTCGTAGCTCTCGAATATTTCCGGGCCACCGGTAACGAAGCAACATTTCCTTCGCACTCAAATCGAGGCGCGGCGCAGATGAATTGTACTGCTGTGCGAATCGGTGCTGAAAGTGTTCGAAAATCGGAAGGATGTCATCGCGGCGATCCCTCAGCGGGGGCACGTGTAGAATCACCGTGCTCAGCCGGTAATACAGATCTTCGCGGAAACGACCGGCCTCCACCTCGCGTGCGAGGTCTTTATTGGTCGCCGCAATCACCCGGACATCACTTTTCTGATTGGTAGTAGACCCTACCCGACTGAATTCTCCGGTTTCAAGCACACGAAGAAGACGAACCTGAGCCGTCAGCGGCATTTCTCCAATCTCATCCAGAAAAATCGATCCGCCATCAGCCTCCTCGAAATATCCGATCCTTCTTTCAACCGCTCCCGTATAGGCGCCTTTTTCGGCACCAAAGAGTTCAGACTCAATCAATCCCTCTGGAATGGCTCCGCAGTTCATGATGAGCATGGACTTGTGCCTTCTGGCACTCATCTCATGGATGGCCTGCGCGAAGAGTTCTTTGCCAACACCACTTTCTCCCTCGACAAGAACCGTAATCTCTGTCCCGGCTACCTGTCGAACACGATCAAGTGCTTGACGAACTCCAGAAGACCCGCCAATTATTCCAAACCGTTCTTGCATCGATTGTCTGTCCATCGGCGCTATACCCTGCCAATTGGTTCGGCGAGCAGGGTCGCGGAGGTACAATCCGTCACGCGCACACGCACATAGTCTCCCTTTTCAAAGTCTCTGCGATCAAAAACAGTCATCTTATTGGTATCAGAGCGGCCAGAAAGCTGATCGTCGCTTCGCCGGCTCACGCCTTCTACGAGCACAACATGTTCTCTCCCAATTTCCGCCTGATTGCTTTCAAGTGAAATCTCGGACTGCAGGCTGATAATCTCCTGAAGCCTTCTTTTTTTCACTTCTTCCGGCACGTTGTCCTCAAATTTTCTCGCTGCATAAGTATCGGGGCGTTCGGAATACATAAACATGTAGGCGTGCTCGTATCTGACCTGAGACATCAACGACAACGTGTCGCGATGTTCTTCTTCTGTCTCATCACAAAACCCTGCGATGATGTCCGTCGAGAGGGCGACTCCCGGCACAATCTTGCGAGCCCTTTCGACGAGGGAGAAATATTCATCTCGCGAATAGGTACGCTTCATTCGCTGAAGCATATCCGTATTTCCATGCTGCACCGGCAGATGGATATAGTTACAGACATTTTCCTGCTCGGCGTGAATATGTAGCAGGGCGTCGGAGCAGTCCTTCGGATGCGACGTCGAGTAGCGGATTCTCAGAAGCGGAGAAATTTGCGATATTCGGAATAACAATTCAGCAAAATCGACAGTCGTTCCGTTCTGCCCATCACGGTATGAATTCACATTCTGACCCAACACCGTGACTTCGCGGAATCCCGATTCGACTAGTTGTTCGCACTCAGCCAATATGCTTGCAACAGGGCGACTCCTCTCGCGCCCCCGAGTGAAGGGCACCACGCAGAACGAACACATATTGTCGCAGCCGCGCATAATCGATACGAAAGAAGAAATGCCATTCGAATCGTAGCGCACCGGAGAAATGTCAGCATACGTCTCTTCTTTAGACAGCTGAACATTCACGGCTGCTTGCCCCGTATCTGTAGCGGCATTCAGCAGGTTGGGAAGATCGCGATACGCATCTGGACCGACTACAATATCAACCAGCTTTTCCTGATCGAGCAGCCGCTCGCGAAGGCGTTCGGCCATACACCCGAGCACACCGAGTTTCAGGTCCGGGTTGCGTTTCATCTTATGCGATCGAAGCTCAGCCAGCCGGCGGCGCACTTTCTGCTCCGCGTTTTCGCGAATAGCGCACGTGTTGATCAGGACAACATCGGCCGCCTCGACGTCGTGCGTCAATCCGTATCCATTTTCACGCAGAACGGAGGCCACAATCTCGGAGTCAGAGACGTTCATCTGGCAGCCATAGGTCTCCAAATAGACCTGTTTACTGCCGCGAGAAACAGAAGAAACCTGCTTTGGTGCGTCTAGATCATTGAGGCCATCCGGGCCGTCAAGAATGGGAATGTCGGTAATAGGCTGCATTAAGTGGGCAATTCTGATTGGGCACGCTCAAAAGTGCCGTTTTGTCTGTTTTTTCCTGAAATCTATCGATTCGAACCCGTGCAACCCCTCAAAACGAAGCAGGTTCGCACTTCGATGATAAATTTCCCGACAAAATGTCAGGTTACCCAAATCTCTATGAGAGCTGTTATTGCGCCTTTCTCCACTAACCGAGCCGTTTCTGATGCCGTATATTTTGTCCTCACATTTAGAGCGCGAACGAAAGAAATATTCCGATGGCTGGCCACAGTAAATGGTCGAAAATAAAACGGGGCAAGGCCGTTACAGACTCCCGTCGATCGCAGGTTTGGGCTCGCAAAACACGGGATATCATGATCGCGGCACGCGAAGGTGGTGGTGATCCCGGGATGAACGCTCGGCTTGCTCTCTGTATTGAGAAAGCCAAAGCGACAAATATGCCCAAGGACAACATCGAGCGCGCAATTAAACGAGGTACGGGTGAAATCGCGGGTGCCGACTATCTAGAGATGACGTATGAAGGGTTCGGTCCTCACGGTATCGCCATTTTTGTGGAGGCTCTCACGGACAACACCAACCGTACCGTTGCAGACGTTCGCCATTTGTTTGGAAAACACGGTGGAAGCCTTGGACAAAATGGGACGGTCGCGTTTCAGTTTGACCGAAAGGCGATCTTCGATATTCCGCTTGAAGGAAATGATGAAATGGAGCTGTTCGAATTGGTGGTAGAAGCGGGCGCAGAAGACCTCACGCAGGAAGACGATTCGTTCATTGTGACCGCTGGTGTAGAATCGTTTGGTTCGGTTCAAACAGCACTTGAAGCGGCCGATGTGACAATCACCGAAGGCAATCTTCAACGCATTCCGAATACAACAACCAGCTTGGATTCTGAATCTGCTCAAGCAGTGGGTAAACTGCTCAACCTGCTCGAAGACCTTCAGGATGTGCAGGCGGTTTATTCGACGCTCGAAATGGATGACGCCACCATCGAAGCGCTCTCTTGAACGCTGCTTCAAACACCATTTGATTGCATGATCATTCTCGGCATCGATCCTGGCTCCACAATAACCGGTTTCGGCGTTGTCCGTAGCGGCAAGGCTGGCGATGAAATGCTGGATTGCGGTGTCATCCGCTTGACCAATACCAAAGATCACCCCCTAAAGCTTAAGCAGATTTATGAGGGTGTGACCGAATTGATCGACCAACACAGCCCAGATCTTTGCGCGATTGAAATGCCTATTTACGGTAACAACCCGCAGTCAATGCTGAAGCTCGGTCGGGCGCAGGCAAGTGCGATGCTTGCGGCGCTAAATCGACAGATTCCGGTCACGGAATACACGCCAAAGGAAATCAAGAAAGCAGTCACGGGAAACGGAAATGCTTCAAAAGAGCAGGTCCGGTACATGATCGAAACCATGTTGGACATGCAAAAAGGAAGCAGTATCACCATGGACACGTCCGACGCACTCGCCGTTGCGATGTGTCACATTCATCGAGGAGCTACTTCGAAAGGCGGCACGTTCAAGAACTGGGAAGCATTCGCCCGAGCAAATCCGGATCGCCTCAAATAGAGGGACAATGGGTTTTATTCGTCGTCCTTCTTCTTTTTAGCTGCTTTCTTCTTGGTTGGCTTCTTTTTCTTTTTGGGCTTCTCCTCGACTTCCTCTTCGTCGTCCTCGTCCGCGTCTTCTGCCTCTACCTCATTGTCATCTGAAGACGCTTCAGCCTCGTCATCAGCAGCATCGTCGCCATCTTCTTCTTCGCCATCATCATCTTCGTCGCTATCGGCCGCATCTTCACCACCATCAGCATCCTCTTCAACGGCCGCATCTTCCGCCGCCGCTTCCTCTTCTGCAGCCTTAGCCGCCTCAGCTTTGCGACGCTCGTTCTCTTTGTCTCGCAGATGATTCGTAAATCCACGCTCTTCGTCACGTAGTTGTACGATATGTTCAGTCTCTTCTTTTGGCACACCCCCGCGACTCATATGAAAAATGAGATGTGCGATTTGTTTGTCTTTGTTTGGAGCTTGGTTCCACTCTGGATGAGCTTGTTCAATGATCGATATCAGAATCCGGACGTAGCCATACCGCTCCTCAGGTGTTTTCAGCTCTCCAATTGTTAGAGCGAATAGGTCGGCGTTTCGTCCAACCTGACGGTCAACAATTTTCTGTTCGTACTTCATGGGGAGATGCTAGCTAAATGAGTTGATATCCAGAGAATCGTTTGCGTCGCCTGGGGAGGTCAACATGAAGTGGATCTGAAGTCCGTAGTGATCCTCGATCCCAGCGACAAACGAAGAGCTAAAATATGGAAGGCAGACGCCGCAACCAAGCTTCCGTATACTTTAGGCACAACAGGTGAACTCAGCAAGCGCGACCTGCGTTGTAGCGCCTTCATCAGCCAAATTGTGCGAAATTTACAGATACCATATCGATTGGAGTTGTTGCCCGCAATCCCGGCGTTTCACCGGAGAGCGAGGCAAAGCAAAGATTTCCTGCTGGGACAACTCGTTTATTATGGCCCGATGCCGTTTTATTATGGCATTGGAGAGGTAACTAACACAATCGAAGGATACATCGCTGTCGATTTTCGAGGTACGGGCCAATTCGGAGTCCACGAAGACATGTTCAGCCCGGAATACTTGATTCCGATCCCTCGTTCAACAATGTCGATCCTCTAAAAGACAAAAAGCTGGGCTTGTGCAATGAAGCGATTCCTCATCCTCATGCTGCTCCTACCCGCTGCCGTTGGCTGCGGACCAAAACAAGAAAGCATTCCTCTTCTCGACGGAAGTGTGGATGATTTCGAGGATGGTGATGTCTACAACAAGCTCGGATTTGAATGGGAATCTGTTTCAGGAGGTGCGGAGGCAGATGCGACCATTTTCATAGAGGCAGGAGGACAGCCAAGATCCAGGTACAAGATGACAATTGGTGGAATGCGGCCATTTGGATCGTCGAACGACAAGGTAGCCGGTGCGCGTGTTCTTCTCGGCCAGGCGCTCGAGGCCGGCCATTCGGAAGTCACGAACGTAACTGCATACCGTGGGCTTGAAATTCGAATGATGGGAACACCCGGATCCTACATCGTTCAGATCGGCACGGAAGCTGTGACAGATTTCGACTTCTATAATTCATACATCGAACTGTCACCAGAGTGGAATTTATTCCGTATACCCTTCTCTGAATTCAAACAAGAAGGATTTGGCGAAAGCCGCGGATGGACCGGACATGATCTGACCCACGTAGCGGTATACTCAAACATATTTGGACCTTTCACGATCGCAGTCGACGATATCCGGTTTTATTAGGGCGAAAATGCTCAAAACCGACGTCGCTCAATAGCTGCGGCAAATCATCGGCGACGCATGCCTATTTTGAAAGTCCAGGGAATCTCGAAGCAATACGAGAAGGTCCTGGCGGTAAATAATATATCGTTCGAAGCACAACCGGGTAGAATTCTCGGATTGCTCGGACCTAATGGAGCGGGAAAGACCACTACGATTCGAATGGTGACGTATATCACCATCCCGGATTCTGGTCAAGTCCTTTTTGGCTCTGAAAAAGTTGGGCCATCGAGCCAGGAACGCATGGGCTACCTGCCCGAAGAGCGCGGCCTGTATAAAAAAATGAAAGTTGGCGAGCAGCTCATGTACTTCGCCGAACTGAAAGGGCTTTCGAGATCGATCGCGAAGGAGCGTGTTCGCTACTGGCTCGATCGCATGGGGGCTTCGGACTGGGTCAGCAAAGCAACCAACGAGTTATCGAAAGGGATGCAGCAAAAGATTCAGTTCATCGCAACGATTCTGCACGATCCATCTCTGCTGATCCTGGATGAACCCTTTGGAGGTCTGGACCCGATCAATGCAGATCTTTTACAAGATGTCATTTTGGAACTGAAAGACGAAGGTCGCACGATCCTCTTTGCGTCTCACCGTATGGAGCAGGTTGAGCAGTTGTGCGACGATATTTGTCTGGTTTCAAAAGGTGAAATCGTCGTCAAAGGGGCGCTTTCGGATATCAAGAAGCAGCACGGAAAAAACACCGTGATGATCAATTTTGAAGGGAGCGACGCATTTCTTGATGGCCTAGAATCTAGCGGCGCAGTCCGAGTCAATGCTCGTAGCACGCGACACGCAGAAGTGAGATTGCTCAACGGAACGCCTTCGAAAACGGTGCTCAGGGCAGCGCTCGATAGCGTGCAGGACATCACACGATTTGAATTAGTAGAGCCTCCAATGAGGGAGATTTTTGTGACCGCGGTCACCGAACAGCAGGGACAGCAGGCGCTAGCCGCGGAAGAGGTTTAGAACTATGACAAAGAATAAAATATTTATTGTGGCTAAGAACGAATTTATGAAGCGGGTCAAGACGCGCTGGTTCGTTTTTACAACTCTGCTCGGCCCGATCGTTTTAGTCGGATTTTTTGCCGTCATTGGATTCGTCACGGCATCTTCCATTGAAAACAACGAGTCAACCGTACTCGTGCTCGACGAAACGGGAAGGCTCTATAGTCAATTCGATGGAATCGACGAAGACATCACCTTTGTGGATGCGCAGGGGACGGAAGAAGTGTTGAGGCAGCAAGTCCTCGACGGCGAAGCCGACGGCTATCTCGTGTTGCCTGAGGATATCGTGACCGGCGATGTCGAGGCTCGCTACTACACAATGGGTGGAGGGATCGGAGAATTTGCCTCTGACTTACGATTCTATCTTCGTAGTGCCGTTCGGACGGCCCGCCTTGAAGACCAGAACGTCGCCAGTGAAGTCTATGACATTATCAATGCGCGCGTCGGCCTTG
>Ga0315336_1003774_pt1 | contig 19443 bp, 19 predicted proteins | sample ASW5metaG_FD_204512 | JGI IMG/M metagenome (GOLD analysis project Ga0315336, IMG submission 204512) | Ammonia-oxidizing marine archaeal communities from Monterey Bay, California, United States - ASW #5 | ecosystem: Environmental > Aquatic > Marine > Intertidal zone | place: USA: California... | reverse complement strand
GGGATACCCCGGGGGTTCGCAGGGAGGGGGACGCGATCGAGATCAGCTGGCAGGGAGGAGGCAGGTCCTTCGATCTCGCTGGTTTCAAGATCCCCGGTGAACACAACCGCGACAACGCAGCCACTGCGGCCTTCATTGCCCTGGTGCTCGGTGGAGATCCGGACGCCATCGCCGCGACGCTGCCGCGGCTTCATGCCCTGGAACACCGAATGGAGATCGTGGTCGACCGGGACGGCGTCCAGTGGATCAACGACTCGAAGGCTACGAATGTGGATGCGACCCGCGTGGGGCTCACAGGTCTCGATCGCCCAGCCGTGGTACTTCTCGGCGGCAAGTCCAAGGGACCGGGCTTCGATGTGCTCGCGCCGCTGCTCGCCGATCAACGCGCGGTCATTTGTTTCGGCGGTGATGGACCGGCGATCGCCCGTGAGATTCGCGATGCTGGTGTCGGCGTTCTCCAGGAAGGCGGCATGGCTGCCGCGGTCGCCCTGGCGGCCCAATGTGCGCAGCCGGGAGACCTGGTCCTCTTGAGCCCGGGTTGCGCCAGTTTTGACGAATTCGACAACTTCGAGCACCGGGGTCGCGTCTTTCGCGACCTGGTGAGGAGTCTTTGATGGAAGAGATGGAGACCACCGAGACGAGCCGGAGCTGGGATTGGCCGCTGGTCGCGATCACAGTTGTCCTGGCAGGGCTCGGGTTGCTGATGATCCTGTCGTCGAGCTCACTGAGTGCGGACGCCCGGTATGGAAACGCCATGCACTATGTGACCCGGCAGCTGGTTGGCATGGGCATGGGTGGCGCGCTGGCTTTCGTCGCGATCGTCGCGCCTTGGACGTGGCTTCGACGCGCGTCGTGGCCGGCCTATCTGGCGACCATCTTCCTGATGGCGCTGGTCATGACGCCTCTCGGCTACTCCGCCAACGGCGCGACGCGATGGATCAGCCTCGGACCCATCAATCTCCAGCCGTCCGAGTTCGCCAAGCTCGCGACCATCGTCATCATGGCCCACTACCTGTCCTGTAACGAGGGCCGACTGCGGGACGTGGTTGGCGTCGTTTTCCCAGGTTTGACCTTGATGGTTCCTCTGTTGGTTCTGGTGATCTTCCAGCGCGACTTTGGAACGACCGTCATTCTCATCGGCCTGGCGGGTGTGCTGTTGTTCGTCGCCGGTCTTCAGTGGCGGTACATCTTCGGTTTGCTGTCCGGGGTGATCGCGCTGCTGTTTGGCCTCATCGTCATGGAACCCTTCAGAATCCGACGGTTGATGAGCTTTCTGGACCCCTTTGCCGACCCCGATGGCGCCGGCTACCAGGTCGTTCAGGGTTGGATTGCCCTGGCCACTGGCGGCTTGACGGGCGCCGGTCTGGCCTCCGGTGTTGCCCAGCGCGGCTTCCTGCCCGAGGCCCACACCGACTTCATCGTTGCGGTCATCGGCGAGGAGTTGGGCGCGATTGGCTGGACCGTCACGGTCCTGTTGCTGGTCGGCCTGATCTGGCGGGGAATCGTCATCGCTTCGCGGTCGGATTCCCTGTTCGGCATGCTCGTGGCCGTAGGCATCTCCGCGATGTTCGGGGCCCAGGCCATCATCAACATCGGCGTGGTTGGAGGCGTACTCCCCGCAAAGGGGCTCGTGCTTCCCTTCCTGTCCTATGGAGCCTCCGCCGCAATGCTCAATGTGTTCTGCGTCGGCATCCTGCTGAGGATCAGTATGGAGACTGAGGCGAGGGTCGAGATCCCGCAGCGTGCCGAGATCCCACGGGCTACAACGCCGGCATGATGTTCCGCGGCAAAGTTCGAGTGATCCATTTCGTCGGCATCGGCGGAATCGGGATGAGTGGCATCGCCGAGGTCCTCCTTACGCTGGGCTTCGAGATCCACGGCTCCGACCTCAGGGCCGGCGCATCGGTGAAGCGACTTCGGAAGCTCGGAGCGCTCATCCACATCGGGCACGACGCCTCGAATCTTGCCGACGCCGATGTGGTCGTTCGCTCGACCGCTGTCGGTGTGGACAATGCAGAGATCAAAGGTGCTTTGGACCGGGGTATCCCGGTGATCCGTCGCGCCGAGATGCTCGCCGAGTTGATGCGACTCAAGCACGGTCTGGCGGTCGCGGGCACCCACGGAAAGACGACCACGACCTCGATGCTCGCCGCTTGTCTGGCTGCTGGAGATCTCGATCCCACCGTCGTCATCGGCGGGCGTTTCGATCATCTCGGTGGCAGCAACGCGCGCCTGGGCGCGGGGGAGTACATGGTCGCCGAGGCCGATGAGTCGGATGGGTCCTTCCTTTTGCTCAATCCGACGGCGACCATCATTACCAACATCGATCCCGAGCACCTCGATCACTACGGCACGGTCGAGGCCCTCGAGGAGAGCTTCGTGGAGTTCGCCAACGCCGTTCCCTTCTATGGATTTTCTGCGCTGTGCCTCGACCATCCGCGAGTGCAAAAGCTGATGACTCGGGTTCGGCGGCGGGTCGTGACCTACGGATTTGCGCGACAGGCGGACTATCGTTCGAGCCAACCCACCTACGACGGCCTGGCGACGAGGTTCACCGTCTATTCCGGAGACGATGAGCTGGGGCCGATCACGCTGGCGATGCCTGGACAGCACAACGTCTCCAACGCCACCGGCGCGATCGCGACTGCCATGGAGCTGAACATCCCGTTTCACAAGATCCAGAAGGCTCTCCACGGGTTTTCGGGAGTACAACGTCGGTTCACGGTGGTCGGACAGAAGGCCGGAGTGACAGTCATCGACGACTACGGGCACCACCCCGTCGAGATCCAGGCCACTTTGGAGGCCGCTGAGAGCGCCTTCCCACAGAGGAAGGTGATCGCCGTCTTTCAGCCGCATCGATATTCGCGTATCCAGGATCTCTGGGCCGATTTCTGCGGTGCCTTCAACCGAGCGGCCGAGGTCGTGGTCTGTCCGGTGTACGCCGCGGGGGAAAAGCCCATCGAGGGCGTCAACCACGAGCGAATCGCACACGAGATGCGAGAGCGCGGGCATCGCGGAACCAAGGCGGTGGCAGATCTCGACGAGGCCGTGAAACACCTGGTCGAGACGGCGTCCGATGGAGATGTGATCATTGCGCTCGGAGCGGGAAACGTGAACACCATCTGCGCCCGGGTTCTCGAAGGCATCGGTAACTAGAAGTGAACGACGGTCTCGCGGTCAGGATCAACGAGCCGCTGGCCCGCCACACCGCGCTGCGAACGGGGGGCCGCTGTGAAGCCTGGGTCGTCGTACATCGCGAGGCGTCGCTCGCGCCGATGATCGCCGATTGTCGGCAAGCGGGCTGGAAATGGACGGTGTTGGGGGCCGGCACTCGCACCATCGTCCGGGACGGGCCAGTATCGGGCGTGGTGTTTCGCCTCGGAACCGATTTTGCCAGGCTCGATGCCGTAGACGGGGGGTTCCTGGCCGGAGCTGCCGTCCCGGTGCCGGCCGTGGTGGCGGCGGCCAGAGCGGCAGGGTTGACCGGAATCGAGGCCTTCGCAGATGTCCAGGGCTCCTTTGGCGCATCGCTGGCGCTCGACAGCGGATGGGCCGACTGGGTCACCTCGGTGAGATTTCTGCATCGCGGTAAGGTCCGCGAAGCGCCGCTCGACGAGGTACAGGGTCGCAAGCGGATCCTCCTCGGAGCACAGCTATTGCTCGCTCAGGGCGAGTCGCGCAGGATCGGAAAAGCGGTCTCCAAGCAGATCGCCAGTTCCCCGCCGGGCTCATGGTATGTGCCTCCGAAGCGGCGCAATCTTCGCAAGGTCTTCCGATCCGTGCAGCTGCCAATGGTCCGCCTGAGGCGCGTCGCTATTCCCGATGCGGCACCCGAGACACTGGTCAATCTCGGCGGTGGAACTGCCGCCGACCTCGCGCTGTTGCACAAGTCGGCGTCCGACCGGGTGAAGAAGTCGCGCGGACTCGACCTCGACTCCCGGCTAAAATGGATTGGCGCGAGAGTTGCACCTTCCTCCCCCTGATCCCTCCCTTCCTTCCTTCCTGGAGCCCCAATGAACCGCAACCAACGCATCGGCGTCCTCATGGGCGGCCTGTCCACCGAACACTCCATCTCGATGAAATCTGGCAAAGCGGTTGCCGAGGCTCTTCGCGAGCGTGGCTGGAGTGTCGTCGAGATCGTGGTCGACCGCGATCTGCCGGCCAAGTTGGTGAAAGAGAAGATCGAGATCGCCTGGATTGCCTTGCATGGGCGCTTTGGAGAAGACGGTTGTGTCCAGGGTCTGCTCGAGGTGATGGGCATTCCGTACACCGATTCCGGCGTTCGAGCGAGCGCGGTCGCGATGGACAAGATCGCCACGAAGGCGGCATTGGCCGACGAGGACTCCGTTGTTATGGCGGCCGACTGGGTCGCCCGGGCAGGCGAACCGCTCCCAACGGTTGTGTTTCCAGTGATCACCAAGCCCGCCGTCGGTGGTTCGACCATTGGCATGGCCATCTGCAAGAACAAACGCGACCTGGAGACGGGTGTGGCCGCTGCCCTCGATCTGCATCCCGAGGTGCTCCTCGAGGAGTACGTCGATGGGGAGGAGATCACGGTGGCGGTTCTCGATGGTCAGCCCCTTCCGGTGGTTCGGATCCTTCCGGACTCCGGTTTCTTCGATTACGAGGCCAAGTACACCAAAGGTAGAACGGTCTACGAGGTACCGGCTGGCATCTCGGCGGAGACCGCGAGAATGGCCCAGGCGGCAGCAGCCGCCTCGTACGCAGCGATCGGATGTCGTGGATTGGCCCGTGCCGACTTCATTGTCCGCGCCGACGGCGTTCCGGTGTTCCTGGAGATCAACACGATTCCCGGCATGACGGCGACGAGCTTGAGTCCGATGGCGGCCGGGGCCGCGGGCATTTCCTTCGAGGAGCTGGTCGAGCGGGTGCTCATGAGCGCCACCTGTATGGACTCCGAGATCGGCGAGGCCTGCTGCTAGACTGACCCCGTGATGGGGCCTACGCCTTTGCCGCCTGTTCCGACTCAGATGCGACCTCTGGAGGTGCCTCTTCCGGGACATCGCTCGGCTTCAGACGCAGCGCGATGGCTCGCCCTCCGCCGAGTGCTGCTGCGGAGCAAACCAAGACCACGGCCAACGTCGCGCCGAAGCTGGTCGCGTCCGTCCGACCCCACTGAAAGTCGACGTATCTGCCGACGATCAGCCCGATAACGCTCAGGCTGGCGATGCCGATTAGCATCCTGTCCTGGCGCACATAGGCGACCCAGAGCACCGTGCCGCAGAGGATGGCGGCCACGGCGTTGAACAGCACGACCGTCAACGTTCCCGGCAAGGGGATGAAGGAGTACACGGCGAGCAGCGCGAACAGGGCAATGCTGATCGGCGCTTCGGTGCGGGTGACGCGAACCAGGTACTCCCGGAAGTAGAAGTTCGCCGCGGCGATCGTGCTGCCGAGGACGCTCATTACGACCACCGCCATCACAAACCGTTGGGAGGCTTCGACGGAGTGGATATTGGTACCGCCGGTGCTGTAGGCGCCAAAATAGTGGAATGTGAGTGCGTAAAGACCGATCATACCGACCGCGACTCCGGCGAGGCGAAAGGTGCGCGCCACCGGCCACAGATGCTTGAAAGCGAAGTGAGTTCCTCCGATCTGAAAGAGGAGCAGCCCCGATGCGAGGACGAGGACCGGCACCACTCTAAGCCGGTCGTAGACCTCGATGGGGTCCATGTCCCGGAAGGCATACAGGCTGATCCAGGCGAAGAACAGGAAATTCGCCAGGCCCGTGACTGACGGAACACGCGCGACGTAGACGACGGGCAGGATGGTCAACAGCCAAAGGAGGGCCAGGCTGTGCCAGGGAATGGCCATGTCGTTGGCCAATGAAAATCCGACCAGGACCAGTCCGGTCACCAGTGATGCCGCGAGCAGCAAAGCGGTGTCTGCCCACTGTCCGACGGCCCCGCCCGTATGCAGGTCGGCGATGAGTTTGTCCCCGGTTTCTGCGGAGATCAGTCCGCGCGCCACCCACGCCCGGATCTGTCGCTCTTCCATAGGCTTTCTCCCTCCGGTTTCTTTGACTTAACCAACGATTTCGCCCCAGGGGTTGACCGGATCATTGTCGCCCTCGAAACGCCATTAAGATCCAGGCGATCGATCGCGGTCGAAACAGGCGATCTTCCCAGTGTGAGAAATCCGGAATTCGCAGTTGATGTGAGACGCCAGGCTCGGTAGAAAAGGTGTACCCCCGGTTGGGTATCAAACCCGACCACGTCCTCCCCCTCGGTCTTCGGACCAACCCTCCCTCCCCAGAACTCACGTCTCTTGACCCCCTCTTCGACCATTGGGCTCGGGCCTTGGTTCCGATCCATCATCGCTCTCGCATTGACACTCCCCCTCGTCGGTGCGTTTTCGGTGGTTCGGCCCGACTTGATGGTCGTCGAGGAGGTTGCCTTCGACGGGACTCGTCGCGCCGGACCCGCGGCGCTTCGTCACCTCGCTGACATCAGCAACGGAACGACCATGTTCGGAGTCGATCTCGACGACGCCGAGCGCGGTGTGGAACGCCATCCGTGGGTACGAAGCGCTCGGGCCTCCCGGGTGTGGCCAGCTACCGTCGTCATTGAAATCGAGGAGCACGAACCCGTCGCGCTGCTCCACTACGGGCCAGGCCATGGTCTGCACTATGTAGGCGAGGATGGAACCGCGTTCGCGGCCGCCTCCTACGACGATCTGGACTACCCGAGTCTGACCGGAATCGACCCACACCTCGAGAGCCTGCATCCAGAGCTCCCGAAGTTGGCCATCGACAACGCTCTCTGGCTGTTGACCGCCCTCGACGACCGCGGACTGATCGCCCGAGACGCCGTCTCTGAGGTGGCTTTTTCCCGGACGCATGGTTTGACGCTGCACATCAGCGACCCCCCCGGCGGCACCCGTTTCATCTTTGGCCTCGAAGGGCTCGACCGCCAGGTCGATCGCCTGGCCATGCTCCTCGACCGTGGCGATCTCGACCTCGGTCAACCCCACCTGGTCGACCTGGCTCCCGCATCGGTAGCCATCGTCAGGCCCCTCACACTCCCCACCGCGCAAGCAGACATCTAGTCGGAGACCCCCATGATCGAAATCGTCGAAGAAGAAGAAGGCGTGCCAACGGGCGCACGGATCAAGGTCATCGGCGTCGGTGGCGGAGGCGGCAACGCCATCAACACCATGATCTCCGCCGGCCTAACAGGCGTGGAGTTCATCGCGATGAACACCGACTCTCAAGACCTGCGTCGCTCGCTGGCGCCGCGTCGATTCCAGCTCGGCAGCCAGTTGACCAAGGGCCTCGGAGCCGGTGCAAATCCCGAAGTCGGTCGCGAGGCCGCGCTCGAGGACAAAGATAGAATCGCCGAGCTCGTCGTCGGGGCCGACATGGTCTTCGTGACCGCCGGAATGGGCGGAGGCACGGGAACCGGTGCGGCGCCGGTCATCGCCCAGGTCGCCCGCGAAGTCGGTGCGCTCACGGTTGCGGTAGTGACCCGGCCGTTCTTCTTCGAGGGCAAGCGCCGTCGCCGTCAGGCCGAAGAGGGCATTGAAGCGCTGCAACAGGGCGTCGACACGCTGATCACCATCCCGAACCAGCGCCTCGTTGCGATGGCGTCGGAGCGGACCAGCATGAAAGAGGCGTTCCGACTGGCGGACGAGGTCCTGCTACAGGCCGTGAAGGGCGTGTCGGATCTCATCAACTTCCAGGGGATGGTCAACGTCGATTTCGCCGACGTGCGGACCATCATGGGAAGCAAGGGCGTCGCGTTGATGGGCGTCGGCACCGCATCGGGAGAACACAAGACGGTCGAAGCCGCGCAGCGGGCCATCAGCTCGCCGCTGCTCGATGACGTCTCGATCGTCGGAGCCACCTCGGTGTTGATCAACATCACCGGGAACGGCAACCTGACTATGTACGAAATGCATGAGGCATCCTCCCTTATTCAAGAGGAGGCTCATGAGGACGCCGAGGTGATCTGGGGCTGGGTCGTGGACGACACGATGGAAGACGAAGCCCGAGTCACCGTCATTGCAACCGGTTTTGAAGAGTCCCGTCAGATGCTGCAGCCGCAGTCCATCGAGCGTCGGGTCAACGAGCGCGTCATGCGTCAAGTTGGCTCCACCCGCTCGAGGGGTCGCGAGCTGCACAGTGGCATCGACCCCATCTACGAGGACTACGACATCCCCACCTTCTTCCGCAACGCGGATTGAAGACCCAAAAATAGAGCCCCCCCCTGGGCGGCATCTGGGCTGACGTGTCCCGGATGCCGCCCTATTTTTTTGAATGAACCCGATTGGGACCCGTCTGTATTTGGCGACCGAGGGGGTCATCGTGTTGAGAGCATTGCAAGCAGCGTATGTTGCCGTGTGCCTGGGATTTGCGGCGTTGCCGAGCTCAGCGATTGCCGGGCCGATGCAGATCCAGCAGAGCCAGCCGGCGAAGTCGTCGTCATCGGTCTCGGTGCACATCATCACTGTGCGAGCCACTAAAGCCGGCACGACGGATCCGAACCTGCGGGCCATGGAGAAGCAGATGCACAGTCGAGGCTTCAGGGGATTTCGGATGGCGAACTCCACTAGCAAGAGTGTGTCGACATCGGATGCGGGTCGGTTCAGCCTGACCAAGCGATATGCCACACAGGTAAGACTGGTCTCGAGGACGGCTACCCACGCGACGCTGCGAATTCGCGTTCTCAAGGACGGGGAGCTGCATCACAAGGCCGATGTCACGCTGCCGAATAATCAGGGCTACATTACGGTCGTGAAGCCGGAAGACAACAGTGCGGCCATCGTGCTCGCCATCACGCCGAGGTTTTAGAGGCTCTCGATCGCGGCCATGAGGTCGATGTAATCGGCTTCGAGCTCGTTGAGAGGGTCGCTGGTCCACCCGATCTGATTCGCGTACTGGATGCCTCGATCGAGGCGTTTGGTGGCCTTGACCCAGACCTGGGTGACCTGGCTGTCCCGCTGTTCTTCGTACACGGGGAGCGCCCGTTTCTTTACCCGCACGTTCGATTCGTCGAGCATGGCCTGTCCAAATGCACGGTAGCCATGTGCCACATCGACAAATCCGTGAAGGGCCCAGACGGGTTTGTCCAGGCCGATGATCTGGACCAGCTGTTCTTCGGCGAGGCCGACGAGTTGGCCACGTTCTTGTAATTGTCGGGCCTTCTTCTTCTTGCCGCCCTTGAAGGCGATCTCGTCGGCCTGGGCCACTCCGATGGAGATGAGCTTGGCTCGAGCCATCGCCTGGTGCCACGGAGAGTCCACGACGGTGGCGCTCTCGAGGGTGGTGACTATGCGGGTGACGCCGGCGATCGTGCCGCCACGTTCGATCTCCCAGAGGCCCTTGAGGAGCTCCATCTTCACGCGATCGTTGTCTTTACGTTCCATTGGATCGCCGAGTGTGTCCAGCACCTCGAGGGCCTCGGCGTAGCGCGCGTCGCGTCCCAGGGCCTCGGCCTTGCGAAACACCACATCGTCGGTGCTCTCGCCCTCGGGCATCTCTTCCAGTAAGCGCTCGTAGATTTCGAGCGCCTTTTTGGGCTGCTCGTCGTATTCCCAGCCCATTCCCAGGAGGTAGTGGGCGTCGAGCTGGTGGTCGCCGTCGCGCTCCAACGCCTGTTCGGCCACGATCCGCGCGCCTTCATAGTCGCCGAGGAGCATTCGGCGGCGGGCCTCGTCGAGGAGTTCGCGGGGTAAGGCGACGACGATGTCGGATTCGACGTCTTCGCCGGGATGGGCGTAGGGCTCAGGATCGTCGGCGAGTGCGGTGGCGACGAGCAGGAAGAGAGGGCTCATGAGCCTCCTGGACACTGGAGATGCCCGGAGGTTCCCCCCCAAAAGGGGGGGAATGAGCCGGGCAAGCCGTGTGGGTTTGGTCTGACCCCCTACTGTTGAAGTAGGGTGGGTCTCATGTCATCGCTTCCGGCTACCCTTACAGAAGGGCAAAGGCACTCCACGATTAGGGACGAGACCCGATGGTGTAGTTACCAGGGGGACATTTCTGACCTTTCCCAAGCACGAACCTCTCAGCACTTTTACTGTAGTTGCGGTCAATGCGGACGGCAAGGACCCAGTCGAGCTTCTCGGCGCGAATTTTGCAGAGTGTCACGGGGTGGTAGACTGCGCCGTCTGAGGGCCTCGAACCCGCGCCGAGGGCGCGCATAGGGGGCGTTGTGAACGGGCGAAAGGCAATGGTCGCGGCGGTTTCGGTCTCGGTCGTCTGCCTTCTGTTGGCGATGCTGTACACGATGCGCCTCGACACGACTCCAGAGGCGGTCGTCGCTCCGACGCCGAGGGCCTTGGATAAGCGGGCGCGCAAGGTGTATTCGCTTCCCCGTCCAGAGAGCGATCCGGAGCCCGTGGCGGTGGAGGTGCCGGTAGCCTTGCCCGCGCCGACGCCGGAGGCGGAGCCGATCCCGCGAGAGGCGTCATTGCTGTTCAACAATGTGGCGTATCGGGCAATCGGCGACGCGCGAGCGGAATGCGTGGATCCCTGGATGGAGTCCGATGGTCCAGAAGAGGCGGAGTTCGCCCTGAATGCGTTGGTCGTCGACGGCGCCGTGGCGGACATCGAGCTCCTGACTGTTGTCGACGATCTTCCCGACGACGTGGTGTCCTGCATCCGAGAAGTGGCATGGGACGCCGATTGGCCGGAGTTTGAGATGAGTGGCGAGGTTCGTTACCAGCGCTCTGTGCACGCGAGTCGCCGCTCGCCCATGTCGGACGACCTCTGAGGTCCAACGTCTGACCACTCGCGCTGATCCGGCGGCGCGGTTGCGCCAGCGGTGGCCATGTTCCAGGCATCACTGGAGCGACTCATGCCTTGGAAACGATGGCGGCAACACTTCGAGCGGAACCGGACCCGACCTCTCCCGCCCCTGGATGGCGAGCTCGGCATTCCGTCGGAGTGGAGGGACCACTTCACCAGCTCGATGGGGCGGTTCCTTCTCGGCGAGACCGGTGAAGGCCGGATCGTCAACGAGATCCGGCGCGCCAGGCTGTCCGGCGTCGATGACGACTACCGAGAAGCCCTTCGACTGTTCATTGCCGAGGAGGGCCGACACGCTCGAATCCTTGGGGAGATCCTCAAGCGTATGGACTCGAAGGCTCCGGGACACCACTGGACTGAACGTGTTTTCCGCAAGGGTCGACGCCTGATGGGTGTGCGCCTGAAGTTGGTTGTGCTCCTCTCTGCAGAAGTGATCGCAGAAGGGTTTTATGGCGCCATGGCGGACGCGCTTCCGCAGGGGCAGATCCGTGCCGCGCTCGAGCAGATCATTGCGGACGAGGGAGATCATCTGGACTTCCATATCGAGTTCTTGCGCCTGCAGACCGGGGGTCGCGCGGGTCGCGCGGCATTCCTCGTCACGTGGTGGACCGTGGCGGGAACGGGATGTGCCGTCGTGATGTTCGATCACCGGACGACGTTGCGCGCGGCGGGTGTTTCCCTTCCGGACCTCGGCGTACGGCTCGCTCGGTTGATCCGCGACACAGGCGACAAGGTGGTAAGTAGGACAGATGATCTGGCTGATGCTGACAATGGCGTGCTCGATCGTTCCGGGGGAACGGAGTCACCACCGTCCGGCAGGGGCGACGGACTCCGATACGCCAGCTGACGACACCGTTGTGGCACCAGAGCCCGAACCCAATCCGTGTCCTTGTGCCGCAGACTACGACGCCGACGCGGTGGAGTGGATCGATGCCGATCCGCACTTGGGGGCGGTCTACGGCTCGCCGACTCGCGACGAGCTGGTGGTGTTCATGCACGGCAGCGGCCAGAAGCCAGACAACCACAACAACGTTGTCGCCACTGCCGCCTACGCAGGCTTTCGGGTGTTGGCGGTGAAGTCGAAGTCCAATCCCAAGCCGCTGGAGGACTGCTTCGAGGATTACGGAGACCAGTACGACGCCTGCGTCAACAGCATGAGTCGGGCGAGAATCTACGGGTCCGAGTACCCCGACTTCTCGGAGGTCGAGGACGACGATTCGGTTGTGGCACGCATCCACGAGGCGCTGGTCTCCATTGACGGGCTGCAGCCAGAGGGTGGTTGGGACGCCTACTTCGTGCCGCTGACCGAAGATGCCATCGATCACGAGCACTTCATTCGCTGGGATCAAATCATCATCTCTGGATTTTCACAGGGGACTCAGAAGGCGGCCCTGATGGCCCTCGAGCAGCGAATGGATGGAGTGGTCATCATGTCCGGCCCACCCGACGACGCCAGCTGGGTTGGGGCGGGCGAGACGCCGATCTGCGCCTGGTGGGTCATGCATCACACCGAGGAGAGTTGGGTCGACTATCACGCGGACAACTACGACATCCTGGGTCTGGAGCCGTCGGATACGCCCATCCTGCCGCTACCGACCGAGGTGTGTGGCGACGCCTGGCCACCCTACGACGGCATGCATCGATTCTCGTCGAGCCTCGAAGCCCACGAGGACTGTAGCTCCAAGGGCCCGCACGGCTCGATGGCCAACGACGTCTGTATGAACACCTCCGACGGCCTGCACGGAGACCCCTACGCGCTCTTTCGGCCGTATCTCTACGCCTACTGCGCGGCTGGAAGTGTCGATGCCGACCCGGTTACGCGCGAGTGCAATCCGATTTAGGGATTGCTGTGACCGACAACGAGGCGAATATCTCGAACCACTGAGTCGAGGAGCTCGTGTTGGTAGGTCACGTCGCCGCCATACCAGGGGAGTGCCATCTCTCCCTTGATGGACGCCGCGTCGCAGTTCAGGCTGACCAGGGGCACATCGGTGATGTCGAAGAGGTTGAAACCCTGGCCAAAGTCCTCGGGGCCGGGACCGCCGCCGTTGAGTGGGGCGGCCGGCAGCTCGACTGGATTGGCCGGATCGGTGATGTCGATGGCGGTCTCGGTGACCAGTGTGCCCTGTTGATAGACATCGACGACGAGATCGAGGTAGCAGCCGGTTCCCTGCGGCCAACCGTCGTTGTTCAGGGTCATGATCGCCCAGCCGAACGCGACGTCGAAGTCGTATCCAACCGTGTCGTAGTCGAACATCAGGTAGACCCTTGTGTTTGGGTCTTCCAACACCGCGGGAGGCACCCCGGTGTGGTGCAAATAGCCAATATCGATGCCGATTCCGAGGGGATACTGAAGCGCCTCGATCAGGCCGGAATGCTGGTACTCGATGACGACGTCGTATCCGGCCGTTCCGTTGGGATCGGTGTCCGTATCGGCGTCTGTATCCGCATCGGCGTCGGCGTCTGTGTCGGCGTCAGCATCGGTGCCCGGGTCGGAGTCCGAATCGACGTCCTTGTTTCCGCTACACGCGAGCAAGAGAGGGAGAAGCCATCGCATGGGCCATGGTACTCCGGGCGCAAGCGCTTTTCCGCCGGTTTGTGTGCCGACCGTGAACGGTACTCAGATCCGGCGGAGCTTCATCTGCACATCGCCCGACCAGTGGGCGTCGAAGGCGCGCACGCAGGTGGACAGGTAGCGATCGTAGTCGTCGTAGACCTTGTCTCCCCATTTGGCGCGGATGGTGTCCTCGTGCAGGTTGAACCGGCGCAGCCACTCGGCGGTGGTCGCCCGGTAGTCCTTGCGGCGCATGATCAGCGTCTCGAGCTCCCACTTGGGATTGATGGCGCAGACCAGCTCTTCGATGCGGGGATTGAGGCCGCCGGGGAAGATCACATCGGCGGTGAATGCGAGGTCGGCGAGATCCTTGCGGGTGCGGGGCACGCGATTGCGCAGGATGGCCTGGAAACCGAAGGCAGCACCGGGCTCGACCCACTCGGCCAGCTTGTTGAAGTAGTTCCGATAGAGCTCGATGGCCTTGCCCTGGCGGGCCTGGGCGGGGGAGCACAAGTGGTCGATCATCTCGATGGAGACCAGCGCGTCGTACTTCTCTTCGGGCTCATACAGCGCGTAGTCGCAGATGATGACCTTGGAGTTCGGGATCTTCCGGTCCCAGCAGAACTTGGCCTGCTCGGTGGACAAGGTGATGCCGTGGGCTTCTTTGCAGCCGAAGCGAGACATGCACTCGATGGCCGAGCCCCAACCGCAGCCGATGTCGAGGAAGGTCTTGTTCTCGTCGATCTCGGCGAAGTCGTACAGGACGCGGGCCTTGTGCTCCTGTGCCTGCTCCAGGGTCCACTCGGGGTTGTCCCAGGCGGCGCTGGTGTAGTGCAGATTGTCGTCGAGCCAGAGCTTGAAGAAGTCGTTGGAAACGCTGTAGCTCTCGTCGATTTCGGCCTGGGTGGAGGTCATGTCGATTCCCGGGATGATTCGACGCGGAAATATGAGGTTCAACCCCTCCCGTCAACCCAGTTAGATTCTGACTGTGCCGTCGTTTTTGCTGCTTCTATGGGCCTGTGGAGAGCCAACCACCGACGAGATGATCGCGCGTGCCGGACAGTACAGGTCTGCCGGGGACGAAGAGCGGGCGCAGGAGCTATACGTCATCCTGTGCGAGGAGAGGGAAGTGGGCGAGGCGTGCACGATGTCAGAACGGTGGGAGAGGGGCTGCGCGCTGGAGTCCAAGCGGTCCTGCCTGGGCGGCATGGAACATGCGACCGGCGAAGCCTGGCTCGCGTTTGGGGTCGCCGCTTGCACACTGGGCGACGCCGCGACGTGCTGGACCGTGGGATCGGAGGCGGCCTACCGACGGGACCCCGCCGACATGTCTACAGCGAGACCCGCCTGGGAGAGAGGGTGTGAGCTGGGCAACGACCTCAGCTGCATCGCTGCTGGGGATCTCAACCGGACCGACGGCGACTACGTCGAGGCCATTCGGCTGTACGACGGGGCCTGCGACGATGCCCTGGACCTCGGTTGTGAGCTTGCAGTTGGCGCCCGAGAAGTCGCCGCCGACCTGTCTTCCTGCACCGATGGAGACGTCGCTGCCTGTCAGCGGGCTTGCCCGGTGGTGACCGACGATGCGATCTGCACCAACGCGCTCGAAGCCACGACAAAGGCCTGTGATCGACGAGACGGAGAGGCCTGCACGCTCCTCGGCCACATTTACGGCGCGGGAAGAGGTGTAGACGCTGACCTCGATCGGGCCAACGTTCTGCTGTGGCTGGCCTGCGATCTCGACGATGCGGTCGCCTGTCTCCGCCTCGAGGACAACCTCAGCCACGGCCGTGGTGCAGAACCGCCGGGTTGCAAGCCGATTTCCTGGCTCCGAATCCAGGTGTGCGATCTGCAGATGGACTACGGCTGCGCCCCACATCGGTTCTGGCAATGATCCGGCTCGGACTGGTACTGCTCGTCGGATGCGGGGGAAGCCAGGATCGGCCGCTCCGGGTGGTGGAAGGGCCCTCGATACAGCGCCCCGACAACCCCGATATCTACCTGGCGCGGGAGTTCGAGGTCCGCACCAACCACCCGACTCGGCTTCAGCTGGAGTTCGACGACCGGGAGATCCAGATCACCGAGTGGTCGACGACCCATCGGGTGCCCCTCCTCGGACTGCGGGCGGATCGGGCGTACGATTTGAAGGTGAATCTGGTCGATCGCCAGGGCCGTAGCCGGACTTTGGAGCGTACCTTCGAGACGCTGCAGCTTCCGGTGGCGCTCCCTCAGATGGAGATCTTGGCTCACGATCCCGAGGCTGTGGAGCCCGGGTTCCTCCTGATCGGTTTCCACATCAAGACCGGCGGGCCGACGATTCTCGTGGTCTACGACGATGAGCTCGAGCCGGTCTGGGTCTACGACTCCGCCGAGCCGTGGACCGACATGCGCATCAACGAGTCGGGCAACCTGTACTGCCTCAACGGTGGCACCGGCGTCGAGATCGATTTCCTCGGCGAGTACGTGCATCGCTGGACCCACGAACCCGAGCTCGACGTCGACATCCTGTGGGAGGGCGGTCGAATGCACTATGACTTCCTCCCGACAGACGAGGGTTTTGCGTCGATCACCTTCGATGCGGTGGAGATCCCCGAGTACCCGGTCGACTACGACACGCCGGATGTGCTCGATGGCCCTGCGACCATTCGCACGCCGAACGTGGTGCTGATGGATCGCGAGGGTGGCCTGATCGACAAGTGGCCGCTGTACGAGCGCCTCGACCCGACGCGCATCGGGTGGAACTCGCTGTCGTGGAACCGCGACGTCGAGGCCTGGGACTGGGGACACGCCAACGCGGTCGCGCCCGCCCCCGATGGCTATCTGGTTTCCCTGCGACATCAGGACGTCGTGGTCAAGCTCGATCTGGCGGGAGAGCTCCAGTGGATCCTGGGCAATCACGATGGATGGTCGCCGGAGCTCGAGCCCTTCCTCCTCGACCCGGTGGGTGAGCTGGAGTGGCAGTACCACCAACACGCGCCGATGGTCTCCGAAGACGGCCAGATCGTGGTCTTCGACAATCACAACCGCGACTTCACCCCATACGATGGGGTTCCGGACGACGCACCGCCGTCGGTCTCCCGGATTGTCGCCTTCCAGGTCGACCCGGTGGCGATGACTGTCGAGCAGACGTTCTCCTACGAGGAGACCGTGAACGGCTCTGTGTACTCACCGGTCATGGGCGACGCCGATTGGCAGCCGCAGACCGGCAACGTGCTGGCCACTTTTGCCTCGACCAACAAAGAGGCCGAGGTCAGCAACCTCGACAACGGGTGGGGCAAGAACGCTATTCGCTTGATCGAGGTGGAGCCCGCGACTGGCAGGGCCGTGTTGGATGTCCGATTCTACAGTGACCCCGACGTGAACCCCGATGGTTGGTGGTCGCCTCGGACGGAGAGGATCCCGGCTTTCTAAGGACGAGGTGGGGGACCGTGCACGGCGGCGATGCGCTCGATCACCGACGCGATCCTGGGTCGGCCGACCAGGGCCGACGCGCGCGCGACCTGCTCGATCTGCTCTGGGGTTCGGGCGCCGACGATGGCCGCGGTGACTCCGGGCCGGGACACCACCCATCCGACTGCAACTGCGGCCGTAGAGACGCCGAGCTTGCCCGCGACCGCCCCGAGATCCCGCGTCAGTGCTGCGACGTGTCGATAGTGCGGGCCGCGAAAACGGTCGTCTCGGCTCCGTTGATCCGAGTCGGGGAAGCTCGGCAGCGTCGGGAATTTACCTGATAGAAGGCCGCGACACAGCGTCTCGTAGGCCAGGACGCCGACCTCGGAAGCGACTTCGCGCAGTTCGGTCTCGAACTCTCGACGGACCAGGGAGTAGGGGGTCTGGAGCGTCGCCATCGAACGGGCTTTCGCCTGTCGAACTGCAGCGGGACCGTAGTTGCACAGTCCCCAATGGCGAATCCAACCTCTCGATTGCAAGTCTTCGAGCGCGTCGATGGTGTCGTCGAGGGGTGTCTGCTGCTGGCAGGGCCAGTGCACCTGGAGCAGGTCGATGGGCTCGCGAAGGCGACGCAGGCTCCGCTCACAGTCGGCGCGCACGTGTGCGGGAGAGAGGTCGCTCACAGCGTGGCCATCGCTCCCCGTTCGCACGCCCACTTTGCTGGCCAGAATCACCCGATTCAGATCGGGCCCGAGGGCGTCCCTGAGCAATCGGTCGGCGTGGCCGTCCCCGTATAGCGGCGCCGTGTCGAACCAGTTGATGCCAGCTGCCAGCGCCGCCCGAATGGCGTCCCGGCTGACCGCGTCGTCGGTGCTGCCCCAGTACTTGCCGGAGACCGTCCAGGTGCCCATTCCGACGACAGAGATGTCCAGTTCTGTCCCTGGGATACGGCGTTTCTTCACCAGATCTGATCCGTTTTTCGAGGTGCGTGCACTCTAAGGCATGAGACGCATCTTCCCCCTCGTTCTCCTGTTGGCGTGTAGTCCCGAGCCGCGCAAGCTGTCTGCTACAGGTCTGTACGAAGCGCGAGTGGTGGAGTACTCCCCGCAGTTCCCGCTCTGGTCGGATGGAATGGAGAAGACCCGATGGATCCTGCTTCCCCAGGGAGAGGCCATCGACACTTCGGACATGAACGACTGGCGTTTCCCCGTGGGCACCAAGCTCTGGAAGGAGTTCTCCAAGGACGGGGCACCGGTCGAGACCCGCCTGCTCCACAAGGCCGGACCCGAGGAGCGCGACTGGACCCGCACGACCTACCAGTGGAAGGAGGACGGCTCGGAGGCCATTCGAATCAAAGCCAAGAAGAACGTCGACTGCGGCTCCTGTCACGACAACGTCGGCGGCGGAGTGCTCGGTTTCTCGGCTGTACAGCTTCCCCACGAGACGCTGGCCGAGCTGGTCGACGACGGCGCGCTCTCGGATCCGCCAGACCTCTTTCCGAGCGTGCCCGGTGACGCGGTTGCCCAGGCGGCGCTGGGAACGCTCCACGCCAACTGCGGGTCCTGTCACAACCCGGCGTCGAATGTGGACTGGGTCGATCTCCAGCTCCACCTGGACGTGCATCTGATGGCGGATGTCGAGTCGACACCGACCTATCAGACCGCGGTCATCGTTCCCTCCGGCGTCGATCCCATCGAAGATCTCGGCGTCGACTGCCTGATTCGGCCGGGCATGCCCGAGGAGAGCTTGGTCTGGTTGCGTATGAACGAGCGCGACGCGGAGTGGTCGATGCCGCCACTCGGATCCGATCGAGTGGATCGGACGGGCGCCGATGTTGTCGCCGAGTGGATCACCTCCCTGCAGTAGGATTGGACAAAGATGGCCTCGAAGCTACCAGCGCTGCCAGACACCCGGACGGATCCGGAGCTCGTACAGAGATTCCTCAACGGCGATCGCACTGCCCGTGACCGCGTGCTGGCGCACTGGGCGCCGACGGTGCTGGCGTGGTGCATGCGAATGGGTGGACGCCGGGTGGATGCCCACGACGCGGCCCAGGACGTGATGATCGTCATCCTCACCAAGGGCCACACCTGCCGCGATGCGGAGAAATTCCCCGCCTGGGTCTATGGGGTGACGCGCAAGGTCCTGGGTCGGCATCGCACGGTCGCCTGGGTCCGAAAGTGGACCGGAGGTTTGGTACCGGATCGCGCCGATGGCGGACACTCGCCCCGAGTCCGTGCCCAGGTCTCGCAGACCGGCCGCCGCGTTCAGGATGTACTTGAGACACTGACAGCGGCGCAGCGCGATCTCCTGATTCTCCACGATCTCGAGGGACGCAGCGCGACCGAGGTCGGAAAGCTGATCGGTGTCCCTTCAGGAACCGTGAAGAGCCGAGTCCGCCGAGCTCGTGAATTGTTCAGAATGGAAGCCGCACGTCGGAGTCTGTCGATGCCCATGGTCGACGCCCTCCGCGAGGGAATGACCCAATGAAAGACCACCACGAAAGTCTTCAGGAGCTCGGTGAAGCCCTCCGCCCGACGCGGGATGAGGTGGCAGCCCTCATCGATGGAAGCCTGGAGGCAGAGCGCGACGCTCCGGAAACGCACCTACTCCTCACCGAGCTTCCGAGTCCGACATCGGGCGACGTGAAGGCATTGAAGAGCGCGGTAATCGACGCCATGGACACTCCGCGCGCGCGCCGTGTCCCTTTCTGGCTCCCTATCACAGCGGT
>Ga0315336_1003773_pt1 | contig 19447 bp, 13 predicted proteins | sample ASW5metaG_FD_204512 | JGI IMG/M metagenome (GOLD analysis project Ga0315336, IMG submission 204512) | Ammonia-oxidizing marine archaeal communities from Monterey Bay, California, United States - ASW #5 | ecosystem: Environmental > Aquatic > Marine > Intertidal zone | place: USA: California... | reverse complement strand
TAATTTTATTTTTAACTCTCCTCTCCTCAAAACAACAGAAAAAATTACTTGTTCTCCAAATTCTCGTCGTATTTATGGCTTTTGCCGAGATTATAGGTGTGGCCTCGATTGGCCCATTTATGGCGTTGATAGGTGATGTAAAAATTTTAAGTGGGAGCAACCCCCTTGCACAAATGTATCAGAACAGTGGTTTAACGGAACCGTATGATTTTATTTTTTGGGTGGGGCTAGTTGTATTCTTTCTTTTGATGTTGGGTGCATGCGTTTCTACTTATACTATTTGGCAGTTGTCGTTGTTTGCGCAAAAAACAGGTACAGAAATAGGTGATCGCCTGTTTAGACACTATGTGTATCAACCCTGGTTGTTCCACGCATCGAATAGTAGCGCACAATTAATAAAACAGATAGCGACGGAAACAGAAAGGGTAACAGCCAATGTTATTACACCATTAGTGCAAATGAATGCCCGACTTGTAATGGCATTTTTTATGTCAGTTGCTATTTTTATATTTAATCCTAAAATAATGATTGCTGGGCTGGCTATTTTTGGTTGTGCCTACGTCCTACTTTATAACCTAGTTAAAGTTAGACTGACACGTAACGGTACAATTGTTTCTAACGCATCTTTACAACGTTATAAGCTGATGTCCGAAGGTTTTGGTGGCATCAAGGAGATCTTATTGTTGGGTCGTCAGCAGGATTTTATCGAGCGTTTTGAATCTAGCGGAAAAAAGTTATCCTATAGCTTGGGTAGCACCTTGGGGTTGGCACAAGTACCGCGGTACTTTATGGAATTAATAGCTTTTGGGACAGTAATTGTTCTAGCTCTTTATTTAAGTAAAAGTTATGAAGGTGATCTGGGTTCTGTCCTACCGGTATTATCGGTTTATTCCCTGGCTGGACTCAAGCTACTGCCAGTTTTTCAAACAACCTATGGTAGTATAGCGCAAATCAGAGGAAGTTTATCGGCGTTTGAATCTATAAAAAAAGATCTTGAGGCCAGCCAACAATCTACGAAACAGGTAATCAGCATTACTCCTTCAGATAATCAGATTTCGGTTAAATCTAAAATCAAGTTAGAAGATATTGACTTTACCTATCCGGGAAAAAGAAAACCAGCTTTAAGTAAATTGAGTATCGAAATCTCAGTTAATAGCGTAGTTGGTTTAGTTGGTTCTTCAGGGTCAGGGAAGTCCACTGCTATTGATATTCTGCTTGGGTTAATCCAACCGGATAGTGGGCAATTGTTAATAGATGACCAACCTCTTTCGTCTAGCCAGGTCCGCACTTGGCAAAATACCTTGGGATTTGTCCCACAGAGTATTTTTCTTACAGATTCAAGCATTTTCCAAAACATTGCCCTTGGTTTGGCTCCAAACAAAGTCAATATGGATAGAATTAAACAAGTCACCAGACTTGTTCGTTTGGATGAACTTATTCAGGAGCTCCCTGATGGATTAAACACAATTGTGGGGGAGCGTGGGGTGCAATTATCAGGTGGACAAAGGCAACGCATAGGTATTGCACGAGCTCTCTACCACGATGCTGAAGTATTGATCCTTGATGAAGCTACGAGTGCTTTAGATGGTATTATAGAAAAATTCATTATGGATACGATCCATGATTTTCCCGGTAATAAAACTATAATAATAGTAGCTCATCGTTTCACCACAGTGCAGAAATGCGACACTATTTTCTTTATGGATGAGGGAGAAGTTATTGACAAAGGAACATATGATGATTTGATGGAGCGTAATCAAACTTTCAAGGAAATGTCCATGCGTGTTTAGGTCGAGATATTTTCCTATTTTAGTTGGTTAATCTTTTATTTTTAAACGCTTACGTAATCCCTCGAAGACTTCTTCCATAATTTTCCCCATATTATACTTGTAATCCCAATCAGGATAATCTGCCTTGAACTGGCTAACATCACTGACCCACCATATATGGTCGCCGAAGCGGTTTCCATCTTTATATTTCCATGAAAGTGTATTACCAGAAATGTCCTCGCACATTTTGATAGCCTCTAGCATAGAACTATTACTGTAACGGCTCCCGCCTATATTGTAAACTTTTGCGACTCCTGGATTTTTATAGAAATGATACAATGCATTTACTAGATCGAAACTGTGTATATTATCGCGCACTTGTTTACCCTTATAACCAAATACTGTGTAAGGTTTCTTCTGCATGGTACATATCATTAGGTAAGAAAGAAAACCATGTAGCTCAGTTCCTGAATGGGCAGAGCCTGTTAAACACCCCCCTCTAAAACAAGCTGTTTTAATACCAAAATATCGCCCGTATTCCTGCACTAATAAGTCGCTTGCAGCCTTGGAAACACCGAACAAGCTATGATTGCTATTATCAATACTCATGGATTCATCAATTCCTTTTTCATAGAATCGATGGCTCGGGTCCAGTTCCCATCTTGTCTCAAGCTCTTCCAATGGAAGGGAGTTTGCGATATCACCATAAACCTTATTAGTAGACAGGTGAATCAAAACTGACTTTGGACAATATTTCCGGATCATTTCGAGAAGCATCAAAGTTCCATTGGCGTTAACCGAGAAATCTTTAATGGGGTCTTTAGCTGCCCAATCGTGTGAGGGTTGTGCTGCGGTGTGGATTACCAAATTAATTTCGTTTCCATACTCGCTAAACAAACCATCCATTTGTTTTTCAGAGCGAATGTCCAACGAGTAATGGTGGAAATCATCGAATTTCTCTTCCAATTGTTCCCGATTCCATTCTGTAGATGCTTCATCGCCGAAAAATTCTTTGCGCATATCATTATCAATCCCTATAACACGCATGTCTTTCTCTGAGAAAAACTTCACAGCCTCCGAACCAATCAGACCTGAAGACCCTGTAATAATTACAGTTTCCAATTTATTCTCCAAATAAAGTTTTATAGATTTTTCATTGTTACGATATTGATAAAATATCTCTACATTGGTTTTTTTGGTTTTCCCAAACCATAAAATAAATGAGCAGGGCAACTAAATCAATTGATTTCTATCCTAGATCAATAGGAACGAAATCTTCAAGCGCACCGCGGGACCTCTAATCTATCCTCTACCTAAGGATGGATTTCTCTTGGCATTAACCTTGCCAGCATCCTGTAAAAATCCGTCTGATTGCATCTTGCACATTCAACTAAGTTGTCCACTCTACCTAACTCCTCAAAGGTTTCAATAAACGCTGCTTTGAGAGTGGTGAACTTGTTCTTGGTTCCCGGTCTCCTTTATCTGGAGATAGGCAGCAAGAGTTAATAAACTCCGTGATATTCCCTAGGATTTATTTCTGATAGCTTGAGGGTGATGCCGTTGATGGCAGTTGCTGTTGGCTAATTATCCAAGTGGGCATTTATAGTCTTTTGTCCATTGTCTAATACTGCCATTATTATTACGATTAATATCCCTCGAAAAAAAACGACTACCGCAAAACATCGTGCGAATATATTCAAATTAGACATTTATCTTGCGCAATGTGGTATTATTTACGCGAGCATGCTATCGATACAACTACTATGGCCTTTCTAGTGCGGGATGGTGCCGCCAGTAGTAACCCATCCACAGAGTCCACTAGGAAATCGGACGCCAATCATAGCCTTTTTTCTTAAGTTCCACCTTGAGCAAGAATTACTTATGCATAAACACAGACTGAAGAATGGAGCATCAATAGAGGCTGCGAAAGAAATTATGTCAACTGCGAAAATATTTCTGTGCCTATTGTCCCATGAATCTGATGGAAAGTTGCAAAATAGACATTTTCCGCTTTCAATTGGGCTAATTTCTGAATTTATAAAACAAAATATTCAGGATGTTGATACATTCTTATTTAAAAGGCCTAGTCTTTTAGGTAGTACACTTGAGAATATTGCACCCGATATTGTGATGTTTGGCAACTATATGTGGAATGAGAAACTAAATTGTTTTTTTGCGAAATGCATCAAGTCTATTTACCCAAAAACCTTAATTGTTTTTGGGGGGCCAAATATTAGCAGCAATTTAGAAGCAAATATTGAATTTTTAAGGACAAACCAATTTATAGATATGTTAGCAATGGGGGATGGTGAGATAGTTTCAAAAAATATAGTCTCATCCCACATTAAAGCAAATAAGGACATCGAGAAAACTAAAAGTTTAAAAATTGAAAACACTTTATCTATTTCCACCCGCTCAAATAAAACTATTCAAGGCGAAAAAGCAGATTATAGAATTGGGGTTGGAACAGTATCCTTAGATAGCATACCATCACCTTATTTATCAGGGGCAATGGATGTTTTTTTTGAAGATGCCGGAATTCCTTTGCTCGAAACAAACAGAGGATGCCCTTATGCTTGCTCTTTTTGTCAGCAAGGGGATAAATATTTTTCTAAGATTCGGCACCACGATGACCAAAGAATTAAAAGTGAACTGGAGTATGTAGCAAAAAAAATAAATAATAGTGACCTTAAAATGGCGACCATTGAGTTCGCAGATCCAAATTTTGGAATGTATAAGAGGGATACAAATATATTTGAACATATAAGGTTTGTCCAGGATACCTACAATTACCCTAGTGATGTTTGGTGCTCAACTGGGAAAAGTCAGCATGATTTAATTGTTAGTAATGCAAAAATTTTAAAAGAAGGCTCAATCATGATTAGAGCTGCAATGCAAAGTATGAATGAATCTACATTGAAAAATATCAAAAGGAAAAATTTGCCCATTGAAGTATTTAAGAAGATGTCTAGTGACGGAGTTGATACATATTCAGATATTATGCTCGGATTGCCAAGCGAAACTAAAGAAACCTACTTTAGAGGAATATTCGATCTTATAGATTCCGGTATTGACGAATTTAGCATGCCACAGACAATTATCCTCAAGGGAACTCCAATGGAGGAGAAAGAATATGTTAAAGAGTTTGATCTAAAGACACAATTTAGGGTCATCCCAGAATGCAATGGTGTTTATCATGTAGGAGATTTTTCGTCACGGGTGGTGGAAACCGAAAGTATTGTACGCTCAACAAGCACATTAACATTTGATGATTACCTAGAATGTAGGAAGCTAAATTTATTAGTTATGATTTTTCATAACACAAGATTATTGAGCCCACTATATAGTTACCTAGATTATTTGAATATTGACAGATCAAGCATTTTGTCCAACATTATCTCAAAAATTCAAAATAGTGGTAGCAGTATAAATACAATACTTGATAACTATATAGAGGACACTATCAATGAACTCTCTTATGAAGACCTTGCATTTGACACCGGAGACAACATCGAGGAACGATCTAGCAATAAATTGTATAAGTATTTAACTTTATCATTATTTTATTATAAGAGTGAAATTATTGCATTGATCAAGGATATTTTACATAAAATTGTCGAGAGTGAGCAGCACATCAATACAATGCTTAATATAGTTGATGCTTTAATTATGGAGGACATGTCAGTATCAGAACATGTGCAAGAGATTTCATTAGATGAAGAGATGAAAAAAGTAATGGGGGGAGAGATAGCAATGGTATCTCATTCTGACTTACAGAAAAAAAAATTAAATATACTTAAAGACATATATGTAAGCAAACAAGACATCGAGAATAAACTAGCGTATCATTTAAGACCTATACATATGATCAAAACCTTAAGGTTTATTTGAGCTTTGGATTTATTTCTCAAAAATTACTTATTTTTCCCTTAATCTCGCATTCTTGAGAGTTCTTTTTTCAGGTTGGGAAGGCTTTTTGACGAGAAATAAGCGCAGGCTGTCATACATAATGGATTTCCCTGATTTTTTCATTGAAAACCCTGAAATCGCCCTATTTGATGCTTACCCCCCTCCCCCCACTATTTATAGTCGGGACGATTTCTTTTTAAATGGGAAACGAGAGTTATATTCTCTTTTGGCTTTCTAAGTTAAATTATAGTATTATTTTTCTAGTTAGTATGCTCTATCTTGGCTAAGAAAAACAATGTTATAAGTAAATTCATGCTGCTCCACCAAACTGCTCACCCAGAATCAAAATAATCCCAAGGTCAATCGATTTTTATGAAAATATTTTCCTGGCTGGGGTCCATCAATTCAAAATCAAAGAATTATTGGGTTTATTCTCTCTCGTCACTACTGATTTTCTTCGGTCTTATATTAGTTAGGAATCCTGTTTATGTAAATACGCCAAGGTTTTGGTCAGAGGAACAAAAATATTTTGAAACTTTTCTTCATATGGGGAACTGGTGGGAGGGTTTCGATGTTTTAATGTTTCCTTCGCATTATATCTTTCTTTTTAGAGTCGCAGGTTTGCTGGCAACTTTTCCAGAGCTCGAGTCAGCACCTATAGCAACTACTATATTTGGTTTCCTGATTTTAATAATACCACTATTGGTCCTCTTTTTTACTGACTGTAAGTACTGGAATTCACTTCAAAAAAAGATAGTGCTCTCGCTTTTTCTTATTTTCTCATGTAGCACTGGAGAGATTTGGCTTACTTCAACAAATATACAATCGATGATTCCCGTGAGTTCTTTTTTAATTCTCCTGGATGATAATTTGGTAAGTAGATTAAAAAAAATAATTTACTCCGTTATTATAGCTACAGCGGTGATTACGGGGCCCACAACTCTCTTTATGGCCCCATTTTTTATTTTACGGTATATCCAAACAAGGCATAAGCAGTTTCTAAACTACTGCTTTATACTATTTTTTCTAGGCTTGTTTCATGTTTTATACTTTTTTGTTTCTATAAACTCTGGGTTGGGTTTACAAGGAAGATTCGCTTCGGAGTTTGACCCTATCAAGAGTTTCATATACTTGATGTCGCCTAATTTTATTTTTCCCTTATTTGGTTACTTTGCATCCATTATAGTTAGAACCGGACTAGATATCATCCATATTGGATTGGATACCACCCCTTATCTAAACGCTCCACCTTACCTGGCATTAATAGGTAAGATTTTTCCTAGTTTTTTGGCAACTGGGATCGAAAATATTATTTACTTTTTAATCAAAGTAAAAATATTGGTTTTTGGTTTATGTGTTTCTGTCTTTGTATTTATTTTTTATTTCGAATTCAAAAAATCTGACTATGAAGAAAGGACATACTTTTTATCATTATTTATATATCTTGCATTTCTTTTAGGTGCTTTATCTCTTCAGGGGTTAGGTGGGTTTAGATATTCTTACTTAACCAGCTTTATTCTGCTGTTTTATTTATATCAAAAGTTATTTTTCGATAAAGAAAAGATAAAAAGGGGTTTGATTAAATTTTTAATAATTTTTTCGGTGACCATTGGTATTTTTGAATATTATCCTAGAACTATAAGTTATTCCCCGGACGTCCCATTTGGCGAAGATGCTGTTTGGCCTGTTTGGTCTGATGAGGTGGCTTTATGGAGGAAAGATAAAGAACATAAACCAAGAGTGTGGGCTTATTTAAAAAAATCCAACGGAATCTGGCCTGAGAGAAAAAGGGTGGTTACGGCAAACCTTAACGAACCAGAATATTGGAGAAAATATGGGAAAAAAAAGTTTAGCGAAGAACTTTTAAAAATTTATTCATCACAGTAGAGGTTTTCGTTTAAAGGAAACTTACACCATTATTAATTAGATAGTTGGGTGATTTGTTATTACGGTTAGTATTTCTGAGCCAAAAATTATTAAATTTCTGTTTAAGTTTTGCCTCAAGTTACCTTTTTGATAGCAGTTGTTGATCCCAATGCTGGTATCGTAATCTCAAAATATCAATAAAGCATGTCAGCTAGGTTATTAATTTATTATTTATTTGGAATTTTACTATGGGAAACTTCGAACCTCCTAAAATCATAGGTAGGCGCAAAACAAAGCTTTCTAAGTGGTTTACTGTTATTGAACGCGACATTATATTTCCTAATTGTGATCAAAAAGAAACTTACTATAGTGCTAAACCATTCGATTATGTGAGTATTTTAGCTATAACCAGGGAACAACGTATTCCCCTTGTGAGACAGTATCGACCTGTTTTAGAAACCGAAAGCTTGGAGTTACCGGGAGGGTTAGTAGACTTAGGCAAAACTCCTGAAGAAACTGCTTTAATTGAACTTCGTGAAGAAACGGGCTTGATTACTTCATATTTAGAGCCTTTGGGAATATTAGACCCTGACCCTGGTCGCCTTGAAAATAAATTTTATTGTTTTTTTACATCCAATGCTGAAATTGATACATCCGTTACTGTTGAAAATGGGATTGAACTGGTTTGGGCAGACTTGAATGAGCTTTATAAAATGATACTAGATGGTAGGTTTAGCAGTAGTATGCAAGTTGCTTTGGTTGCCATGGCTTCGCTTCGAGGTTTTATAAAAGATCTGAAAATTTAGAAAAATTATAAATTTCTCTGTTATATTCACAAAGAATAATTTTTTAAAAACTATTTTCCCATTTAGGTGTTTTCAATGAAGCGTAAAACCCTTGTAACGGGTGGAACAGGTTTTTTGGGGGCGAATCTTGTTAAGAGGCTTTTAAAAGAAGGGCATCAAGTTCGCGTTTTAGATAATGATTCTCGTGGGCGGAAAAGCCGACTTTCAAAAGAGTTAGGTAGTATTGAACTTGTGGTTGGAGATATTCGAGATCCCCGCACTGTAGAGAAGGCCGCCAAGGGATGTCAATCTATCGTGCATATGGCATTTGTTAATGGTACCGAGTTTTTTTATACAAAACCCGAATTAGTTTTAGAGGTTGGAGTTAAAGGAATGATAAATGTGCTAGATGCTTGTCGGTCTCAGAATGTGGGGGACCTTATTTTGTTATCAAGTTCGGAGGTTTACCAAAACCCACCAACTATTCCAACGCCTGAAGAGGTTCCTTTAGTTATTCCTGATCTCAAGAATCCGCGCTACTCGTATGGAGGAGGCAAGGTTATCTCTGAACTTCTAGCGATCAACCATGGACGTCAAAACTTTGATCGAGTAGTTATCGTGCGTCCTCATAATGTCTTTGGCCCCGACATGGGATGGGAGCATGTTGTACCGCAATTTATATTAAGAGCTTATAACCAAGGTTTAAAAAACCCAAAGGGCCCTTTAGAATTTTCAATTCAGGGTAAGGGAAATGAGACACGAGCATTTGTTGGAGTTGATGACTTCACAGATGGATTGATGCTCGCTATAGAAAAGGGTGTGCATCAAGAAGTTTATCACTTAGGTACAGAAGAAGAAATAACTATTGCCGATGTTGCTCGAAAAATTGTAAATGCTTTGGGAAGAGAAATTAAACTTAAACCAGGTCCTTTAACACCCGGAAGTACTCTACGGAGGTGCCCAGATATATCCAAAATGAAAAAACTAGGTTACAATCCCAAATTAAAGTTTGATGAGGCTCTACCTCCGTCTGTAGCATGGTATACAAAGCATGCAGAGGAAAGACCACATTAAACCTTAATTTGAAATGTTTCCTCTTTATATATCCCCGTTGGATTTATCTTTTCTATTTTACCAATTCTTTTTATAGTTGAATGAGTTATGCCCTCAAAAAAAATTAAAACTAAATTAAATGATGTTGTGATTATTGGTGGCCTTGGTCATGTAGGGCTCCCACTAGGCCTTGCTCTGGCAGAGAAAGGTTTGAAAGTTTGTCTTCATGATAAGGATGTTAAGAGTGCAGAGTTGGTCAAAAAAGGAGTAATGCCATTTGTTGAATATGGAGCAGAACCCATTCTTAAGAAATTATTAAAAAAGAAAAATGCTTTAACGGTATCTTCTGATATTAGGGCGGTTTCAAATGCTCAATATGTAATAATTGCGATTGGGACACCGGTGGATGAGTATTTAAATCCAAACGTACGAATTTTTTTAGAAATTTTTGAAGATCTGAAAAAGTATTTAAATAAAAACCAGACCATAATAATCAGAAGTACCATTTACCCTAGAACTTGCCAGCAAATCATCAAGGCTTTGGGAGGGGCTAAAGAAAAAATTAAACTAGCTTACTGCCCCGAAAGGATTGCTCAGGGCTATGCTATTAAAGAACTCAAAGAATTACCCCAGCTTGTTGCAGGAGTCACCTCCGAAGCTCAAAATAATGCGGCAAAGTTGTTTCAAGCCATTGCTCCAAAAATAATCAAAGTAAGTATGGAAGAAGCGGAATTAGCTAAGTTGTTTACAAACGCCTGGCGTTATATTCAATTCTCGGTTGCAAACCAGTTTTACATGATTTCCAGTGATTTTAATTTAGACTTCAATAAAATTCGCCAAGTCATGACAGACGGATATGGTCGTGCATATAATATTCCAACTGCTGGTTTTGCAGCGGGCCCCTGTCTACTTAAGGATACTATGCAGTTGGCAGCATTTAATAATAATAACTTTTTTTTAGGGCATGCGGCAATGATGGTCAACGAGGGATTGCCTAATTTTATCGTTGAAAGCCTAAGGCATAAACAAGATATTAGCAAAAAAAGAATAGGTATATTGGGCATGGCATTTAAGGCTGATATAGACGATATCAGAGACTCCCTGTCGTATAAACTAGGGAAGATATTAAGGTTTCATGGAGCAAAAGTATTTTATTCCGATGAATTTGCAATAGACTCTACTTTTGTTAAAAAGGAAAAGTTGATAAAAGAATGCGACATAATTATTATCGGCGTACCTCACTCGACTTACAAAAAATTACACTTCCCCAAGAAAACTGTAATGATAGATCTATGGGGAATAACGGGCATAAATCCAAAATAGGCTTGGAACGTTGAGTATTTAGACTACAATAAAACTTCTATTGCCCGCATCAAAATTTTTCATTTATATAATAATTTCACATGGCAAAGATAAATACCTGTTGTATTTTTATAGGAGGAAAGCAACTAGGCTTCAATTGTCTAAAGCGACTTATTGAAAGAAACGTCCGGCCTGAATTAATATTGGGAAACCCGGATGATAATGGCGAAGATAGTCTATTGAGCCGCTCTCTGCTGAAACTTGCTCACGAAGAAAACCTAAGGGTAGTACGTGAAAAAAAAATGAGCGATCTAGAGATAACTGCACTGTTTAATAAAATTCGACCTGAAATAATATTTAGTATAGGTGGAGTGAGATTAATCCCTCGAGAGGTTTTAAAAATTCCCAGATTGGGATGTCTGAATATTCACCCTTCTTTATTACCAAAATATCGTGGTAGGTATTCTACGGCACACGCAATTTTTAATGGAGAAACTCACACTGGTGCTACCGCCCATTGGATGGATGAGGGTATTGACACAGGCCCGATAATTCTGCAGGAATCGATAAAAATTGAACATGATGATACTGCGAAGTCTTTATGGGAAAAATTTACTATGGAGGGAGACAAACTTTTTGATAGATTTTTAGAATTATGGCTTTCCGGAAGACCTATTCCCTCCAAAGCTCAAGATGAGAGTCTTTCAACATATTATCCAAAATCACTTCCTAATGGAGGAGAGATTGATTGGTCCTGGTCGGGGGAGAAAATAAGAAATTTTATCCGAGCAATGACTTTTGAGCCATACCCTCCGATACGAATAAAAATTGGAAGAAAGACGATGCTCATTGCGGATGAAAAATTTTTTACTTTATAAAATTTCACATTAGGTTCCATTCAGTTATTTGTTATGGAATTTCGTGATAATTAATGGCAATAAAATAGAACCTTGTTTCAACTCAATGAAACTGTCTTATCAATTTCGATTCATTGCGAATATTGATATTTATTAAATGGTATTCTAAAAATAATAATGAATCAAACTCCTAAAAGAATTGACTGGTGGGAACCTTGGGTAGGGAGAGAGGAACGGGATCTCCTCATTGAAGTTTTAGAAAGTAATTTTTTGAATGATGGAAAATATACAACCCAGTTCGAGGAAGAGTTGGCACATTTGTTGGGATGTAAACACGCTGTGGCAGTAACCAGTGGTACAAGCGCGCTGTTCCTCGCATTAGTAGCCAATAATGTTGGCCCTGGAGATGAGGTTATTGTTCCTGATATCACATTCATTGCCACGGCCAATGCAGTAGTAATGGCCGGTGCTAAGCCCATATTAGTGGATATTAGCCCTGATTCATTAAACTTGTGTCCGAAGAAATTTGAAAAAGCCATTACCTCTCAAACAAAGGCTGTAATCCCTGTACATATTAGCGGTCGCCCAGCAGATATGCCTACCATTCTGGAAATAGCGGAAAAGCATGACCTTTTGGTTATTGAAGATGCTGCAGAAGCGTTTTCATCGAAACTGAATGGAAAATGTCTTGGAACTTTTGGCCATGCAGGCATTCTTTCCTTCTCTCCTAACAAAACGATTACAACGGGTCAGGGAGGCGCTATTTTGTTAGATGATGATTCTCTCGAAGTACGATTACGCGAATTGAAGGATCAGGGTAGGCCTGAGCGTGGCACGGGGGGGAATGATAGACATGATCGAATAGGATACAATTTCAAGTTTACCAATTTGCAGGCGGCTATTGGTATTGCCCAGTTAAAAAGACTGACCGCAAGGACAAAAAGGATGAAGCAAACCTATTTAAAATATTTAGAGGGGTTGAAAGAGATTGAAGAATTAACTGTCTTGCCTTTTCAAGTTGAAACAGGAGAAATCCCACAATGGGTGGATGCTTTATCCTCACAGAAAGACGATTTGATCAAATATCTCGAAAACCGTAATGTCCATTGTAGAAAATTTTGGTTTCCCCTGCATACTCATAAACCTTACTATTTGCCAGATGATGAGTTTCCCAATAGTACCGAACTAGTATCCAAGGCATTTTGGTTGCCTTCATCCTTTTGCCTATCAGATGCCGATATAGAACAAGTATGCGTACACATTTGTAATTTTTTTCGGGAAAACTAATTTTTAATTTTAACTTATAAAGAAAATAATTAACCACATGATTCCTGGGAAACCTCCCACGGCTGCGCTTAAACTCTCTGTGTTGATTCCTGTACGGAACGAGGGCCTCAATATCAAGGTAATGTTAAAAATTTTGCATGCTGTTATAGAGATCCCATATGAAGTTTTAATTGTGTACGATCAACCGGATGATGACTGTATTAAAATAGTAAATAATCTTAGAGATCGATATCCCAATACTTACTTGGTACACAACCAATCCGGAGTTGGGGTTATTAATGCTTTAAGGGCCGGAATAAATGCATCCCAGGGTAAGAATATTTTAATATTTGCAGCAGACGAAGTGGGGCCAGTCTTGGCTATCGACGACATGTTACACCTAATGGAGGAGGGTTGTGACTTAGTTAGTTGTACACGTTATGCCCATGGGGGAAGGCGTCTAGGGGGCTCGAGAATAGGTCATTTGCTTTCATGGCTGGCAAATAAGTTATTTTTGTATTTTTTTAAATCAGCTTTGTCAGATTGCACGACTGGAATCAAGATGTTTCGCAGATCACTTTTTGATGAAATTCAATTAGAATCGAGACCGGTTGGCTGGGCTGTGGCCTTCGAACTGAGCATTAAAGCACAGCTCCAGGGTTTCAAGCTTGGGGAAGTTCCCATCATCTCCATTGACCGTCTTTTTGGCGGCGAATCTACTTTTAAATTAGGCCCTTGGTTCGTCGAGTATCTAAGGTGGTTTATTTGGGGAATAAAAACTGCTAAGCAAATGAGATTAAAAAAAATTGAGCCTGCTATAGTACGATTGCCGAATCAAAGTGATTAATTTTTCTGGATATTAGGTGCCCAAAACGATAATCAGAATTAACCGGACTATTGAGGTTTGAAAAGTTTATGAGTAAAATGGTATCCCCCTTTCAAGATAATAAAACAAGTTACGTAGTGAAAAGTTGTCATGTCTGCAATGCTGTTGATCTAAATCCTATTCTTTTTTTGGGGTACCTACCGCCCGTTAACACGATGAACTCTTTGGAAACAAGGCCGGCGGAGCAGGCCGGTTACCCTGCAGAATGGTTGCAGTGCTCTAAATGCAAATTGGTGCAAATTGGACTCGTAGTCGACCCTAAAATTCTCTTTCCTCCAGAATATCCTTATACCAGTAGCACAACAAAGATTCTAAAAGAAAACTTTGCCGAAATGTATAGAGAGTGTTTGACTTTTATAGATCTTGAATCTCAGGATCTAATTGTTGATATAGGTTCAAATGATGGAAATCTATTGAGTAACTTTAAAGGAGGTCATAAAGTCTTGGGAGTGACTCCCGAAGAAATTGGTAAAATTGCAATTCAACGAGGAATACCAACTATTATTTCCTATTTTGGAAGAGATGTAGTCGAATCTATTCTGGAAGAGCACGGCTCCGCAAAAGTAATAACAGCGACAAATGTTTTTGCACATATTGATGGCATAAATGAAATAGTCGAATGCATTTTAGAGTTACTCGCTCCTAAAGGAATATTTATCGCTGAATGCCACTATTTGGGCTCACTTGTAGAAACTCTTCAGTACGACACCATTTATCACGAGCACCTTATGTATTACTCTTTGCATTCGTTGGGATTTCTTTTGAGGAAACATGGTTTAGAAATATTTCATGCCAAGCAGATACCCACACATGGAGGATCCATTAGGGTTTATGTTTCGAGAAAGGGGGAATTTGCTGTCAAACCTACGGTTGGGAAAATACTTAATAATGAAACCCAAGGTGGATTAGATGGAAAAAAACTTACTGATTTTAAAAGCAGAGTCGTTGTTTCTAAGCTTGAGCTCCATTCAATGCTGTTGGAGCTAAAGAAGCAAGGCAAACGAATATATGGAATAGGAGCGCCGTCTCGCGCCAGCACACTTATAAATTATGTCGGAATTGACGATGGTATCCTAGATTGTGTGGTGGAAATTAAAGGGTCTCACAAAATAGGGAAATATATTCCTGGGACTCTTATACCAGTTTTGGAAGAATCGATACTTTATAAGGAACAACCTGAATATGCGCTTTTACTTTCTTGGCACATTGCTGATGAACTTGCACCTAAGATTTCCAAAATGGGTTTCAAGGGAGATTTTATTATTCCTTTACCGACACCTCGAATTATAAAAAATCCTTCTAAATAGTTTTAAAAGACTTTCTAAGACGCAAAATATTGACCGAAGAATATTTACTCAAAAGTACTATACGGTCGGTTTTTTATTTCGCAAAGTGTTTTAAATTTTTCATTATTGACGGGTTTTTCCTGCCGAAAAAATCATGTAACAAAATATAATTCTTAAAAATTTTTTCATATATCTTTAGATTTTTAGGGTTAGGTTTAAATAATTTTTGAGTAGGTTTTGTCATTTTATGAATTGCCTCCTCATGTGAATCGTATCCCCCATCTTTTGAGCCCGCTGCCATAGCACCAAGAATAGCTGCACCCAAGGCTGTAGTTTGAGTTGAAGCAGCTACTTTTATTTCTAATCCAGAAACATCTGAATAAATCTGCAATAGTAGTTCATTGCTGGCTAAACCTCCACAGGCATAGAGCTCCTTTATATTTATTCCACTTTTTATATAGGCCTCAATAATTAACTTGGTACCGAAGGCGGTAGCTTCTATCATGGCGCGATAGATATCTTCAGGCTTAGTTTTTAAAGTTAACCCAATCAATAGGCCATTAAGGTCTGAATTCATGAGTACGGATCGATTACCATTAAGCCAATCTAAAGCTAATAAACCATGGTCTCCAGGCGTTTGAAGCATGCATTTCTTGATTAATAGCTCATGAAGAGAAACTCCAGACTTATTAGATTCATAGTAGTATGTTTCTGGTAGGCCATAACTTGTTACCCAGGCGAAAATATCTCCGACTGCCGATTGCCCGGATTCATATCCATAATGTTCGGGAATAATCCCATCCTTGACTACACCCGCAACGCCCTCTAAAAAAACTTCCTTTTTAGAAACCATCATATGGCAAGTTGAGGTTCCCATAACCAGAACCATCTTCTCAGGAAATGCAATACCTGATCCAGTCAGTGCGGCATGGGCATCAATAATCGATGTACCCACTGATATACCAGGAAGAAGGTTTAATTGTGAAGCAAGTTTTGTTGTCAACTTTCCAGCGCAAGTCCCAACAGGATAAACCTTCCCACCAAGTTTATTTATTAGCTTTCCAAATCCTTTACCTAATTTTTCTAGAAATGAATGTGACGGATAACCTTCTTTGCTATCCCATAGTGCTTTATATCCCGCTTGGCATGCACTTCTTACTTCTTTGCCAGTCAGTTTCCAAACCAACCAATCCCCACCTTCAATTAAACGTTGAGTTGCTTTAAAACAATCCGGAGATTCTCTAAAAATTTGTAAGGCTTTGGGAAACAACCATTCAGATGAGATGAGGCCGCCATAACGTTTCAACCAAGATTCTTTTTCTAAGCTTGCCAAGCTATTGATTAAATCAGCTTCAGGCTGGGCCGCGTGATGTTTCCATAATTTTGGCCATGCATGGGGTTCTTTTTTCCAATCGTTTAAAAAACATAATGGGGTACCATCATCAGTCGTAGGAAGAACGGTACATGAGGTAAAACATATTCCTATCCCAATAACTTCTTCGGGTGTTATTACGCCTTCCTTAAGTACGCTATGGATGACCTCCCTTAAACTACTTAACCAATCGGAAGGATTTTGTAGAGCCCAATTACTTTCCAAAACCATTGAAGTTCCCGGAACGGTTTGGGTAATAACTCCATCTTCATACTTTGATATAGCAACAGAAATTTCTTCTCCGGAAACAATGTCTACCGCTAAACAACGCACGGATTCTGTGCCAAAATCCAAACCCAAGGTATATTTATTTTTCTTTAACAAGTTAACCTCATTCAATGAAAACCAACATAATAGGGGGAGCTAGAAGCCATTTATAAAATATATATATTTGGTGTGCTGCTGGGAGAATCAACTTCTAATCTAAAATATTTTATTATGAACACTATTGATTTATTAAGGACGTGATCTACTCCAAAAACTATTTTTATTTCTTCGTTTTGAAGGGCCAAGCCAAAAATAGTTTTAGAATTTAGCCTTGGACCGTGTTTACTTTTTATGAAGAGGATGGCCTCCAAAGCCGTTACGCATCATAGCAACTGCTTTAGCCGATATATTTTCAGAATCACGACTGCGATATAACGCTAGTTCAGCCTGAGATATGACAGGGATCCAGACCTCTTTTTCAAGTGCATATTCTATTGCCCAGCGTACTTCACGGGTATCTTCAACATAGTCGCTGAGTGTTTCAAGTTTATTTTCAAGCAATCCTTGACCCATTAATTCGATCAACCAACTCCGGATCACAGACCCATGTGACCAATTATGCATGAGTTGAGGTAAATTCAATTTGTAATCTGAAGCTTGAAGAAGTGCCACGCCTTCTCCAATGGCCTGAAGCATTCCAAATTCAATAGCATTGTGTATGAGCTTTGTAAAATGACCAGCACCGGCAGGACCCACATGCATAAACCCTTCGGGTACAGCTAAATCTCTAAAAATAGGTTCAACAGTGGAATAGGCTTCCACATCACCGCCAACCATGAAACAGGCACCGCTATGAGCTCCCTCGATACCACCACTAGTTCCACAATCCAGAAAATGGATTCCTAGTTTTCTGAACTCCTCATAGCGACAGACTGATTTTTTCCAGTGAGAATTACCTCCGTCTATAAGAATGTCGCCGTTTTCTAGGTATTGTTTTATTTCCTCACAAACCTCCTCTGTTGGGTTCCCGTGGGGGATATAGAGAAATACTATCCTTGGAGGACTAAGCTTCTTAACAAGCTTACGAACGGAATCTGCGGGGTCTAAGCCTTTCGATTCTAAATTATTTAACTCTTTATCAGATTTACTGTAACCCACCACCTGGTGCCCCTTTTCTATTGCCTGTAGAGAGAGGTTGCCTCCTATACGCCCCAATCCAATAATTCCAAAATTCATAAATATTTCTCCCCTTTTTACTTAGTCCTCAAATAAATTGTTTCAGTAAACCCCATAGGACCTGCTTGGCATTCTCTCGTGCTACCCTTTTGGTTGTGATATTTATGCGTGTCTTATGGAGTTTTCTCCCGCAATACTACGCGGGCTGGTGCACCGTCGGCTCCTTTAATTAAGAGGGGTAAGGCGATCAACTCGTATTCGCCCTCAGCAACTCCGCTTAGGTTTAACCCCTCAATGATGATTACTTGGTTGCGGAGCAATAAATGATGTGTTGCATAATCTAAGCTTTCAAAGGATTCTACAGAAAGATAATCGATGCCAACGAGCTTTATCCCTTTCTTTACCAAAAACTTTGCACCTTGCTCACTTATATAAACAAACTTCTTCTGAAACTCCTTCTCACCATACTCCCACCACTTTGAATTCCTTGTCTTAAATAAAATGCGGACTGTCCCGTCAAGGTCCAGTTTTTCCAGTTCGGGGGGACCAATTGATTTCTTGGCATCAGGTATTTCTACTACTTTACATGAACCTACCAAAGTTTCTATTTTCAGTTTATCAATAGTTTCTCCATCTTTTTCAAAATGAAACGGTGCATCGATATGGGTACCTGTATGGGCACCCATCTGGATTTGTGTGACATTAGCTACATCACCTAGAGCAAGATTGCTCGCCAGCCTTAATGTAACACCTGGGTCTCCAGGCCATACAGGCAAATCACTTGAGATCAATACACTCACATCATGAAATTTCATAAAGCTATCTTGGTTACCATTATTTAGATTAATCGTCCTAGCCAGTAGAAAAAGTTTCGGGTAATATTAGCTTTTATTTTTTATCTAAACCCAAAAAGTTAGCACTAAAAGACGCCTGAATCAAATTTAAGCAATAAATTACCTCAAGCGCAAGGAGAAGCGTACAAACTATCAATTAATAATCTTTGCTTTGTGCGAAGTTGGTGTTCTATAAAGATAATTACTTGTTGTAAAGTTACTGGAAGTGGATTATTTGGTTTGAGTTCTGTGGGCAAAAGTTTGTTGATACTAATAAAAAACAAAGAAAATAAGGTACAAATTAAACAGTCTTAATTTTTAGAATATTTTTTATTGTTAACCTACTTACCTTGCCTGGGTTTTAATGGCTATACCAAGAAAACCGAGCCGAATATTATGCCTTATTCGCTTGCTTTCCAAGCGTAATCATATTATTACCCTTATCAACAAGGGTATTCTTCTATGCTAGATTAATTTTTCTCCCGAAAATTTTCATCCAGGTGTGCGGCGCTTTACAAGCTGTCCGTATGCTTTAAATCTGAAATCAATTTAGCGAAACTAACCTGGATTAGCTATTTATGAATCGGATGCAGAATTTAAATAATCGAAGTTTGTTATTTTTTGGGTTATTTTTGTTTGCCCTGATTTTAATACTCGGCGTGTTTTTTCCAAGGCCTTATTTTTACATTATTAATGACACTGAAACGCTTCCCATTGCAAACATAGTTAGTGCTTATATAGATGGGTCTATATTGGATTTTATCCACCCCGCTGTTCCCATAATTTATATTCCAGCACTGTTGTTAAAAGTTCTTCCCTT
>Ga0315336_1003771_pt1 | contig 19454 bp, 17 predicted proteins | sample ASW5metaG_FD_204512 | JGI IMG/M metagenome (GOLD analysis project Ga0315336, IMG submission 204512) | Ammonia-oxidizing marine archaeal communities from Monterey Bay, California, United States - ASW #5 | ecosystem: Environmental > Aquatic > Marine > Intertidal zone | place: USA: California... | reverse complement strand
CCCCCGGACAGTTGTAGAGCCTCTGGTTCCTGCACGGGCAAGGAGAGTAGTAAAATGATGGCCGCCTGTTCCCTCAAAGAGCGTCTCGGTGGCCAAGGAAAAGGGGCACCAGGCACCGGGTGGGGCGGAACTCTCGTTTGATATTTCGGCCACCGGAGAGATTCCGTCAAAGCTCAGAGCCAGGCAGGGCTTCTCTCCGCCGTACCGTGCCTCGCCGTTCACGGTGAGGCGGATGGTCTCGCCCGCCCAGGCCAGAAATTCAAGGCGAAATTTTGGAGCGGCCTCACCCCAGCTCGTTGTGACGGTCTCGAAGTCTTCCCTTAAGAATTTTCGATCCGAGCAGGAGCGCCGGTTGTACCAAGTTAGAATGCGCAAGCTGGTCGACCGATGGGCCCAGTGGTAGTGCTGATGGCGCTGTTCAAATGGGTGGCCCATCCCGACCAAAGTTTTTTCGTGCTCACCATCTTTTACCTCGATGCCCATGAATGAAACAGGTCCGGTGGTGGAGGCTTCGAGTTTAACTTTTTCCAAGTGCTCGTCTCAACGAGCATAAATGTACTGGTCGGTATCGACCGGGAGTCGGGAGGCAATCGTGGGGGGAGGCTCTTGAATAGTTCGCATCTGCCTGTCAATAACAATCTTTCCATTTCCACAACGCTGGAGTTCAAGCTGATGAAAGCCCTTGTATATAAGCCGGCAGTTTCCGGGTGTGGGTTCAGTTTCGATCAGCAATTTGCGTCCTCGGCGGTCATCCTCCCTCTATTTTCTTGGGCGCCTAACGCTGTACGTATTCGCTTGATCACGATTTCGGCTTCTCCGTCTTGGAGCGGATCGGGGTTGAGGTAGATACCCCTGTCGCTTTCCGGACCCACTTCGATGCGCGGATTTCCCTCCCAGAGGCGCCGGATGAGTTCATCTCGCGAGATCCCTAGGCTGCTGTCAAGTTCAGCCACTACCTCGGGGAGGACCTGCCCGAGCTCGTTGGGAACGCGCCGTCTCGCGGACAGGCCGGCGATTTTCGAAAGGTGCTCCAGGAAAAACTCCGCCATACGTTCGCAGCGCTCAGCCTGAATCCTCTCGCCCCCGTTTAGATAGTGTTCTAGAGCGGCCAGCAGTCCCGCCACATCTTCGCGGCCTACCTTCATGGGTCTCCCGATGGCGTAGCGCGGGCTTCCCATCATTCGGCAGGCGGCGACAAGGTCCCGATTTCCGAGGATAAGGCCCGTGTTCTGAGGGCCGGCAAGAGACTTTCCCCCACTGAAAATGACGAGGTCTGCGCCCATCTTCGTATAGTTCCAAAAATTACTGGACGGCGGGGTCTGGGCAGCAGCGTCCACGATGACAGGGATGCCCCGCGCTTTTGCTGTTTTAATCACTTGCTCTAGCGGAAGGATATTTTTAGCCGAATAGCGCCCCGGGAAATAAACGATCCCTCCCGTCCTCTCGCTGATTGCTTCCTCAAGTTCCCAGAGATGGGTTGTCCGATGGCTCCCGATTTCGAGCAGTCGGGCGCCGGCCTGGCGGATGTTGATGTCGTAGTGGTTCCGCTGGAAGCGGTGGATGATGATTTCATTTTTAAGTCCATCGGCATGGGGGAGACGGTCCATTTTGGCCGGGTCGGTACCGGCGATGCAGGCTCCTGTCGTTAGGACGAGCCCGGCAGCGGATCCGCTGGTGACGAAAGCGGCCTCGTTGGAAGTAAGCTCGGCAATCCGCTTTCCGGCTTGTTCGTGGAGCTTGTCCATGTCGAGGTAGGACTTTCCCGCCTCCTGCATAGCCTCCCACACGTGGGGAGATAGGATCGAACCGCCTAGGCGCGAAAGGCGCGCACGGGCGTTGATGATAGGCCTGATGCCCAACCGCCTGGCGAAGGATGAATCGCTGTTCATGATATCCTTTCTGCCCCCGTTCGAGGACTCAGTTCTTGGGTCCGATCATCCCCCCGGGCTGGGCGGCCTTGTTGAACTCTTCTCCACTCATCAGGCCCTGCTCGACCTCCGCCTCGCGCTGAGTACAGCCATCGTTAAAGGACTTTTTGCCACCTTGGTAGTGTTGTCGGTCCCGATATGGGGATTCAGGATGGCCACGCAAATCATTTGGTCGGCCACGCGAATGATGAGATCGGATTTTTCTTTGGGGGGTCCGGGCTCATAACTAGTAAGTACGACGGCCTTTTGAAGGATTCCCAGCGTCCGAATCATCTCGCGCGGGAAACGATCACTCCTGATCTTAAAATTCATTAAGGAGCGATCTGGGCACCAGAATTCTTATCGCCTGGGACCTGAATTTTGCCCATCGTGTCAGTTTCGGTTCGGGGACCCATCGACATCTTCTTGTCCTCAATTGCGCCAAAAGCGCGAAGTTTTTTGGCTGGCTGAGGGAGTGGCCGAGGATGCAGTATCCCCCGAGACGGCGGACCACTGTGATTTTACCATTCCAGAACGATTCTCCCAATTGGATCGCCTGCTCGGAGGCGGTCCATGGCCTCGTTGGCCTCTTGCATGGGTGTCAGTTCTGATATGACGGGTTTCACTTTCCCGTCGTTGACCAGGCTGGCGGCGTCACGGACATCCTGGACGCTGTGATTGTGAGAGGCTACAATTTGTATCCATTTATAGACGAGCTGTGCGGGGTCAATGGGGAAGGTTTGTCCGAAATGGTAGCCCAAGATTACCAGTCTGCCGCCTGGAGCGAGGAGCTTGAGACACTGCTGAAGCACGGGAGGAACAGCGGCCCCCCCGACAATCTCGAGGGCAACCTCTGCTCCAATGCCGTCAGTCATATCGAGGACAGCCTTGACCGGGTCCTCGCTTGTGGCGTTGATGGTATCAGAAGCCCCGAGTTCTTTGGCTTTTTCGAGCTTTTCGGGCTGGACGTCTACCCCTATGACCTTAGCCCCAAGATAGCAAAGCAGCTGAAGCGCATGGAGACCTAGACCTCCAAGGCCAAAAATAACGGCTGTCTCTCCAAGCTGAACACGTGCCATACGTATGGCGTGGAGGGGAGAGGCTAACGTTCCGCCGATCAGGGAGGCGCCGCCGAGCGGTACCTGATTGCTGATCTTCACGAGGTTCCGTTCAGGCGCCGCGACATATTGCCCGAAGCCCCCATCGATTTCCATCCCCATTCGGCCAGGCGTATTCAGGCACATCTCCTCGTGCCCGTTGCGGCACATCCGGCACCGCCCGCAGGTCTGTTTGGCTACTACAACCACGCGATCGCCGGTTTGGACCGAGTCCACATCGGGGCCAGTCTCGACGACAATGCCAGAATTCTCGTGGCCGATCATGAGGGGAACTGGGGAGCTTTTAATTAGACCATCCACCACCTTTAGGTCGGTGGCGCAAAGGCCGTTGGCCTTCGACTCGACCAAAACTTGGCCCGGGCCAGGACGGGGTTCGGGAACCTCTTCGTATTGGAGTGGCTGGCCAAATTCTTTTAAAACCATCCCTTTCATTCGGTCATTCTCCAGACTAACAAGTTTAAATGCAGGGGCTCAGAAACGATTCTGGTATCATAAAATGGCCAGATGTTGCTGGCAAACAGTGGAGGGCCTCGAGGTAGCGAATTGGAACTCTATCGACGACCTATCAGGCGGGTCGATGCTACTAGCCCACATGAAGCGGTATCCAGGGTCTTTCTTTGTGAAAATTTTACACATAAGGCATATTCTCCCATATCCAGTTTTGTAGGTGAGTGAGGAAAAAGTCGCTAGACTCGAGAGTAATTTTAATTTTGTATTTCAACTTTTTCCCCCTCTCATGTCGGCGGAGTTTATTCGAATGCCAACCCAAGCCGAAGAGATCCGAGCAGTTCTGGATAAAACCCCGCTCTTTTCCTATCTCGATGAGTCACTTCTCGATAGCCTAGTGTCGAAATTCGAAATCATTAGCTATGACCTCGGTGATACGATTATTAAAAAAGGCGAGCCGGGGGATTCCTTCTACGTCATTTTTAACGGCCGGGCTCGGGTAGTGGGAGACGGCCTTGGCGGGGACGAAATTACTCTCATCACCCTTTCACGGGGGGATTTTTTTGGCGAACGTGCTCTCATCACGGGTGATCCTCGATCAGCAACGATTCGTGCCTCGACAGATATTGTACTGGCACGCCTTTCGAAAGAATATTTTGTCGGTTCAATTGAAAATGATCCTGAGACAAAAAAATTTCTGGAAGGTCACATCGAGCATGAATCGCTCCATAATTTTCTTCGTCAGTTCACGGTTCTCTCGTCATTAAACGCTAAGGAAACCCAAACCTGGATGGAGGACATGCTCGAAGAAGACTTTGGGAAGGGGGATTTCGTTTTTCGGCAAGGGGATAAGGCTGACAAGTTTTACATCATCCTGGACGGAAAGGTGGATGTTTTGAAGGAGGAGGATGGTGTCGAAAAGGCGGTAAACACTCTTCGGGGCGGTGATTTTTTTGGCGAATTGGCCCTTCTGACCAACCAGCCGAGGGCGGCCAGTATCCGCACAAAGGGTTGCCTGAAGACGCTTACTCTTTCCAAGGAGAAGTTTGAGAACCTTGTCACTAAATCAGAATCTCTTAAGGAAAAAATATCGAACGCCATCGCCCTCTATAATTTAGATGTCCTCCCCGAAGAGTTTCCGATCGATGTCAAGAAATTCTCCTCTTTGCCCGTCCTGCAATCTCCGGCGAAGACGGATGCTGTCTTCATCGAAGAGAATATGGAGGAAGGGGAGTTTGATTTCCAAGTCCGAGGACGTGGGCTTTTCAGTAGATTGATTAAAAGGTTCCGCTATCCTTGGATCGAACAATACGATGAGACTGATTGCGGAGCGGCCTGCTTGGCGATGGTCTGCCGATATTACGGGAAATGGATCAGTGTGACCCGCTTGCGCGATCTCGCTAATGTGTCCCAGCGAGGAGCAACCCTCCTCAGCGTTGCTTCGGCAGCGGAAGAGATTGGTTTTAGGACTCATGCTGTCAACACGACGTACGAGGACCTGATGGAGAGCGGCGGACCCACCATTGTCCATTGGGCGGGCATTCATTATGTGGTTGTTTACGAAATTGGAGAAGAGGGTGTGACAGTGGCCGATCCAGGCCTGGGCTTAATTCAAATCGATCGCGCTGAGTTCTCTGAAAGTTGGACGGGGTTTGCCCTAATCCTCAGCCCGACCGAACGTCTGAACCAAGTGAAGGAGAGCCGCCCGTTACTTGGACGGTTTTTCTCGTTGTTCAGTCCCTACAAGACTCTTTTTGCGGAGGTGATGGCCTGCTCGCTCCTGGTGAGTCTTATGGGTCTGGCGATGCCGGTATTCGTTCATATCATGATCGATCGAGTCATCTCGGGCCGAGCCGCTGGATTGTTAAACATCATGCTTGCCGGGATGGTGATATTGACCATCCTAAGCCTCTTGCTCTCGGCTTTGCGGGGCTACCTCATTACATTGCTCTCCAATCGATTCGAAATTTCCTCTCTCAGTCGCCTTTACCGCCATATCATGAGTACCCCAATGCGATTCTTCAATGCACGAAAGGTGGGCGACATCCTCGCGCGATTCCAGGAAAACGAGAGCATCAAGGATTTACTGAATCGGAAGTCGCTTTCAATTCTTATCGATACGATGATGGTAGTCGTCTCTCTTACAGCAATGCTTTACTATAGCCCCCTCCTTACTTTCGTTGCAGCCTTGTTTATCCCAATTTTTGGAGGTGTTTCCGTCGGATTTTCTCCGTTGCTGAGGACGATGAGCCGGAGACAGGTCGCCGCTGATGCTGCAAACGACTCGTTTCTTGTGGAGTCCCTCAGCGGGGTCGGTACTCTTAAGGCCGCAAGCGCCGAGGAAGCCAATCTCTCGAAATGGGAGGCGCTCTATTCTAAATCGCTTCGGTTCCGATTCCAGTACGCGATGGCCGATATGTCTGTCGAAACGACTTCGCAGTTTCTTGAATCCCTATCGGGGTTGTTACTGCTCTATTTTGGGGCAACCCTCGCGATTCAGGGGGAAATGAGTGTCGGCCAGCTGATGGCGTTTTATATTTTGGCAAACAATGTAAATGAGCCGATACATAAGCTGGTGGCGATTTGGAATCAGATCTTGGAGTCGCTTGCTTCTGCCGAACGGGTGTCGGACATTTACATCATCGAGCCAGAAGAAAGTCCGAACATTGCAGATAAAGTTGAATTTTCTGGCATAAGAGGACACATTAAGTTCGAAAACGTGACATTCTCCTACATCGAGCATGAGCCTCCCGTTCTTCGGAATGTGTCGTTTGAAATTCAGCCGGGCCAGAACGTCGCTCTCGTGGGCCGAAGTGGAAGCGGGAAAACGACCTTGGTGAATTTGCTCCTCAAATTTTACACTCCACAGGTGGGGCGCATCTTTATTGATGGAAGCCATATCGAGGATGTGTCAGTCGACTCTCTTAGGAAGCAGGTGGGCGTTGTCCTCCAAGAAAATTCTCTGTTTGGCGGGAATGTGCGGGAGAATATCGCCCTCTCGCGGCCCGAGGCTCCTCTGAGCGAGGTGGTCGATGCTGCCCGGCTGGCCACTGCCCATGATTTTATTTCAAAACTCCCGGCTCATTACGACACAGATGTGGGTGAGTGGGGTAGCTCTCTTTCGGGTGGGCAGCGTCAGCTTGTTGCAATTTCTCGAGCCCTTTTTTCGAAACCCAAAATTCTCGTTCTCGATGAGGCCATGAGTGCGCTCGATAGTGAATCTGAGAGAAATTTCCAGAAAAATTTGGGCGTAATTTCGCGGGACCGTACCGTTTTATTCGTTGCGCATCGGGTTTCTGTGGCGCAAAATTCGGACTTTATCCTGGTCTTGGACAATGGTGTCATCGTTGAGCAGGGGGTTCACCACGATCTGATGGACCGCCGTGGCCTATACTATTATTTATGCAGTCAATCCCTTGCTGTGAATTAAGTCAGGATTTGGCGAACCGGAAAGGAAAAATCTGATAATTGTGCTTGGAGTAAGGCAAAGGGGATGCTAGAATTTTTGCAATCGATATTTAAGTGGGTTCCCCTGGTCGGGAATTCCAAGATTTGTGGGTTTGTATAATGCATTTTGCTGGTTTAGCTTAAGATTCGGCAATTGTTTAGGAGAGCAAGGAGCGATGGAGCAATTCAATAATGTAGCGATCGCTACGGTGGGCGATGAGAAAATTTCTCTCAGCGATCTCATTTTTCACCTCAAAACGGACCTGAATCAAAACGTTCTGGAATCGACAATTCATGAATGTTTGATAAAAACGGCTTCGAGAGAGATGGGAATTTCCATCGGCAATGAAGATCTCCAGGCCGCATCTGACAACTTCAGACGGAAAAAGGCGCTCTTGTCCGCGCAAGAGACCCTTGATTGGCTCGCCGATCATGGCTTGTCCATTGAAGAGTTTGAGCGAAAGCTTGAAGGGGATATCGTACTTGAGCGAGTTGTGAATGAGGTAGCCTCCGAGGAAGCGCTGCGAAAGATGTTTAACGAAAATCTGACAGAATTTCAGCATGTAAAAATTGCCTTGATCGTTGTCGATAAGGCAGGTGTGGCCCAAGAGATCGTGAGCCAGATTCAAGAAGGTGAGACCGACTTTATTGAGCTATCCCTCAAGTATTCAATTTTTCATAATGTGGAGGAAAATGGAGGCTATCTGGGCCGGGCCTACCGAAACGATCTTCCCTTCGAAGTGGACGCTCAAGTGTTCGACGAGAATACGCCTGAATTGGTAGGCCCCATCGAGGTGGGGGATAGTTATTACATCGTGAAAATTTACGAAAAAATGAGCGCGAATTTTGATAAAGCTGCCAAAGGTTTGTGCACCCGGATGTTGCTGGATCAATTTTTACAGGAAAAATCTACAGGACTCGGGGTTAAAGTTCAGATACTGCCCGATCCGCCCTCAGGTGCAGGCTCTGAATAAGAATTTTTTTAATACATAAAAAAACCAGGGCCGCTGCCCTGGTTTTTTCGGTCAAGTTTCTGAATTCTTTTGATTCCGAAACTTCGACCGGTCCGTCCTTGAGAACTAATTATTCTTCGTGACCAGGTGAGCCCTTGCGGTAGCCGGAAACCGGAAAATTTTGAGTCTTCGCGCCGTAGATTGTCCGGAAGCGGTACCCTCTTAAAAAACTCTTTGAAGCCCACCGACCCCCTTGAACCTCGTCCATTTCTTCGGCACTAAGATTGGAGGTTTGCTTCTCAAGATCATGTATCTTGATCCGGGCCATTTATTCTCCTTTCCCGAAATGTGTAAACGGGAAATACCAACCTAGGCACGTATTGTCGGTCAGGTGCCCCTTTTTCGCTAACCATGTTAGCTAAAATAGTCGCATATTGGACCTTTTGTCAAGAGGGTTTTGAGTTTTTTTAGAAAATAACTTCTGTCTACCCGCCAGAAAAAATATGTTACTGGCGCAAAAAAGAGGAGTAATGCGCAAAGGTTTTGTTTAGGCGGAAAATGGGGAATCCCTCGAGGTTGCCCGTATCTTCTTTTTCATGTCTAGAAATTGATCGATATCGACTAGAACCGCCATCGGGCGCCCGTTTCTCTCAATTAGGACGGGTTTATGTTCATACACCACCCGGTGGAGGAGGTCGCCGAACCGATTCTTTGCATCCGTAGCTGTTACTGTATCCAAATCCTGAATTTTAATTCGGGACTTTTTTTCACCTCTCTTCGCCATCGAGGCCTCCCTAATTCCAATTATAGACACCTGAGGAATGAATGTATCACTTGCCACTCAGAAAAAGAAGGGGGGCGAACCTCGTTTAGCATAGTAGAAAAAAACAATTGTTGGAAGGATTAAATTTGTGGGTAATCGGACTAGAATCTTGGCTGTTCACGGGTCATTTCTCCTCTTCCGGTTGGTAGAATAAATTTAGCCCTAAATTGGTACTCCCTTCTCTGTTGCTCCCTCGAAAACGGAGGGACGATTATATGTGAATACTTATTACATCATCCGAGCTTAAGGGGAGGGGGATTCCAAGGCAGGGATAGATGGGAGATCGAATGCCCGAGAAGGGCACCCTCTGGTTTTGACATTATGATTCGCTGCCTTCGGTCAGGGAGCTTTCAATCTCCTTGCTCTCCCACCCAAGCCAGTCTCGCAGGACTTCTCCAGTATGTTGCCCCAGAAGGGGGGGCGGAGTCATCTCAGCTTGGGGTCCAGTCATGATCCAGGGAGGGCCCACTACTCGAATTGGACCCGAGATCGGGTGGTTTAATTCTCGCAGGATGCCTCGGTGTGCCACCTGCGGGTCGTTCAATGCTTCGGCGAAATCATTTACGGGGGCGAATGGGATACGCTCTGCCTCTAAGCGCGGTACCCACGTCTCCGCAGTTTTTCCTACAAATGCCTCGGCAGCAATTTGGTCCAGCTCCTCCCGGTGCTCGCGGCGGCTCGCCATGGTGGCGAAACGCTCCATGCCAATCAAATCCGGACGGTTAATGGCTCGGCAAAAGGGAGGCCAGAAGCGGTCATTTTGGACGATAACCGAGATGAAGCGTCCATCGGATGTTCGGTAAGTATTGGCCGGAACCCGCATGGGATTTTCGTTCCCATATCGGCCCGGGGCAATTCCAGCCTGGAGTGTTTCCCCCATCCGGGGACCGAGGGCAGCAAGCATGGCGTCCTGAAGGCTCACATCGATCTGGCGTCCCTGCCCCTCGCGGCGGGTGGTGTTTAACGCCGAGACAATGGCAAAGGCAGAAAACATTCCCGCGATCACATCGGCAAGAGGCGCTCCGTTCATTATCGGTTCCTCTTCGGGGTAGCCCGTGACGCTCATTGCACCTGAAACTGCCTGAACGATCGGGTCCAGAGCCGGCCGGTTCCGGTAAGGCCCGTCTTGGCCATAGCCCGAAACTGAACAATAAACGAGCTGGGGGTTGATTGGGGAGAGATCCTCCCATCCCATCCCGAGACGGTGCGCTGTTCCAGGCGACAGGTTTTCAACGAAGACACTCGCCTGCCGGGCGAGAGCGTGGGCTGCCGCACGTGGGCGAGGTTCCTTAAGATTCAGAACGATGCTTTTTTTCGAGCGGTTGTTTGCATAAAAATAATCTTCGTGCTCCTCGCGGTCCTTGTAGCGATGGGCAGTACGCAGGTCATCCCCCCCATCGGGGCGTTCGATCTTGACCACCTCTGCCCCCATGTCAGCGAGCATGGTGGTGCAATAGGGGCCCGCGATGGTGTGGGTGAGATCAAGCACCCGGACACCGGCCAGCGGTGCCTGCTCTTCAGGACTCATCTCCCCCCCCCAGGTGGGACCGGGTTTTTCATTGAATGCCAATTCCTCTCGTTTTGTACTACTGAGCGACTATTCATTTTGCTCAGAAATTTCAAATTCGGTGTTCGATTCAGGAGAAAGGCATTGTCATCCTGCACTATTTTCGTATTGTGCCAAAGCTGAATCCTGTGATGAGGTGTTTCTGGATGAGGATTCCGAGGATAATCACGGGAATGGTGATGACGGTTCCTATGGCCGCCTGGGGACCGTAGAGCCTTCCCTCGACCGCGCTCTGGAATTTGTTGAGCAGGACGGGAAGAGTGGAGACTTTCGGCTGGGTTAAGGTGAGTGCGAGTAGAAATTCACTCCAGTTCAGGATGAAGATAAACAAAAAGGTGACGACCATGCCCGGCGCAACGAGTGGGATGACGACTCGCCTCAGTGTATAGAGACGGCCGGCACCCATAATGCGGGCAGCGTGTTCTAGGGTGTAGGGGACCTCGTCGATGAAGCTCAGCATCATCCAGATGACAAAGGGCAGCGTTGTCGCTGTGTATAGGAGTCCGAGGCCGGTATAGGTGTCGAACAGAGTGAATCGAAATCCGAATACTGTTTGGGTCGCGAACGGGATCAGAATGGCGTAGTACATCACAATGGGAATTGCGATGACGATGGGCGGGACCATCCGGATGGTCAAAATCATGTAGCGAAAATATTTCCCCCCGACGTTGAACCGGGAGATAGAGTAGGCCAGAAAAGTTCCTAAAAGAAGTGCGGCCAGAGAGCTGAGGGAGGCGATAAACATCGAGTCTCCCACGGCGCCCCAGATAGTGTAGGCCTGATCGGTGGCCTCCCGGCTGAGCTGTTCACCCATCGAAGTGAGTGTGAAAATTTGCCGGTAATTGAGCAAGGTGGGATCGTAGCCTCCCCCGAGGAAGGCCGGAAGCCAGTTTGGAGGCCAGGCGACCCAGTCGCCCGAGTCCTTAAAAGAGGTCGAGATCATCCAGAAAATTGGAAACAGGACGATGGAGGTCCAGCCGAGCAGGACGGCGTGCCGGAACCAAAAGAATAGATTGTAGCGCTTGGCGAAAGAAATTTCGGGGCGGTTTGTGCCTGCTGGATTTTTCATACGCCCTGCTCCTCTTGGACGATAGACCGCTCCCGGACGAGTAGATGAATCCCATAAAATATGAGCCCGGCGAACATGAAAAGTAGCAGGACCGAGGCCGCCGCGCCGAAGCTGTACTTGTTGAACTGCCACACCTGGCGCCAGAGGAAGAAGGCGATGGTTTCGGTTGAGGTGCCGGGGCCGCCGAAGGTGAGCAGCACGGACAGATCGAAAAGCTTGAGCGCCTCCATGGAGCGGATGATGACGGCAATGACGATTGCGGGCTTGAGCAGCGGCAGATGAATCCGCCAAAAAATTTGCCAGCGATTCGCGCCCAGGACTCGAGCAGCGTTGGTGAGCTGCTGGGGGAGGGCAGTGAATCCGGAGAGGAAAATTAGGAATGTCAGTGAAGTCCACTGCCACACATCAGCGAGGATGATCGCCCACTGAGCGGCAATGGGGTGGGAGAGCCAGCGGATACGGGGGTTGACTCCGAGAGCCTCCGTGATGGGAGAAAGAATTTGGTTGAGCGGGCCCGAGTCGATGTAGATCATCGAAAAATTGTAGCCGGCGACGACCGGGACCACCATCATCGGAATCAGGAAAATGGTGATGTAGAACCTCCGGCCGATAAACTGCTTGTAGACAAGCATGGCTAGCAGAAACCCGAGAATGAGTTCGAGAAGGACCGCCGTTCCCGCGAAATAAAAAGTCCGGCCCAGCGCCCACCAGAAATCCTCGTCGCCAAGGACCCGCACATAATTTAAAAGGCCGTGAAAATAGGCCCTCTCGAACGGCCGGCTGGCGCGCCATTTTAGGAGGCTGATGTATATCGTCAGGATGAAGGGAACGGCGAGAAGGAGGAGGAAGGTCCCCTCCACCATGATGAACGGAATGAGGCGGAACACCCGCTCCTGGCCCAGCCAGGTGGCCAAACGCCCCTTTCCAGAGGGCTGCCCTCGAGATTTCTTTGCAGCAGCTTGCGCCATCAATTTCGTCTTTACCCTGGTGCCGCCCGCACCCGGTCCCCGCTCAACTGCTAAAGGAGCGGGGACCGGCACGGTCCGGTGTGGTTGTTCGACCTTCTAGAACTTATCGATATAGGCACCGCTGCTTACGCTTTTGCGCCAGGCCTTGATTTGTTCTTTGCGGCCAATATCATCGGTCACCTTGTTCCAGCCTTTTTCGATGCGCTTGGCGGCCTCACCTGCCTTGATGTTGCCCTGCATGACCTGAGCGAGGTTCTTGTCGAGCACGTTGAAGTACTCGTAGTTGCCCTCGATCATGAGGAGTGAGATCGCGTTTTTCGCGTTTTTCATCGTCATCTTAACGAACGGCTCGGTGTGCTTGTCGAGGACGGCCTTATTCGTCAGGTTCGACTTCCGCATCGGGTCCCAGAAGCCCTTGGGATCGGCGATGGCCTCATCGCCCTTCGTCGGCCCTGTGAACCACTGGATAAAGTAGTAGGCGAGCTCGGGGTGCTTACTGTAGCGGTTGACCATGTAGCCGGTCCCGGCAGCTTGGGGAGCGCGGCGGACCATTTTCCCGTTCACTTTCACAGCTGGAACGGGACAGGCTAACTGCTTGCCGCTGATTTTGCTCTTTGGGCTTCGGTTGGCATAGCCCATGGCCGAGGGGAAGGACATAAACGAGAAGGCCTGGCCGCTGCCCCAGTGCGGATAAAGCTGCGGAGTTCCCCAGCCCTGAACGTCGGGGGGCATGTATTTAACGATCGAGGAAAACTCTTTGATTGCTCGGATGCCATTCGGGGTGTTGATCTGGGGTTTCATGTTCTTGTCGAAGAGTAGAGCCCCCATGTAGGCGGGGAAGTGGCGGTAGGAAAAGTTGATGCTACGGTAGGCTTGGGCGCCGTAGAGGTCTTTGTCGAACTTCTTGCCCCAGCGAGTCTGGCCTTTCTTTGTGTGGAAGAATTTCGCCATCTGCTCCCATTCAGCCATAGTCTCCGGGCAACCAGGTGCCTTGCCGAACTTCGCCTTATAATCTGCAGCGCCTAGCTTCATGATGTCGGAGCGTAGAAACAGGGCAATATGGTCGCCGTCTAAAATGAACCAGTAATGCACTCCGTTGTAGGTCTGTTGGGCGCGAAGTCCCGGGTCGATGCCCGAAAAATCTGGTTTGCCCTTTTTCACGAACGCATCGAGCGGCTGCAGGACGCCCGCCCCCGCGGCGTCTGGAACGATATAGGGAAAGTGATTGATGATGTCGTACTGTCCCGTCTTGGCCACGGCCTCAGCCATGATTTTCGATGGAATGTCCGTGTAGCCGTACTGGATGTTCTTGATCTTAACGCCTGTGAGCTTCTCCCATTGCTTGAGGTATTTCGGTTGTGAGTTTTTGAAGAGCGAGATTAGGAGCATGGTCTGAGTCGGGTTTTTTAGATTGTGCTTTTTGATGTACGCCTTGGCCCCGTTGATGGCCCGCTCCTCGACCGTCGCACCGGACAGCGACTGGGCAAGGCCGGTGGATGCCAACAAAGCCACGAGGCCTATGAACGATAGCGTTCCAACGAAAAACCGTTTCATTGAAGGTCCTCCCCTGTATATGGCGGTGTGCTGTGTGAACATCTAGCACGGTCGCCTTTGAATGGGCTCATACGCAAAAGCCCTCTAATGCAACTACGGTAGGGGTCGGGAAATGGTAAAACGGAAGCTTTCTTTTCACCTCTTTCTCCGAAAACCCCTCCACTCTAAGTTACAGCTCACAAGTCAGGTTAGGCTGACGCCGTTTTGGGAATCGAAAAAATGAATTCCCGACGGATCGAAGCCGAACCGAATCGGGTCGCCCGGGCGGAACTCGCGCTCCGCGCTAACCTTGGACACGACAAGTTCTTCACTTCCGCAAGAGAAGAAAACCAGTGTTTCATCTCCCAGAGGTTCTATTAGTTTAACTCTCCCCTCCGGGCCGTTATCCCCGATGATGACGCTCTCTGAGCGCACACCGAGGTGGACCCTGTTTCCTCCCCCGAAAGAGCGTGCAGAAGGTAAAGAAAGGTTTATTTCGAAGTGATCGGTCGAAAACAGGGTGGAACCATTCCCGGCTACCTGCCCGGGGAGAATATTCATTGTCGGTTGGCCGAAAAAGGTTGCCACGAATTGATTGATGGGATTTCGGTAGATTTCCAGCGGCGTACCGATCTGTTGAACATGCCCGCTTTTCATCACTAGGATGCGGTCGGCCATCGTCATGGCCTCAGCCTGATCATGCGTGACATAGACAAAAGTGGTTTTCATCTCCTCGTGGAGGCGCTTGAGCTCGGTCCTCATCTCAACCCGGAGGTTTGCGTCCAGGCTCGAAAGAGGTTCGTCCATGAGTAACACTTCGGGTTCTGTCACAATTGTGCGAGCTAGTGCAATCCGCTGAGCTTCCCCCCCCGAGCACTGAGCAGGCTTCTTTAGTAGGATGTGCTTGATTTTCATCGTGTCAGCGACCCGGGACACACGCTCGTTCACGTCCGGACTCGGAACATTTTCCACGCGCAGGCCGAAGGCGATATTCTCGAAAACCGTCATATGGGGGAAAAGAGCCAGGTCCTGAAACACCATTCCGAGGCCGCGGTCGCCGGGGTCGAGATTGTTCACAATCCGATCGCCAATCTTCAGTGTTCCGCTCGTGGGCTCCTCGAACCCTGAGATCATATTGAGCGTGGTGGTCTTTCCGCATCCGGAAGGACCGACCACCACCATGAATTCTCCGTCCTCTACACCGAGATCCACACCCGCGACAGCAGTGACATTTTCACCAAACTTTTTAACCAGGTTCTCAAGCGTGATGGAAGCCACCCCGAACCCCCTTGCTTGTATTTTGGGTGGAATAATCGCATTTGAATTTTCGCTGGTTTACACAGTAATTATTATGCAACGCCATTGTTTTGTCCACATGCCGAATATTTATTCTAAGGATGTGCGACAACAGTTGCGGGGGATTGCTCAGGAGCAGGATATGCCCCCAGGCGAGCACGTCAGGAAGTTCATTTTGAACGACCTAAAAGGAATTGGCCCTTGCATTAATAAAACCTACTCTTTGCCGCTGACCCAGCACGGGCTTAAAAAAATAGAGGGACCCATTTCTCCCTCTAACCTGCTCAAAACATTGGTGTGCCGCGGGGGACTCGAACCCCCGACCTACGGATTAAAAGTCCGTTGCTCTACCAGCTGAGCTAGCGGCACCCGAAGGAGAGACTTACTCGTAGCCAATAGGAAGTCAAGCCTTCTATGTGCTAACCGATTGGACCTGGCTGGCGAACTGGCTTGACGCTAACAGGTGCCCCGTGTTCAATGAGCGCCGCTGGCTTGAATCCCCGTCGGGCTGGCATGCCGGCGTAGCTCAGACGGTAGAGCGGCTGATTCGTAATCAGCAGGTCACCGGTTCAAGTCCGGTCGTCGGCTCCAATAAGCTCAATACGGTCATGTGTTCTGCCGTTCCTGGAAGTTTTGGTAGGCATGTGGGAAGCCGCTGCAAATTCATCCAAGGTGCCATTTTGGCGTTCTTCGTTTCGGCGACTCGTTCTTCCCTGGCATGGAGAATGTGATCATATTAGGATCAGCTTTCATTATGCGTCTACCACAGCGACCACTTTTATTTCGATTAGACATCGAGGATCGGTTGCCGTTCGAACTATCTGGACCGTAGTGGATGATGGGCGATGATTCCCAAAAAACTCCTTTCTTACTCTGCGCATTTGGTCCTGCGCAGTCATATCTCTTAAAAACCATGTTGTATCAACAACGTCATTCATTGTGCCGCCAGCGGCGCATAAACTTATTTTCACTTTTTCTAGGGCCGCCCTTGTTTGCCCTTCCATATCTTGCGGCATCTCGTCAAATTCCTCTGCCCTATGAGGATGGCTATGATAAGCGGGTGCTGCAGTAACTCCGGACAAAAAAATCATTTTTCCCCCTGTCACAGCTACGCCAGCCGGGTAATGCGCTTGTGAAAGGTCATCAGGGGCATCTTTCCAGTCTATAAGCTCGATATTTTTTTTGCTCATAACAATTCTCCCGATGAGTTTTAAAATTAAAAATCCCTCTCGCTGTATTAATTAGTTTTTTCTCATGTCCGCCGACATAGGTAATTACGTTAAAATCACCCCAGTTTCAGGATGGGTGTTTGATCAGGCCGCGCGGCAAAATTCTATATTCCTTACATTTACTTACCATTCATATCGCATTTTTGAGTCGGTCTCAGAAGAAAAATGAAGAGGAGTGATATTAAATTGCATCCAGTCAGGCCTCATTCGATCCAACCTTTTTGGAAGGATTTGCGGGGGTGTGAATTTTCCGAAAAATACAGTAGCCTCCAAGACATTTAAATTGTAGTGTACTTTCAAATACTCAACCTCGTAGGGGGAGGGCTGTTTCTAACTACCTTGCCCCATTTTGAACGACGAAATAGGATGCCAGTCTTTCGATTTGAGAATTTTCCTACCGTACTGCACAATTCAAATTATTGACCAACAAGGGCGAGACCATCAAAGGGTAATTTTTTTTGTCACAGAATGCGTCCAGCCAGGACTCTCGCAGAGCCACACCACCATCCTTGCGGTAAATTCGTGTTCGTCCTAAAAGGCAGACAACAGTCCGCTATAGACGGAGAAGAATGCATGCTTGGCACCGGCAATGGGACCCAAATTCCGGAAAGCACAGTCCAATCTACTATTGCGGAAGAATATATGGTGACCCTATATGTCAAAGATGCTGCCTAGAATTTAAAGGTGTCCCTGCCTGCCATGTGACTCCTTAAATAGCACCTTAGGACGGTCCAACTCGAACGATTGAACAGGAAACCCTTCTGAGAAGAATGGAAAAGGACTTTCTTCAAAGGCGCTTATTGGGTCAGACGTGACGTTTATTACGCATGAAATCACTCCAGCGCAATGCGAGTCAATCGAAAGAGGGTCGGGGTCCTCTCATCCAAGCAGAGCCGTTTTTGGGGAATAAGTTTAATGCAGGGTGTGCATTATTGCGGGACAAAATATAGTTTTTTATCTTAGGTTTATGAAATTGTTTTTTGTCTTTCAGTGTTCATGTGAGTCTTCGTTTCGGTGGATAGTGAATTTGGAGTTCACCATGTAGAATGAATTTTTAACTTCTCATAAATGAACATAGATTGTCTTGTGCATTTTGTATTTTGGTAGAGAGTTCCTATTGAAATCTCCTGGGCCCAGCCCGCAATCTGCATCTAATAGAATCCAGTCTGCTTGCCCTTGGTTTTTCTACGGCTGGGTTGTCATCGGACTATCATTCGCAACGCAGGGTTTCCATGCAGCGGCAAGAATTTCATTCTCTGTTTTTCAAGTTCCTCTAATTGAAGAGTTCGGTTGGAGCCGGGGCGCACTCGGAGGAGCCTTTGCCTTTATGATGGTTGTTTATGCACTTGTGGGTCCATTTGCAGGGTCGCATTTTGAAAAATATGGTCCTCGAGCCGTTATACCCTGGGGTTCTCTTCTGATTGGGATTGCGCTCGCAGGGGGTTTCTTTATTACTTCACTCCTGCATATTTACATCCTCACAGGGTTGTTTCTGGCGATTGGCCATGCTTTGAGCGGCTTCTCCATGCATGGTGCTCTCATACCGCGCTGGTTTATCAAGAAACGAGGGCTTGCAACGGGAATAAGTCTCTCCGGATCCGGAGTTGGTGCGCTTCTCCTTATTCCGGTCATTGAAAGGATGATCGAATCCTACGGCTGGAGAGCAGCGTATTTGATTTTTGGGCTGGCACTTCTTTGCATTCTTACGCCAGTAAATTTTCTTTTGCTTCGCAATCGTGCTGAAGATATGGGTCTATCTCCAGACGGACTGCCTTCCAAGGAATCCGAACCTCCTGTTAATTCTATTCAGACGGAAAGAAGTGTAGGAGGAGCTGGAAAAGTATTTTCCTCTATCAAGGGAGACTCGCGATTTTGGATGCTGGGTCTCATCTCTTTTTTTATTGGAATTAGCAACAATACGATCATGACACAGCTGCAGCTCTATTTTGTTGACGCCCACTACGGCATGGCAAGCGCTGCCATCGTTTTGGGCATGGTGGGATTTTTTCGCATTGGGGGGAGTATCCTCAATGGATGGGTAAGTGACCACTTGGGGCGCCGGATGGGGTTGGCGCTTTCTTCGGTGCTTTCGGCATTTGGAGTTATCCTTTTGCTCCAAATTCCAAACCTCGGGATAGCTCCGTTTCCAGGCTATCTGTTTGCAATAATTTTTGGTTTTGGGGGAGGTGGATTGAGCGCTTGCTTTTCTGCATTAGCGGCGGATATTTTCAAAGGTCCTTCGTTGGCGGTTATCATGGGCATATTAGGAATTTCCTATGGTGCAGGCGGCGCAATAGGTCCCCCTCTGGCAGGCTATACCTTCGATGCAGTGGGGAGTTACGCTGTTCCTTTCTCGTTAATTGTCATTGCACTTTTTGCGATGGCATTAATCTCTTTGTTTGGGTTAAAAGGTCACTCAGAATAATTTTCAGACTATATGCTTTCCTGAAAAAAAATATTTATTCTTTTTCCAATTTTTATAACCAATCCCCGAACCCTGTAAAATACTTCGAATTTCCATAAATTTTTACTGCCATTCATTCGTAGATGTCCAAAAGTGAGTTTGTGGCGCTTTAAAGACTTCCACTTTGGTATAATTATTCCCTTTTCAGCTGAAAAAATTGGGGACTTTAAGATCCTTCCTGCGAATGATGGGTGTGGCCTCTTATTCATGGCAGGCCTGCGCCGTGTCTACCCAGATCGGACTTGACCAAGCCATCTCGCTATCAGCCTGTCGGACCCTAATGTAGTAGTAGTCTGTCTTCCGGCCGATTCCATCTGGGTCGGTCCATCGAGCATTTAGCGACTCGTTCATGCCTTTAAAAGTATAGACCACAGTGCCGTTCTTAATTACCGATGCCTCTAGGATTTCAGCTGTACCCTCGGTGCGGACCCACAGTTCACGGGGTATTTTTGCAGGGAGTGTCAGCTCCGCCCCCATGGGGGCGCCATTGATCTCGAATTCGAGGATGATCCGTGCCCCGGTGGTCCCGTAGCAGCGACGCTCCCAAAGCGCTCTGAAAATTCCTTCCAGATCAAATGTCTCTGCCCAAACGCAGGCGTAACCGCCGTGCCAGCCGTTTTTCAGGCGAAGGCG
>Ga0315336_1003770_pt1 | contig 19459 bp, 14 predicted proteins | sample ASW5metaG_FD_204512 | JGI IMG/M metagenome (GOLD analysis project Ga0315336, IMG submission 204512) | Ammonia-oxidizing marine archaeal communities from Monterey Bay, California, United States - ASW #5 | ecosystem: Environmental > Aquatic > Marine > Intertidal zone | place: USA: California... | reverse complement strand
GATTCCGTCCGCTCCATCGGTCCCGTCGGTCCCGTTTGTGCCGTCGATCCCGTCGATTCCATCGATGCCCTGGCAATCGAGGCCGTCCCAATTGCCGTCGTTGTTGGCGTCCTCGCTGGCGTCGCCGAACCGGTCTCCGTCGAGGTCCCAGCAGTCGATACCTCCACAATCGGCGGTGTCGACCGAGCCGTCGTTGTTGACGTCCTCGGCGTTGTCGGGTTCCCCGTTTCCGTCGAGATCCCAACAGGCGATGCCGAAGCAATCGTCGACATCGCAGCCGCCGTCTCCGTTCATGTCCTCCCCATCGTCACACTGTCCGTTGGCGTTTGGGTCCCAGCACTGTGGCAGACGGTCACTGGCGACATGGCTCTCGCTCGGACATCCGGCGAGAACCGTCAGAGAGGTGCCCAACCAAAGGAAGATACGAAGGTAGTTGCTCATGTTTTTTGCTCCGGGTCCCATGATGCAATGAAACTGAACGTCGGAGTGCGAGGTTCCTGGGACACCTCGGAGCCATTTCTCCAGGACGATGGGTGCACATCCGTGCGTCTCGAACCGTTCCGCGGCGATTGGCCTTCCAGGGACAGTTGCCCACAGAAAGCTCCTTCCGGAAACACGTCGACCCGCTACACTGCGCCCATGAAGCGCATTTCGGGATTTTCGTTGACTTGCATGTGGCTCCTCTCGGGCTGCGGCGCCAACCTCGAGGCCTCTTGTGTCGACTGGGTCGAACGCGTGAACCAACGCCCGTGCATGAAGGGGGACTTCAAGCTCGACGAGGCCGAATACTGCAACGATGCCACCTTGGATTCCTACCGGGCGAACGAATGCCAGGAGTCCGCCATCGGCTATTACGAGTGTTTCATCCCAGATTGTGACGAGAACGGCTACCCGGATTGGCCCGACGATTGTCCCGCGGTTTGTAACGTCTAGCGGTGCGTAAAAACGGCTTGGTAGATCGAGCTGTAATCGGCTGTTATCGCGAGTAAAGGCGTGAAATCGGCTCGCTCTCTAAGGTGTTGGCATCACCCTGGAGAACGCCATGTCCCGCACTCTCGCCCTCGTCGCCCTGCTCGCCGCCTGTACTCCTGAGGTGGTCGAGCGCCGCGCCGTCTACGAACCCATGATCAGCGAGCGGATTGCCGCCCGAGGACTGCCCCTTGGGCTCACCGCCGTCGTCATGGTCGAGTCCGGATTCCGGAACATCCCCGCTCGCCCGCCGGAGTACCCCGGGGGCGGGCTGTGGCAGTTCATTCCAGCGACGGGCCGCGCCTATGGGCTGCGAATCGACGACGAGGTGGACGAGCGCCTGGACCCGGAGAAGAGCACCGAGGCCGCCCTGGACCTGTTGACGGATCTGCATGGGCAGTTCGGGGATTGGGGCCTCGCGTTCGCCGCCTACAACGTGGGTCCTCGCGCCGTTCGCACCGCGATGTCGGAGAACGAGACCGACGACTACCTGGTCCTGATCGAGCGCGGCGCCCTTCCCAGGTACGCGGCTGATGTGATGGCAACGGCCGGTTCTCTCGAGTGATTTGTCGGCCTGCAATGGACTTCTACAGGCTCGATACCTGCACGTTCGAGAGCCCCAGCCGTATCTGGCGGGTTGGAGGCCTTCTCTCAAAGGCGTCAACGGCGTCCTTGATCCCCATCTCGGCGAGTTGTTGGCGGGCCCGAAAGACCTCGACGTTGACCCGCTGTCGCTCGCGCCCGAGCATGCGACAGAGGTCGTCGAAGTACAGCCAGCCCTCCTCGGCGGCCGATCCAGTGCCGCGTTGCTCAAGGCGGGCTCGGGCCAGGACAAGGAAGACGTCGTGAAAGGTCCGTGGCGCCAGGCGCTGGGGTCCGTCGGGGCCGACGATGTCGATCTCGACGTATTCCTCGTCGGCGCTGACTCGGAGCCGCAGCGCGAGTTGGCCGACGAGGGTGCCGCGGGTGACCTCGCGAGTGGGGGCGAGGGGAGCGGGTTCGGTGGCCCTGTCGTCGGGGGGCGCCAGATCGAGGACCTGCCACCGCTGGGTCTCGACGCCGAACTGGACCAGATCGCCGAGAGCCAGGGGCTCTTCGACTCCGACCTCTATGCGTCTCTCGCCTATCCACGTCCCGTTGCGGCTGCCGAGATCCCGGATGTGCCAGCCGTCCCCGTTCCAGAAGACGGACGCGTGCTCGCCGGAGACGCCCGAATCGCCGAGCACCAGGCCCGCACCGGGCGCCCGCCCGATGACGACCCGCGCGGGGGCGACGAAGGGGAGTCCAGTGCGCAGGTGTTCGAGGGTGGCCACGGCGGAACTGTACCTCCCGCTGGCGTAGACTCGTGGCCTATGGATGCCGGACCCCGTCGCTATCGCCTCCTCGGCCGCCTCGGAGAAGGGGGCTTCGGGGTCGTGTATCGGGCTCGGTTGGAGGGCCCACAGGGCTTCAGCAAGGACGTCGCGATCAAGCTGCTGCGCGACGCCGAGGCGCCGGAGCGAACCATCGCCCGCTTCCGAGATGAGGCGAGGATCCTCGGGATGTTGCGCGACCGGGCCATTGTCGGTGTCGACCCTCCGACCCGGATCGACGGGCAGTGGGCGCTGGTCATGGACTTCGTCGACGGAGTGAGCTGCGCGGAGCTGCTGCGCTCTGGACCGATTCCCGCCGGTGCCGCGCTCGAGATCATCGGCGAGGTGGCCCGGGCGCTGGATGTCGCATGGAGCCAACCGGGCCCCGACGGCGATCCACTGCAGCTTCTCCATCGGGATCTGAAACCGCCAAACATCCAGATCACGCCGACGGGGGTCGTGAAGATCCTCGATTTCGGCGTCGCTCGTGCTCGCTTCGACCGCGAGGCTCGCACGACGCGACACCTCTCCGGCACGCCGGCGTACATGGCCCCCGAGCGATTGCAGGGCATCGAGGAGCCGTCTGGGGACATCTACTCGCTGGGCGTGGTCCTGCATGAGCTGGTCACCGGATCCTGTCCCGGCGAGGCTGGAGCCGTTGCGGACACCTTCGAGATCGAGCGGGACTCGGAGGTGGCTCCGGTCGACGACGTGGTCTCCTTCGCGCGCCAGATGCGGGGACCGCGGGCCAGTCGGCCGTCGGCGCGGGAGGTCGAGGAGGGGTGTCGCGAGCTCGGGGCGAAGGTCGTCGGTCCCTCCTTGCGCGCCTGGTCCGAGGAAAACGTTCCGGCTGCGCCACCTGCGATCAACGATGAGCAAGTCGGTCGCGTTCTGACCGAGAGCGCTACCGCCATTCGCTCGTCAGGAATCCCCATTGTTGTGACGATATCCCTGGCCCTCGCCGCCGGATTATTCGCTGCCTTGTGGATGTTCGTGTCGGCGGAGGTGCCGACCCTCGAAGACGCCCTGCGCCAGCCGTTCGCCGACCTGGTCATGGAACACAACGCCCACCTCAGCGAGCGTTCGGCTCTGCGTGCGACGCAGAACTGGGATGCGCGGTTGTTCGACGCCACCGTCGCCCATGTGGCCGAGATGCAAGACGACGCGACGGCGTGGCATCGGATCGACCAGATCTGGGAGGTCTGGCGCGATGTCACCGGGGTCGTTCGCGCGGCCGGCCTCCCCGAGGTGATCGCCGGAATCCCATGGTTGGAAAGTAGGTATACGCCCGAGCTACAGTCGACCATGTGCGCGAAGGGGCTGTGGCAGTTCATGCCGGAAACGGCCCAATCCGTGGGTCTACGGGTCGCCGATTGCCGGTTCGCCGATGACCCCGAGGTGCTCTGGACCCCCGAGGCAGGCGCCCCGATGGATTTTCCCTACGTCGCGGGCGGCACCTGTCGGATCCCGAAGCGGCACGGATGTGCGGTCGACGAGAGGACGATGATCGAGGAGAGCACCGCAGCGGCCGTGGCGGGGCTGGCGCGGGCCTGGGAAGATCCCCGATTCCGGGAGTCGGGTGCGGTGGTTCAGCTGACAGTCGCCGCTCACAACGTCGGTTTTCCCGGCTTGGCGTCGTGCCTGGACAAGGATGCGTGCGACATCCACGCTCTGACCGAAGGCGGAGACTACGTCGCGCGGGTCTTCGCGGCCCACTTCGTGGCGGTTTGCTACTACGCGGCCAACTACCCGGAGGAGCCCGCGTTCACGCGCTGGCGTAAGTACACCGAGGGTTACTGCCGAAGCATCGATGTCCCAACGCGTGCCGAGGTCGCCCGAGGCGATCGGAACTGAGTCGAGCATCATGGGGTTAGAGGACCGCTGTGATTCGCTACGCCATCCCCCTGCTCCTCGCCGGTTGCCACTGTGGGCCGGACGACAGTTCCACCACGAGGCCGGAATCGACTGCGTCCGCGGTTGTGCTCGAGTCCACCGACGACGGAATCGGCGGTCCGTTGGCGTGGGCCAGGCCGGGCGATGTGTTACTTTCCAACGAGCACATTCGCCTTGTTGTGCAACAGCCCGGACGATCCCTGGCCATCAATCCCTACGGCGGGAATGTCATCGACGCCGACGTGATTCGGCCCGACGGCGAGCCCGGGGAAGACCGCTTCGGCGAGGTGGGCCTGTTCTTGAACGCCGCCTACACCATTGCTCCGGAGTCCATGGATATCCTCGACGATGGCTCCGGCGGCAGGGCGGTCGTGCGATTCGAGGGCCCGGCCGCGCGCGCCGACTACATCAACACGCTGGTGGGGGTCGAGGCGCTCCTGGGCTTCACGGTGCCGTTGAACCCGCTGGTCATCCCAGACTGGTGGATTTCGGTGACCTGGACGCTGGACTCGGGCGCCCACCACGCGACCATTGACGTGCAGGTAGAGAATCGCCAGTCCACCGAGGAGCCCCTGGCCATCGCATGGATCGCCCACGGGGGACTCGGAGAGCAATACGACCTGCCCAGCGGCGGGTACACCAACCCCCAGTTCGGGAACACCGGCGGTTTGTTCTTCGCGAGCGACACTCTGGCGTACGGCTTCGGTCCCATTCCGTGGGACGCCGACGCCCATGGAACGGCGGCAATGGCGGGCGGTGCGGTGTTGATGGAGGAAAACAACGTCCTCGCCCTCATCAACTGGCCCGACGAGGTCTCCACCACCCTGGAGCCTGGCGAGACGTTCAGTTTCGACGCGGCCTTTACCGTGGCCTTGGACCCGTCCGGGGCGGCCAGTGCGCTGCAGAGCCTCGCAGACGATCCCGACCCCGAGGACGAGATCACGGGCACGTTGACGGTCGAGGGCACTGGCGAACCCATTGCCGGCGCGCGAGTGGCGGCTCTGCAATCGGGTGAGGATGCCGTCCGCGGGGCGACGATTACCGCCGACGATGGCACCTGGTCGCTGTTGGTTCGCGACGACGAGGTCGATCTGCTCTTCGGCCGTCCGGGTTGGCCGAACGACGGCAACGCAGACGCACCGAGCCGGGTGCCGGCGTCCGGGGGTGACGACCTGTCACTCTCCCTTCCTCCAACGGGCCAGCTGACTGTCAACGCCGTCGACTCTTCGGGTTCGGCGATTCCCGCCCACGTCGTCGTGGTCGGATTCGACCCGAGTCCACCCCATCCCGCCCTTGAGCCGTCGGGTGTCGACCCGCTGCCTCCGGGAATCGCCGCCATGTCGGATCTCGACGTGACCGGGTCGTCGACCTTCGCCCTCGAGCCTGGAAGCTACGAGGTCATCGTCACCAGAGGCATGGAATACGACGCGTTCGAGGCCGACATCGAGATGTTGGCGGGCGAAGAGGCCACCGTGGATGCCACCCTCAATCGGGTACTCGATACGACGGGCTGGGTCTCCGGAGACTTCCACGTGCACGGCGCCAACGGCCCCGACACCTCGCTCCTCGACCGGACCCGTGTCCAGAACTTCGCAGCCGAGGGCGTCGAGGTCCTCATCGCCAGCGACCACGCCTACGTCTCCGATCTCGATCCCGTCGTGGCCGAGCTCGGTCTCGGCGACTGGGTCATGCCGATCCCCAGCCAGGAGGTCACCACCTTCGACTACGGCCACTTTGGCGTCTTTCCGCTGGTTCCAGACCTGCTTCAGCCGAACCAGGGGGCCATCGACTGGGTGGGCATGTCGCCGACCGGCCTCTACGACTGGGCCGACCAGCAGCCGCGTGAGACGGTGGTGCAGATCAACCACCCGCGAGCGATTCCAACGCCCGGCACGATGCAGCACCACTTCAGCGTCGTCGATCTGCAGTTCGGGCCAGATGGACCGTTCCAGGGGCCCGACGCCATCGATCCCGTCGCATCCGATCTGCCCGCCGACGCCGTCCTGTTCGGGCCCGGCTTCACCGCCATGGAGGTCATGACCTGGCTCAACGTGCAGGGACTGTCCGACTGGTTCAACTTCCTCAACGCCGGCTGGCACGTCACCGGAACGGCGAATTCCGATACCCACACCATTCGGGTCGAGTCTTCGGGTTGGCCGCGGAACTTCGTGCGCGTCGGCCACGATGATCCGGCGTCGGTCGACGCCGAGAACTTCGCCATCGCGGTCAACAATCACCAGCTCAGCGGCTCCTTTGGTCCGTTCGTGACGATGGAGATCGAGAGTGATGGCGGCACCGTGGCCGAGCAGGGCGACACGCTCGATCTCGACACCGCAGGCATGACTGTGCGGGTGCGGGTACAGGCCCCTCTGTGGGTTCCCGTCGACACACTGGACATCTACGAGGGTGGTCTACTCGTGCTGTCGGAACCCCTGGCCATGGTCGAGGTCCCCGGGGCCGAGGGTGGAACCCGTTGGGAACAGACCGTCGAGCTGCCCATGACCCCCGCCTTCGACACCTGGGTCGCCGCCGTCGCCTACGGGTCGGGTTCGATGTTCCCCTACGTTCCCTTCAACCGGACTCCTCCCGAGGATCTCGACGCGGACCGGCTGGCGAGTCGCGATGTAGACGAGCCGGCGACGTCATTTGGCTTCGCCAATCCTGTGTTCGTCGACGTGGACGGAGACGGCCAGGTCGCGCCCAGCTTCGAGGTGCTCGAGCCCGACTGGGACACCTACCGCAAAGAAGACCGGCTCAGCCCCTACCAATAGTCACAGGAGCGGGTCGTAGCCGTGCCGCTCGGCGTGCTCCCGCATCTGCTCGTGGAAGGCCTCGACGCTGATCCCGTCGTCCTCGGGGAACGTCTCCTTGAGGATCGTGTACTCGCCCATTCGGTCGGGCCTGAAGTTACGGTAATCCTCTCTGAGCTCGCACCATGCGGCAATAGACCAGCTGGTGCGCCAGTAATAGAGCGCCAGAGGTCGCACTGTTCGCTCGCTCTCCACGCCCTTTGGGGTCTTGTAGGTGAAATGGATCTTTCGCCGGTCGCCGATGGCACGGCGGATAGGGCCAAGAGCTTCCGGTGCGCTTCCCCAGCCCGGCGCGAACAATGCGGTCTTTGCCAGTACCCCTCGCAACGCTGGCGGGAGTACCGCCTCTACCTTCTCCATGGCCGACTTTGCAGCCATGGCAATCTCCTCGTCGCCGTGGGTAGCGACGATACGCGCCCCGAGCACCAGGGCTTCGATCTCGGCGGCGTTGAACGTCAACGGGGGCAACTCGTAGCCGCGTTGGAGTTGATACCCGACTCCGGCCTCTCCCTGAATCGGCACACCCGAGTACTCGAGATCGCGGATGTCTCGGTAGATGGTGCGTTTCGAAACGCCAAGCTCCCCCGCAAGCCACTGGGCTGTGACCAGCCGGCGACTGCGGAGGAGCTGTACGAGACGAAAGAGACGATCGGCGCGGCGCATGCGCGCAGTGTGCACCGTCGCGCCGGCGTCTTCAACATCACGCTGCGGTCGATTGGTGCAACCCGATGGGGTGCCCCTCCGGGTCGGCGAACACCGCTATCTTGCCATCCGGAAGAGGCGTCGGCGGCATGAGCACCTTGGCTCCCTGCTCTGTGGCCTTCGCAAGCGACGCCTCGAGATCGGGAACGTCTACGTAGAAAGTCGCCCAACCCGGACCGGCTGGGGCCTTGCCGACGCCGCCGGGGATACCGGTCTGCTCGGACTCGGTCATGCCGTAGTCCATCTCCGGAACGTCCTTGAACGTCCACCCGAAGAGGCCGCCATAGAACTCGCGGAGCTTGCCGCCATCGTTGCCAATCACCTCGAACCACACCACTGGATTACCCATTTTGAACTCCTGTTTTGTCGGACCCCGCATCGGGGACACAGTTGTTCTATGGGGTCGTGCTGACACCTCGTGTCAGCAGGTGGGCGCGGCGTTCGAGGTAGCTGACAGCGTACTGTCAGCAGGTCTCAGAGGCCGGCGGGATCTCCCTCGACGAGGATGCGCAACATGATCCGCGACTTGCTGTATTCGTCGGTCTCGGTGTTGACCGACACCGCGCCGTTCCATTCACCCTCCTCGAACTCGAGGCTCAGAGCGACGGCCTCCGGCTGTGCACCGTCGGCGGGGTCCTTGAGACTCATGGAACCATCGACCCGACTGGGATCCCACCAGGCGCCCTCTTCGCTGTCCATGCTGTGGTTCATGAGGACGGTCGGGGCGTTCTGGATGCTGTAGGGGTGTTGCCCGGACAGGGAGAACAGGCCATCTTCGAGGGTGAGATCGATGTCCAGAGGAACGAAGTACTCGTCCTCGCAGTTCTCGTCGGGTGCCACCTCTCCGCGGTCGCTGGGTGGGAACTCTCGATCGGCGGCGTAGATCGGACCCGCCGCCAGCGAGACGCCGATGATGGCTGGAAAGGGACCCACGGCGGGCTCATCGTCGATGCGCTCCAGCTCTACGGGCCAGTCGCCCTCGATCAGCGACAGGAGCTCGTCCAAGGGCTCGAGGGTGAGGTACGGGTCCGCCGTGCTCTCGACCGGCGTCAGGGTCACTTCGCACTGCGGAATGATGTATGGAAGCTCCGACCCTTCCAGAGTGCCGCATCCGACTGCAAAGATCGTGATCAAGAGATGTCTCATGAATTCTCCTGTGCCCACCCTCAATGTGGTGGGTCCAGCGGCGATGGGCAACTGCAATTACCCCGTAAATACACATTATTGCCCCCCAATGTGGCCCCTTGTCGTGCAATACTGGGGTAGATGGAGCAGGTCGCACAAGAACTACTGCGGGCGATTCGTGGCGATCGTTCTCAACTTCAGTTCTCTCGACGCCTGGGCTTCCGCAGTGACGCGGTGGCCGAGTGGGAGGCGGGTCGGCGCTTTCCCACCGCGGCGGGACTGTTCCGGGCGTGCCAGGTGGCCGGAATCGACGTCTTCGGTGCCGCCGAGGGATTTCACGAGGTCGCGGCACCGAGCCTCGGAGATGCTTCCGACGCGGGAGTGGCCGCGTGGCTCTCGATCCTCAAGGGAGACTTGAGCATCGCCAGCCTCGCCGCGCGTATCGATCGCTCTCGCTACGCCGTGTCCCGTTGGTTGTCCGGTCGCACCCGACCCAGGGTTCCCGACTTCTTGCGCATGATCGACGCGATGACCGGTCGATTGCCAGATTTCGTTGGCCTGTTGGTATCCATTTCTCAGGTGCCACTCCTCAGCGCAGTCCACCGGCGAACGCGACGGGCGCGGCGCCTGCTGCGGGACGAGCCCTGGGCGGTGGCGGTCCTGGCCCTGCTCGAGACCGGTCGAGATCTCCATTCTGCGGCGGATGTCAGCGAGGCGCTTCGCATGGAGGTGTCGGATGCCAGCCGCTGTATCGAGCGCCTCGTCGCGGCCGGGGTCGTGCGGCGAGTCCGCGGCCGGCTGGAATCAACCGGGGGCAAACTCATCGTCGACACCGACGTCACTCCCGGCGTCCCCGAGGCCCAGAAACGCCATTGGTCGGCGATAGCGATGGAGCGCATGTCGACCCGCACTTCTCTCGACGCCTTCGGGTATTCCGTCTTCGGTGTCAGCCGCGAAGACCTGGGACGAATTCGCGAGGCCCACATCGCCTACTACCGGCAGGTGCGGGCCATCGCCGCCGCTTCAGAGCCGACCGACACCGTGGCCCTGTTGAACGTGCAGCTCGTCGATCTCAGCCCTGGCTAGGGCTCGGGGTCGCAGAGGTCTCCAATGCCGTCCCCGTCGAGATCGCCCTGGTCGTCGACCCAGTCCGTGGGTCCGGCGAGGCTCAGTCCCAAATCCGTCATGGGGGTCAAGCCGTCGTCCTCGTAGAACCGGACGATCTGGCCCCATCCGCCGCCGCCGTCGTAGACCTTGTGCAGCAGTCGATTCCAGCCGGCGTCCAGCGTCACCGGGAACCGGAATGCGTCGGTGCCGATGCCCTGGCAGCTCGAGATCAAGCCCACCTCGACGCCATTCAGCCAGATGCGCATGCCGTCGTCGACGCCGACAGCCAGCTCCGCATTCCGCTGATCGGGCGAGTAGACCCAGGTTGCCGCATAGGCCTCTCGTGGGGCGTCGACCTCGAACCAGTCCGTGAAGCGCATCGTCGCCGAGTCGCCGGGCCAGGTGTAGTGGGCGAACCAGGAGAACCCGCCCGCCTCGTCGCCGAGAACGGGGGCCGCCAGGGCATCATCAGGACCGGTGAAGCTGTCTGGTGAGGGTTCGCAGTAGCCCGGGGTGATGCCCGCTGTGAACGGCCCGAGAACCGCCCAGAAGCTTACAAATCCCTCGTCCGAGGTGTCCCAGGGGAAGGGCTGGGTTGGCCCGTTGGGAGACTCCGGGCAGTTGTCGTTGTCGTCGGTGACCCCGTCGTTGTCGTCGTCGTCGTCGCACACATCGGCGATGCCGTCGGCCTCCATGTCCTGGGAGGGGTCGAGCGCGATGATCGGGAGATCTGTGCAGCTGTCGGCGACCTCTACCTCGAGCACGTAGGCGGGAACGGGCTGCTCGAAGATGACGCCCACGCAGACCGCGTAGTCTCCGGCGACGAGGTAGCGAGACCAGATGTCCGTGTCCGGATCGATGGACGGACACGCGGTGTCGGCCGCCGGAACACCGGCTGTGACCCGCAGGCCCTCGCTGTCCAGGACCTCGACGTAGGCCTCGAATCCACAGGTGTCTCCCGCTGGATCGGAGACGATCGCCCTGACCGCCCCGGCGTCGTCGACCGAGATCGCGTAGCAGTCCCGGTCTCCGGTCGGGAGGGATCCGGTGACCTCGAACGGCGCGTCCAGAGTCTGGGCCTCGTCGAAGTCGTCGTTGGGCTCCTCCTCGAAAAATCCCGTCTCTTCGACGCAAGCCGGAGAGCACCCGTCGCCTCCCCAGGTGTTTCCGTCGTCGCAGTCCTCGCCCTCGTCGACGATCTCGTCACCGCAAATGGGGGCGTCGGCGGGAGTGGGCTTGTTCTTCTTGCCATCGCCATCGCCCTTGCAGGCGGCGAGTGTGAGGATCAGGACAACTAGACGGCTCATGGGGCATGTGTAGCGCATAATCTGCTAGTTTGGTGGGTCCGGAGGCTTGATGCGCGCGGTTCCTGTCATTCTGTTTGCGTTCGCCTGCAACGGCGGTGATCCGGAGCCTGCAAAGGTCGACACGGACACCATGGCGACGTCGCCGATATCGATGTGTGAGACCAACGGCTGGACCGAGCGGGCGTTTCTGACCGAGGGGGCCTTTGGCCCGAAACGGCGCGACCTCGCGGCCGACTTCACGATTCCCACCACCGATGGAGACTGGACGTTCTCCGAGAACTTCTCCGGGTGCGACAACTACGTGTTCATCCCCGACTCCCTCGAGATCTCGCCGCTGGACGACACGCCGCTGCTCGACAGCCGAAAAGACCTGAAGGAGCTGATCAATACCGGTCCTGAGAACACCCACTACTTCTTCCTGAGCGCCGAGGACAAGAAGAGCGTCGACACCTTCGCCGAGGGCATGGTCAGTCGGGTCGAGGGCGCCTTGGAGTCGCTGTCCGAGGAGAAAGCCATCTGGTGGGCCGATCGGCTGCACGTCGTCGATACCGGTGCGCCGAAGCTGAAGAATTGGGTGACCGACGCCATGACCTCCTCTGGCGAGGGGTTCGCCATCGATCGGTTCCAGCACCTGCGCATGTTCGGCGGGCTGGCCGACATCACCCGTCCGAGCAATGAGCTTGACGCCGCCGGATACTGGCCCTGGGAGGCCAATCTCGCCTATGTCGGTCACGAGGCGCTTTACTACAACTACGAAAGCGACCGCCAGGACATGCTCGACGAGGTCGACTGGACCGTTCGCTATCTGTTCGTCGACGAATACCTGGCCGGATCTCCCAAGACCCACATCGACGTCGACTTCCCCGATGCGGCGACGATGGCCACGTTCGACACGCTGCTTGTCGATCTGACCCACCGTTGCGACACCGACAGCCAGGAGTTCGGCAACTGCGATGCCTGGGACGCGGTCCAGAACGTCTACGTCTGCCGTCCCGATGACCCCGACACCTGCGATATGCGGCTGGCTCGGTACATCACCACCTACCACCGCGAAGGCAGGTGGCTGGCCGATGCTTCCCAGCTCCTCCCCTGGGTTTCGGCCGGTGGCACCATCCGCCTGTACGTCGGAGGCTCCCGCCACGGCCACTACAACACCATTCGTCTGCTCATGGCGAACACCGGCAAGGGCACGGTTCCCTTCGCCCTCGAAGAGCTCTGGCACGGAGGCTCCTGGAGCGAGAGCTACAACGAGGAGCACCCGCCAATCGTCGTCAATGTTCCAGCAGACGCGACGAAGGTCTACCTCACCGTGCTCCTTTCCGGACACGGGATGAGCTCCGAGCACAATTGCGCGGAGTTCTGTGACCACCAGCACACCTTCTCCGTGGGAGGGGGCTCGTGGACTGCGGACCATCCGAACATGGGCGATCAGCAGGGTTGTCTGAAGCAGATCGACAAGGGCACCGTGCCCAATCAGAACGGAACCTGGTGGTATGAGCGGAGCAGCTGGTGCCCTGGAAAGCAGGTCGATCCCTGGGTCTGGGACATTACCGACCACGTGACGCCCGGTCAGGAGGCGACGCTGTCGTACACGACCAATTACAACGACCCGGCCTTTGGCGGTTCCATCAACCTGGACAGCCAGATCACGTACCACCGGTAGACGTTCTGCGAATCTGGATCGACCTCACGAACTCGCCCCACGTGAACTTCTTCGCCGGGTTCATCGCCCGATTACGCGATGCCGGGCACGAAGTCGTGATCACCTCGCGGCCCCACGCGAACACCGAGCAGCTGCTGCGGATGTCGAACATCGACTTCCACTCCGTCGGAAAACACTACGGAAAGCGGCGCCGGGCCAAGCTCTTCGGCTTTGCGATGCGCTGCGCGCAGCTGTACCGGTTCATGAGCCAGAGAGGCGCCGATGTCGCCATCTCCCACAGCAGCTTCTACCAGCCGGTGGTGGCCCGCGCGCTGGGTATCCGCTGTCTGTACTTGAACGACAACGAGCACGCTGCCGGCAACGAGATCGCCTTTCGCTTCGCCAGCACGGTGCTGGTGCCCGAGTTCCTCGACCGCGAGAAGGTGATTGCACAGGGCGCACGCGCCGACAAGGTGGTGTCGTATCCGGGCGTAAAAGAGGGCGTCTACCTGTGGGAGCAGGCCGTCGAACACGCGCCACCATCGGAGCGGCCGGCGATCTTCGTGCGCCCAGAACCCTGGCTGGCCCAGTACTACGACGGTGACGCGGCCTTCCTCGACAGCATACTCACCGACCTGTCCGAGGAGCATCGGGTGGTGGTCCTGCCACGCGGCGATGCACAGCGCTCGCACTACGGTCGGCTCCATGGCATAGAGGTCCCCGATGCACCGCTGTCCCTCGCCGAAGTCGTCCGTACCTGTCACCTGTTCATCGGGGCGGGTGGCACCATGACTCGGGAGCTCGCGGTGCTCGGCGTGCCCACAATCTCCACATACCAGAACGAGTTGTTGGACGTAGACCGCTTCCTCATTCAGGAGGGCTGCATGGTTCACGAGCAAGATCTGACCACTGAAAAAGCCTTGAGCTTCCTGGCAGATCGTCAGGCGCAGGACCCGTCATCGCTGCTCCTGGACCGAGGCCGCGAGGCTGCCGCCCTCATCGAGGACGTGCTCCTGGGAGTGAAATGACCCGCATCGGTTTCATCGGATTCGGCCGAATGGGCATCACCCATTTCGCCATCCTCAACAGCCATCCCGATGTGGATGTCGTCGGCATCGCTGATCCGTCGCGTCCTATGCGGGCGATCCTGGACAGCCACGTCAAGGTGCCCCTCTTCTCCGACCACGTCGAGCTCCTGAAGAAGGCCAAGCCCGATGCGGTGATCATCGCGCCGCCCACGCGCTTTCACGAGGCTGCGGTCCGCGACGCCATGGAGGCGGGAGCGCACGTCTTTGTGGAGAAGCCCCTGACGCTCTCCGCCGACGCCAGCCTTGGCCTGGCCTCTCTCGCGAGAGAGCGCGGACTGGTCACGCAGGTGGGCTTCGTGCATCGCTCGAACGACGTCTTCATAGAGGCCAAACGCCTCCTGGAAACCGGCCTCATCGGCGAGACCCGTACCTTCAGCTCCGAGATGTATGGTGCGACGATCAGCAAGGAACCGTCCGGCTGGCGCGGCGATGCCAAAGAGGGCGGCGGCTGCCTCTACGAGTTCGCGGCGCATGCCATCGATTTGGTGGTTTTCATGCTCGGGGCTCCGGTTTCCGTCGGTGGAGCCTCCCTCGATCGGGTGTTCAGCTCCGCGGTCGAGGACCTCGTCAGCGCCACGCTCTTCCTGCCAGACGGCCAGGCGGGTCGCCTCGAGGTGAACTGGAGCGATGGGGCCTACCGCAAGCCCACCAACCGCATCACCATCTTCGGCACCCACGGCAAGATCGTCGCCGATCCGTACTGCCTGGCGGTCTGGCTGCGGGACGCGAACGCAGAAGAGGGGCTCGAGGCCGGCTGGAATCGGAAATACATCACCGATCTCGCTGCGCCTGTTCGGTTCTATGTGCGGGGAAACTCGTTTACCAACCAGCTCGACAACTTCGTGGAGTGCGTCCAGAACGGCGATGTGGGCGGGACCCCGTGTTCGTTCGCCGAGGCCGCCCACACCGATGTCATCATCGAGAAGCTGCGCGCCGACGCAGAGTCCGAGGATCGACCGAAACCGAGGCGTCCGCGCCCACAAGCCAAGCGGCGATCGAAGAGAGCTCGCGTTCGCGCCTTCATTGAGAAGCTGATGGGAGCCCTGACGTGAAGCTCGACACCGTCATCTTTGGAGACAACCAGTTCTTTGGGATCAACCACCATTCCGAGGAGAAGGCAAGATCGCTCGCCGAGCGTTTTGGCAAGCTCGAGGCCATCACGGATGTCTATGAACAGGCTTGGGATGTGGGCATCCGTGGATTCATGCTCAACGCCAATCCGCGCGCAGACAGCATCTGCGACTTCCTGCGCGCAAATGGCCCCGACGACATGTCGCTGTACCCGTCGATCCCGTACCCGCACAAATACGCCAATGCCGTGAACGAAAAGGGCTTGTTCGGGGCGATCCGGGACTTCACCCAGGACGACGGCATGTTCTCGTTCGCCAAGCGCGGGGCCGAGGCGCTGCTGTCTCAGGACATGGTTCCGGTCATGAAGACGCTGGTGGATCTGGAGATGCAGACGTTCAGGGACATGAACGTCAAAGTGCTCTTCCTCCAGAACATCCTCACCGATCTGCTTCTCGGCGTCGGAGCCGAAGACGTTCTGGCGGCGTTCGGAGAGCATGTGAAGACCCGCTGGGGCGTTGAACCCGGCTTCTTGAGCATGAACATCCCCATGGCGGTTCGCGTTCTGCGGCAGTCGGGAATCGACAATCCCATCGTCTGTGGGTCCATCAACCGGGCCGGCTATTTCATGAATCCCAGCGTCGAGGCCGTCGAAAAGACCCTTGACGAAGGTGGCTTCCGACCGATGGCGATGTCGATCATGGCGTCGGGCGCTGTGCCACCGAAGGAGGCGATCTCCTATGTCGCGAGCCTGCCGCTGAAGTCGGTGGTCTTCGGGGCCTCGAGTCGTCGAAATATCGAGCAGACGGCGAACCTGCTCTGGGAAGGACTGGGGAAATGAACCCGCGCTGGCTGGTCCGCCGCCTGCGCAAGATGGGCCCTGGCGAGGCCGCAAAGCGAGTCCGCGAGCAGCTCCGGTTGTGGGCCTCAATCCCGCGATCTGTGGTGCCGGGGGCGAATGATTGGTCGCGGTTTGCAGGGGTCTCCGGCCTCGCGGTCACCCCGCTCCCGCATCCCGAAACCGATGCGCCCGACAGTTGGGCCTTCTATGGCCGGCAAATCGAGCTCCAGACGCCGATGCCCTGGCACCAGGGCATCGCCGGTTCGGATTGGCCGTCCCGTCACCACGCCCTGCTTTCCCATCATGTCGGCAATCCCCACGGCGATGTTCGACCCGTCTGGGAGCTCAATCGTCTCCAGTTTCTGCCCCATGTCGCGGTGGCCGATCCAGATCGCGCGATGGCCATCCTGCGGGACTGGCTCGACAACAATCCCTATCGCGTCGGTCCGGCGTGGATGTCGGCCATGGAAGTCGCCCTGCGCTGGCTGCCGATCCATCGAACGCTCGGCATTCTCGGCGACCGTCTTTCGCGGGAATTGGAGCGCGATCTCGTCGGGCTGGCGAACGCGTCGGGGCGCTATCTGATGAGGCATCCTTCGACCCATTCCTCCGCTGGAAACCACCTGATCCTTGAAGGTTTGGGCATGGTATGGATCGCGCTTTCCCTGGATCCGGTTCCGAGGAAGATGCTGGATACCGGGCGGCGAATCCTCCGGGAGCAGGCTCTGCGGCAGATCCTCCCAGACGGCACGGGAATCGAGGGCAGCCTCTGGTATCTGGGATTCGTCATCGACGCGTACCAGCATTGGATTCTCCTCGATCCCGATGCGGTCGAACAGGGAGTTCGCGACCGGGTCGCGGCGGCTATCGGGTTCGTGCATCACGCTGTCGCCGATGGAGGCGTCTACCCCGACCTCGGAGATCGGGACGACGGCTATGCGTTTCGAGACGCGGGCGACTATGCCGAGTCCTCGTTCCCAGCCCTGCTAGAGGTCGGCGCGCGCCAGTTCGATCGACCCGAGTGGAGGCGAGATACGCCCGCTGCGAATCGGCGAAGCACCTGGTGGTTTGCTGAATCCGCTCCGGCAACGCCTGTCGCGGCGCCGACCCACACGGGGCGTCCGCAACACTACGATGACGGGAACCTGGTCCTGATTCGGCACGAGCAAGGCCGGCTGCTCTTCAATGGTGGGCCACTTGGCATGCCGTCGACTTTCGGGCATGGCCATGCTGCGGCGTTGTCGGTGGCCGTCAGTTGGGGTGAGACGGCTCTGCTCATCGATCCAGGTACGGGCGGGTACAACGGCGACCCCGAAATCCGGGACCACTTCAGGAGTACGCCAGCCCACAACACCGTCACCCTCGGCGGGCAGGATCAGGCGCGAATGCTGGGCACCTTCCTGTGGGAAGCCGACTGGACCACCCTTGTCGAGGTCGGTTCGGAGGAGGCGCGGGCGAGCTGCGACGCCTACCGGGAGCGCTTCGGAGCGACGCACGAACGCCGGGTCGCCTGGCCAGAACCCGCGCGCTGGTGGATCGAGGACCGCTTTCCGGGCGCATCTCGGCTCTCAGCAGAGGCCTGGTGGCACTTCGGACCAGACTGCGTCGGGGTCGAGCTCATCGAGAACGGCCTCCGCTGCGACTTCGGTCACCTGGTCCTCGAGGCCACATTGCCTCCGAGCGCGAAAGTCACCGTGCACCACGGCGAGTCGGAGCCGATGCGAGGTTGGTTGTCGCCGCTTTATGGAGAGCGAGTCCCGGGCTTTGCCGTGTGTATTGCCGGTTCCGTGCACGGCGGCGAGGTGTGGCGCACCGAGTGGACCGTCATCGACGTTTGATCCGGGCTAAAACAGGCTCCGGGGGACACCATCTGCGGGATCTGCGGAATCGTCGACTTTGAGTCGGCGCCAGAGGAATCCACTCTGGGCGAAATGGTCGCGAGCTTGCGGCACCGCGGCCCAGATGGGAACGGCGTCTACGTGTCTGGACCGATTGGCCTCGGCCATACGCGGCTCGCAATCGTCGATCTGAGCGAGACGGGCAAGCAGCCGATGACCCGCAACGACGTGGTGATGGTCTACAACGGCGAGCTGTACAACAGCCATGTGCTGCGCGCCGAGCTCGAGGCGTTGGGGCACACCTTTCGTGGGACGTCCGACTCCGAGGTGCTCCTGGCGGCGTTCATCGAGTGGGGGACGGCGGTCTTCAGGAGGTTGAATGGGATGTATGCGGCCGCGTTCTGGGACGGGCGCAAGCTGACCCTGGTGCGCGACCGCTACGGCATCAAGCCCTTGTTCATCGCCAAGACCGCCAACGGACTGGTCTTCGGTTCCGAGCCCAAGGCCATTCTCGCCGCTGGACGCACTGAGCGGCGACTGGACTACCGCGCCCTGCACGAGTTCCTGTATTACGGGACCGCCCTCGGCAAATTGACGTTGTTCGACGACATCCAGTGCCTTCTCCCCGGGCACGCCATGGAGATCGACGCCAACGGGTCGCGAACCTTGCGCTACTGGGACCCCGCCGCGCTGGCGCCGCAGTTCATCGGCGTGGACGGCGCCATACAGGGGGTCCGTGACCGCCTGGACACCGCCGTCAGAGACCATCTGATGAGCGATGTGCCGGTGGGCGTGTTCCTGTCGGGAGGCATCGACAGCTCCGCGATAGCCGTGCTGGCGGCGAAGCACTATGGCGGTCGACTTCAGACGTTCACCGCCGGTTTCGACTTCGCCGGCGCAGTCGACGAGATGCCGCAGGCGCGCGCATTGGCCTCCGAGCTCGGCACGGAGCACCACGAGTTGCGAGTTCGGGGAGGCGATCTGGCGTCGGTCATCGAGAAGCTCGTCATCGCGCATGATCAGCCCTTCTCCGACGCCGCCAACATCCCGCTCTACCTCCTCTGCGAGGCCGTCGGGTCCTCGGTCAAGGTCATCCTCCAGGGGGACGGCGGCGACGAGATCTTCGCGGGATACCGACGGTATGCGCAGACCTCCTGGAGTCGTTCTCTACGCATGCTCGCCCGTGGGCGCCGGCTCATCGTCGGTCGCGGAATCCAGCGGGACCGTGCGCTGAAGATGTTGGACGCCTTTGCACTCCACGATCCCGCGCTTCGGATTGCCGCTATCACGACCCAAGAACGCCTCCGACGGCCCCTCGAGGCCCTCGCTGTCGATGCCCGAGCTCGGGTCGAGGCCACCGATCCATTTGCGCGGTTTCGAGAAGTCGTGGAGCCGCTTCGACACCTCGGCCCAGTGCAGCAGCACCTCTATGCGGATGCCCAGATCCTGCTTCCAGACGTGTTTCTCGAGAAGGTCGACAAACCGACCATGGCCCACTCGGTGGAGATTCGCGTGCCGATGTTGGACGCCAATCTGGCCGCGTACGCCATGGCCCTGCCCGCCGGGTACAAGGTCCACCGCAACCAGAAGAAATGGATTCTCCGTCAGGCGCTGCGCGGCATTGTGCCCGATCGCATTCTGGACGCTCCCAAACAGGGATTCGGCGTGCCATACCCCGATTGGCTTCGGACCTCGCTCCGGCCGTGGATGCAGGAGG
>Ga0315336_1003769_pt1 | contig 19462 bp, 20 predicted proteins | sample ASW5metaG_FD_204512 | JGI IMG/M metagenome (GOLD analysis project Ga0315336, IMG submission 204512) | Ammonia-oxidizing marine archaeal communities from Monterey Bay, California, United States - ASW #5 | ecosystem: Environmental > Aquatic > Marine > Intertidal zone | place: USA: California... | reverse complement strand
CTAGAAGATCGTAGCCGGCGCTCGTGGACGTGAGCGCCTGCCAGGTCAGCTCTACGAAGGTCGGTCCTTCGGGGTGGAACATCTGGACTCCAATGGGATCATATGATTAGAGTGGCACCCTTCGGAGTATCACCAATGTTTCAGTTGATGTTGTTTTCCATGATGGGCTGCGGCGGGAACGTGGAGCCGGCCGTCCTTCGTGAGCAGCGGTGCCTCCAGAACGAAATGGATGCCTGCTACGAGATTGGGTACGAGGCGCTGCATCGCGCACGGCCAGATATCGGCACCGCGCGCCGCGAGTTCGCCAAGGGCTGCCAGATGGAGCACCATCCGACCTCCTGCAACGAGCTGGCGAAGATGGTTCGCGATGCGCGGGGCGGTCCCCGCGACCACAAGCGCGCGGCCGAGTTGTTCTCGATCGCCTGCGAAAAGGGCGACATCCAGCCGGCCTGTGTGAATCTGGGTCTGGCGCAGTTCGACGGACGCGGGATCAAAGTCGACCAGGAGGCCGCCGTGGGGCACTTCGAGGTGGCCTGCAACCACGCAGACGACCCACAACCCGAGGGCTGCGCTGCGCTCGGAGTCGCATACGCCGAGGGCGCGGGCGTCGAAGAAGCCGACGAGGAAAAAGCCGAAAAGCTCCTCCGTCGCTCCTGCAAGGACGAATACCCGGCGGCGTGCGTGCTCGTCGGCGAGATGTACAAAGAGAAGAAGGCAAACAAGAAAGAGAAAGAGGAGAACCTGGCCGTCTCTCTCGACTTCTACGACCGCGCCTGCAAGATCGAAGGGCGCTTCGGCTGTTTCGAGTTCGCCGATCTGCACGAGAGCGGAGACGCGCCCGAAGCCAGTGACAAGAAAGCGGCAGATTACTACCAGAAGACCTGCGCTATCGACCCGACACGTGGGTGTTACGAGGCGGCAGCTCTCATGGAATCGGGCCGCGTGGTTGCGCGCGAAGGCGAGATCGAGTCGCTGTACAACCTGGCCTGTGAGCATGGCCACACGGCGGCCTGCGCAAAGAGAAGCCTCGAACAATAAGGGGCTGCCCGCCGCCGGGTTAGGTGCTCCCCTTCCTTGGAGCCACCTTGTCCGACCACTCCCGCTATTCGTCGCCGTTGGTGGATCGCTATGCGAGCCCGCGCATGGCCTTTTTGTTCAGCGACGATCACAAATTTCGGACGTGGCGCCGACTGTGGCTCGCCCTGGCCGAGGCCGAAGCCGAGCTCGGACTCCCCATTGCCGAAGATCAACTTGCCGAGCTCCGCGAGCACCTCGACGACATCGACTATGACGCCGCGGCTGCGTACGAGCGGGAGCTTCGCCACGACGTGATGGCCCACGTTCACGCGCTTGGAGACGTGGCCCCCAAAGCGCGACCGATCATCCATCTCGGAGCGACGAGCTGCTATGTCGGTGACAACACCGATCTGTTGGTTCTTCGGGACGCCCTGGACGTCCTGCTCCCCAAGCTGGCGACCACCATCCACCGCTTCGCCGCCTTCGCTCAACAGTGGGCCGATCAGCCAACACTCGGGTTCACCCACTTCCAACCTGCGCAGTTGACGACCGTCGGCAAACGGGCATGCCTATGGATTCAGGATTTGCTCATCGACCTCGCCAACCTCGAGCGGCTGCGTGATGACTTGCGATTCCGCGGCGTGAAGGGCACCACTGGCACCCAGGCGAGCTTTCTGGCGCTCTTCGAGGACGACGACTCGAAGGTCGTGGAGCTCGATCGACGCGTCGCAGCCTCTTTCGGCTTCGAGAAATCCTATGCCGTCACTGGCCAAACCTACCCGCGAAAGATCGACCACGAAATTCTGATGTGCCTCGGCTCATTCGGAGCCAGCGCTCACAAGATCGCGACCGACATCCGCCTGCTCGCACACCTCAAAGAGGTCGAAGAGCCCTTTGGCAAGAAGCAGATCGGCTCCTCGGCGATGGCCTACAAGCGCAATCCGATGCGCAGCGAGCGCGTCTGTGCCCTGGCCCGCCACCTCATCACCCTGCCCGCAAATACGGCAGCCACGGCAGCCGTGCAGTGGATGGAGCGCACCCTGGACGACTCGGCGAACCGCCGCATCGCCCTGGCAGAGGGATTCCTCGCCGCAGACGGCGTCCTCGAGACCCTCATGAATGTGGCCGGTGGGCTGGTGGTCTACCCAGCCGTGATCCGCCGCCGTATCGGAGAGGAGCTGCCCTTCATGGCCACCGAGAACATCATCATGGCCATGGTCCGTCGCGGCGCCGACCGTCAGGATGTGCACGAGTCGATCCGAACCCACTCCCTCGATGCAGCGCGAGAGGTGAAGGAAAAAGGGCGAAGCAACGACCTCATCGAGCGTGTTCAACGCGACGACTATTTCGCCCCCATCCACGACGACCTGGACACCTTGCTCGACCCCACCACGTTCGTGGGCCGCGCGCCAACTCAAGTTCGGGTGTTCCTGGCCACCGAAGTCGAGCCTGCACTCACCCGCTGGACGAGTCGACTCGACGAGGGCGGCGCACTACGCGTCTAACATCGATCGAAGTGCAGGTTCCAACTTGCCGAATTCGAATTCAAAACCGCTAGCCAACAGGGCTTTTGGCACCACGCGCTGGCCCGTCAGCAGGGCTTCATCCGCCATCTGACCCAGCAGCAGCTTCAGTGCGAAGGCGGGAGCCGGCGCAAATGCGGGTCGCCGGAGCACGCGACCGAGGGTGCTGGCGAACTCGCGCTGGGGGACCGGATTGGGAGCGGTGGCGTTCACGGGTCCAGAGAGGTCGCTGTCGATGCAGTGACGGATCGCTCTCACGTGGTCGGCCAGCGCAATCCAGGGCAGGTATTGGCGGCCCGATCCCATGGGTCCGCCCACCCCCATCTTGAACGCGGGCAGCATCTTGGCAAGGGCACCACCCTCTTCGGCCATCACCACTCCGGTTCGCAGCCACACCAATCGAATCCCGGCGTCCGCGGCCGGTTGCGCCGCTTGCTCCCAGGCCGAGCACACCTCTGCCAGGAAGCCCGTGCCAGCGGCCGTGTCTTCGGTGACTTCCTCGTCGCCACAGGCGCCGTAGAATCCCACTGCGGATCCCGACACCAGCACTGCGGGCTTCTTCTCCAGACCGGCCAAGGCCTGCGCAAGCAGTCGGGTTCCGTCGACGCGGCTGTCACGGATGACGGCTTTCCTCGCCTCTGTCCAGCGCTTGTCCGCAATGGGGGCGCCGGCCATGTGAATCACGGCGTCACAGCCCTCGAGAGCGGAGGCATCGATAGTCTGCTCCAGGACACTCCAGCGAATTTCGCCGGACCCGGGCTCACGCCGAACCAGTCGGACAACCTCGTGCCCATCGCCCTGAAGGGCGTTCGCCAGCGCCTTGCCAACGAGGCCCGAGGCCCCGGAAATCACCACCTTCATGCCAGAGCTGTTAACCGGTCACAGAGGTTCCGATGGCCGATCGACGCACAGTGGTGATGACCTTCAAGGTCGAACCCGAGCTCGCCGAGCTCCTGCGAAAAGAGTCGAACACCTCCGAGTTCATCCGCCAGGCAGTGCGCGACCGGATCGGCAACATCTGCCCCTTGTGCCTCGGCGGCGGCCGGGTGACCTCCCTTCAGCATCTCGCAGCGCAAAAACTCCTCACAAACCACGAAGAAGTCCGCTGCACCAAATGCGGAAATGTCGAGTTCGCCCCGTGTCATACGCTGGACGAACACGTGCATGATGGCCCGTGTGCGGACCCGTGGATGGACCACATCGAGAGAGCCCCCGAATACGTCTGCCGGGACTGTTTCGCACCTTGAGCGAGCCCTACGACGCCCCATTCGGGCTCCTCGCCGAATGGCTCGCGGCAGCCACCGAAGCCGAACTCAGAGTGCCCGACGCGATGCAGCTCGCGACAGTCGGTGACGACGGTAGACCCCAGGTCAGAACTGTACTTCTCAAGGGTCATGGACCGCGCGACGGTCTGGTCTTCTATACCAACTACGGGAGCAGGAAGGCCTCGGCCCTCGGCGCCAATCAGGGTGGGGCGATCTGCCTGCATTGGAAGTCCCTCGCCCGTCAGATCCTCGTCGAGGGTCGGATTGAACGCGCCGACGACGCCACATCAGACACCTACTTCGCAACCCGCGAAAGGGGCAGTCAGATCGGCGCCTGGGCGTCCCGTCAGAGCGAGGCGATCCCAAGTGGCGATGCCTTCGCGGAGCGGATCCGGCAGATTGAGGACCGATTCCGTGACCGGCCGGTAGAGCGACCGGAATTCTGGGGAGGCTACCGGCTGATTCCCGATCGGTTCGAGTTCTGGCTCGGCCAGCAGGACCGGCTCCACGACCGCGACCTCTATCTACGCAATGGGGACGGGTGGTCGGTGACGCCACTCTATCCGTGACCTAGATCCCCAGTGCCTGAATCGCGATTCCACTCACCGCGATGGCCATGCCCGCGAAGACATTGGCGTACTGCTCCAGGCCCTTCGTGCGGGCGAAGCTCAGTCCGACGAAACCGGCGGTCACGGCGCCCAACATCGTCGCCACTGTGATGCTGCTGAAGACTGCGATGACGGCACCAACCCACAGCCAATGCTCGGCCCACGCCGGAGCCATGACCAACGGAATCAAGGCCTCGCAAGGTCCAAATGCAAAGATGACGAACAGTGCCCAAACCGTCACTGACTTCTCGCCGTGGGCATGCAGATGCTCGGCCCGGCGGTGGTCGTGGCCGTGTTCGTGCACCACACCGTCGTCATGCACGTGGACGTGGGCGTGGGATTTTCCACGCTGTAACTGCACGATGGCCCAGGCCGCGTAAGCCAGACCGAATCCGATGAGCAACCAGGCCGCCACGCTTCCCCGCACGTCCTGAAGGAACTCGAGCTGACCCGCGGCGACTCCGAGTCCGATACCTACGATGCCCAGCAGAACCGAGCTGCCGACATGGCCCACCCCACAGGCCGCCGTCACCAATAGCGTCTTTCGAAGCGTCCAACCGCGCGCCTTGCCGATGGCCACGAACGGCAGGCTGTGATCGATGCCTATCAAGGTGTGCACGAATGCGATGGTTGCCGCAGTGCCGATCAGCACCTGCCCGGGACCGAGCGGGATCACCGAAGCCTCATGACCACGGGGCCCAGGACTCGGTCCACGGCTCCGAAGGAACGGCTGTCTGTGCTCGATGAGCGGTTGTCGCCGATCAGACGAACGGCGCCGAAGCGATCGACTGTGCTGACGCGCTTCACCATCCATCGATCCGTCTGATAGGGATGCTTGGCGACCACGACGTCGCCGGCTCGCGGCCTGCGCCGATCATAGCCGCGCGGATCCACCAGAACGAGGTCCCCGTCCCGGTAGGCTGGCTCCATACTATCGCCTTGGACCCGGCACAATCTGCGCCGCCCCAAGGCGTGAGCTATCAGGTGGTGTACCACACCACGTCTCGGCCCTTGGACTTCCAGAACATCTCGTGCACGGTCTTGCAGGCCGCCATGAGATTCTCGGCGTGATGCAAGCTGACCTCTTGCTTGGTGTACGACGCCTCCTTGGCGGCGTTCCAGAAGACCTCGTGCAGGTCGGGGAAGTCGGCGAGGTGCTTGGGCTTGAAGTAGTCGGTCCAGAGGATCAACAGCTCGTGCTTGGCGACCTCGGCCTGCTCTTCTTTGATGCTGCTGAAGCGCGCCATCGTGTTCAGGTATGCGGCCATTCCCTCGTTGCCCGAAGGCATCTCGAGAGCGAGCATCTTCTTGGTCATAGACAGCGCCGCCTCGGCGGCGATGCGCGCTGACGCGGGGTCGTAGACGCCGCAAGGGCCGTCACAGTGGGCATCAACTTCGAGAACGGGCTCGCGGGAGAGGCCCGCCGCCAGAGACTTGATCATGAGATCCTCCAGGTTTCCTAAGGAAAAGGCGATCTTTTATGACAGGGGATCGAGCTGTGTCAATCCACACGATCAACGAGGTCGGGACACATCACGAAGGGATTCGCAAGAACCTGTTCTTCGCCGATGGCGACCGACCTCGCGACTTCGGTGTCGTCGACGGGATCGAGGTTGTGCCATTGCTTGTAGAGCGCGAGCACGCCCGGCTCGATTTCGTGCCCGTATCGATGCGCAAAATAGACCATCGATCGCGCCGCATTGCCCTTGTGGGAGTCCCGTGGCTCGAACACGATGCCGCCGGCTCCCGCTCCCAGCTTCGAGCCGCCCTCCTGCCAGTCCACGCTCCCAGTCACTACACCGAAGGGCGAGTTTCCCCGCCGGCTATTGGCGTCGGCATCGGTGGGGTACAGGTGGTGGATGTCGCACTTCGCCGGCATGTCCTCGGCACCGAGACTCTGGGGCCAGCTGTGTTCGGTGTTCATGTCGGCCGCGTCGGGCTTGGCGTTGAAGACAGACGTCATTCGCCCGGTGTAGACACACTCGACCTCGCTGTTCACGTTGTCGAGCTCCACAAACATGAAGGTCGTCGCGTCGAAGTAGTTGCGGCAATCCTGGTCGGCGATCTGGGCCGCGATTGCCGCGGACAGCGGGTCGCCTACGAGACCCGCAGTCGCAGCACAAGGGTCCGTGGTCGAGATGTCGGTGTCGCTGTCGGTGTCCGTGTCCGTGTCGCCAGTCGGTGAATCCACCGTTCCTGGATCGCTGTCGGTGATCGCGGAATCCGCAACCGGGGCGGCGCTACAAGCGCCAATCAGTAGTGACAGTGACAACCGCATCAACAGCCAATATTCGGTGAGCCATGAAAGACAAACACATCCGCATCCGCATCAAACAATGCCTGGCTCTGGCCGAAGCCTCCAACTGTCCGCGCAGAAAATTTGGCGCTCTGCTCCTGGATCCCGAGCGAAACGTCATCCTCATGGACGGATACAACGGAGGACCGCGCGGTGGCGGCCACCTCTGCGGCGGTGATGTGTGCCTGCGCGACACCCAGAAAGTGCAATCTGGCACCCGCATGGAAATCGGCTGCCATCACGCCGAGATGAACGTGGTCTGCAATGCCGCCGCCAGCGGTGTCGCGTGTCACGGCGCTTGGCTGATCGTCACGGGTGAACCCTGCATGATGTGCGCAAAGATGATCCATCATGCCGGTATCGTGCGGGTGTACGTCGTGGCCGGTGGCTATGCCGGCGCCAACGGCGTGCAGTACCTCCAGATGCACGGGGTGCTCGTCATTCCCCTGGAAGGCCCCCAGGATCCGCGCCTGTCCGCACGGGGTTGATCGCCCCCGCCAGGGCGTACCGAGACGAGGCGAAGCGCGTCGCGACACTCGCGTGGCCAGTGGTCGTCGGTCAGATCGGCCTGGTTGCCATGGGCACGGTCGACATGTTGATGGTCGGCCACCTCGGAGCCGAACCCCTGGCGGCGATCGGCATCGCCAACACCTGGAGCTTCGCGGCCCTGATCCTGGGCCTCGGCGCCTGCTCTGGCCTCGACCCCTTCTTCTCCCAGGCATACGGCGCGGGGCGACCGAAGGACGCTGGAGAAGCCCTGATTCGCGGCAGCGTATTCGTAAGTGCCGTCGCCCTTCTGATCATCGGTTTCCACCTCCTGGCGCGCCCGGGACTCTCGCTGCTGATGCAACCGGAAAGCCTGCTCTCCGACGCGTCGCTGTACTGCCGGATCATGGCGGTCGCCGTCATCCCCTACGTCGGGTTCGCGCTCATCAAACAGTTCCTCCAGGGATCCGGAGTGATGCGGCCTGCGATGTGGGTGATCGCGGTCGGCAACCTGGTGAACATCGCGGCCAACTGGGTCTTCATCTACGGCAACCTCGGCGCGGAGCCCATGGGTGTGCCCGGTGCGGCCTGGTCTACCGCCGTCGTTCGATGGGTGATGTTCGCCGTGCTTGCGGCCGTTGCCAGACCTCACATACGCGCGGCCTGGCCAGAGCGGCTTCGACTATGGGACCTTCAGGCCTATCGAAAGCTCGCCTTCACGGCGATGCCAGTGAGCCTCCAATGGGGCCTGGAGGTCTGGGCTTTCAACACCGCCACCATCATGGCGGGATGGCTGGGCTCGAATGCCGTCGCCGCGCACACCGCCGCGCAGAACATCACGGCCATCACCTTCATGATCCCCCTCGGCATCGGTGCGGCCGCGGCGACCCGAACCGGGAACCTGGTCGGCGCGCGCCATCCGTGGTCTCGAGCGGCCTGGACATCTCTTGGGCTCGGGGCCGCCTCCGCGTCGGTTGCCGCGACCGTCTTCACCCTCTTTCCGGAGGCGCTGGCGCAGCTGTACAACCCCGATCCGCAGGTGATCTCCCTGATGGTCCTCGTGCTGCCAATCGGCGCGATCTTCCAGTGGGTCGACGCCGGCCAGGTGATCTCGTTCGGCGTGCTTCGGGGCCTCGGTGACACCCGAAAGCCCCTGCTCATCAACGTGGTTGGCTACTGGCTCATCGGCATCCCTGCCGGGTACTACATGGCCTTTCACCTCGATTATGGGCTGCGTGGCGTGTGGTGGGGAGTGACCATCAGCCTCACGGTCGCGTGTGTCCTCCTGGTGGCGCGCATCGTCTGGCACAGCTCGAGATCGCCCTCAGGGGCGGCGGCGGGACTCGATGCCGAGAATTTCACCGAGTAGGCGTCGATAGGATGCCAGCAACGGCTCGGGGACGCCGGCCTCGGCGACACATCCGTCTTCGCCGGTCCGGTGCAGACAATCGCGATACCGACAGTCCAATCCACCCATGCCGGGGAAGTGTCTGCGAACCTCGCTGGCGGCCAGACCACCCGGTGCAAAGGTGCGAATGCCCGGAGAGTCGACGACCTCGCCGCCGTCGCCAATGGAGAAGATTCGGGAGCTCGTCGTGGTGTGCTGTCCAGTTCCCCAATGCGCACTGATCGCGCCGATTTCGCCGACATCGAGCTCGGGAAGCAGGGCTCCGATCAGGGAGGTCTTGCCGACACCGGAGTGACCGACGAGCGCCCACGGACCGGCCTGGGAGGCACGCACCAGGAAGTTGCGCAGGGCGTGGAGACCCTCTCCCGTCGTCGCGCTCGTCCGCAGAAACGTCACACCCGCATCCTCACGAAGGGCGATCTCGGCCTCGTTTTCGGCGCTGAAGCCCAGATCGGCCTTGTTCAAGCAGACCGCAAACTCGAGACCGCAAGTGCCTGCAGCCACCGCGTAGCGATCGATCAATCCTCCCCTCAGCGGCGGCTGAGTCCCGGACGCAACGACCAGCAGGCCGTCCAGGTTCGCGGCCAGGATCTGCTGCTTACCTCGGGAATCGACGCGCAGGAGCTCGGTTTCTCTGCGGTCGACGCTGATCAGCTTGCCGCCACTGCCCTGGGCCTCGACCCATCGGACCCGGTCTCCGACCACAGCCCGTTGTCCAGACAGAAAGCACACCCGCTCGTCTTCGGCGTCGCGCACAAGCACCCTGCGCCCGCGCGTCTCGACAACACGTCCGGGTTTCCCCGTCACCTCGACCTTCTTCCTTGGAGCCCTCGCCATTCGCCGCGTCTAACAATATGGGCGCCCAATGCGGAGAGACATCCTAGAAATCGACACGTCCCACGGCAACGACGCGTGGCTTCAGGACATCTCGCTCCTCGATGTCGAGTCGATTCGATTGCTCATCTCCGGTGGGTCAGTCATCGATTGGCAGCGACTCGCCTTCTCCGATCTGGAGGAGGTCGATCGATTCCTTCGCCTCCACCAATGTGACCAGAGCACCAGCTTCGGAAGAGAGCGTCTGCGCTACGTCTTCAACGAGGCGGTATCCTATCTCGAAGAGCACCTTCGCCTGCGGTTTCCCAAAGAGCTCCGCAGCCCGGAGGACGTGCGGGAGGTTTTCGTGTGGGCCTCCCAATACGGCGGTTTCCGACGAACGCAGATCCTGTCCTGCGTCATCCTCAAGCTCGTGCACGTCATCCACCACATGGAGGCGGCCGACCTGAAGTTCAAGACGCCGACGTCGGAAGAACAGCTCCTCGCCAGCGCCCATGCCCGGATTCTCGCCACCGCCCGCACCATGCAGGATGCGGGGTTGCCCATCGTGTCTTTCTACGGATCTCGAAAGGCACGAAGCTCGGTGATCACCAAGCTACTCGCAAAGAAAAACAGCGTTGCTGCCACCATTTTCGACAAGCTGCGCTTTCGCATCGTCGTGCGAGAGCCCAGCGATCTGATCGTTGTGCTCGGGTGGATGGCTCGGCACATGTTCCCGTTCAATTACTGCATTCCAGGCGAGTGCCACAACAACCTCCTCGACCCCGAAGATCTCAACGCCCTGCTCGACGAAGACCAGCTCGGACGCGCTCAGTTCACCGACGAGACCTCACTGGAGGAGAGCGGCAAGAATGAGTTCTCGGGCTCGTCCTATCGCATGATCAACTTCATCATGGACTACCCCGTGCCCGTGGCCCCAGCTGGCGGACCCGCTGGCTTCGAGCTGGGAAATGTCGTCTTCGTCATGGTTGAGTTCCAGTTGCTCGACGAGCGAACTGCACTCCTGAACGAGCAGGGAGACAACTCCCACCACCTGTACAAAGATCGCCAGCACGAAGTCGTCGCCAGGCGACTCAAACGAGGCCGCCCAGGCAAGCGCTAGGCCGCATCAGTTTCGTGACGCGCAAGCGCGCCACTGGGGAGATTCCATTCACAGTCGACACTCAAAACGGGCGGCACAAGTGCCTTATTTCCCGTTTTGGGCACCGACCGTGAACGGAATGCCCAAATCGGCCGCCCCCTCGGACTTGGCATCGACGACGATGATCTTGCCGCCTTCGCCCATGTCTGAAAGCATCTGCAGCCGCAGCAATTCCCTCGCGAAAGGGGAGTCCGCAATGGCGGCCGCAACCGCTGCGAGCTCCTCGGCGACTGCGACCTGATTCTTTGCTTTCTCGAGGTTGGCAGCACTCTCCCGCCTAACGGCCTCCTCGCGCATGAGGAGCCGCTTGAGCTCCTCGGACATCGAAGGATCGCCGATGGCAATCTGGAAATCACCCAGGCCCCAGCCATGTTTTTCCGCCTGCTGTTGGAGCTCGGTCTCCGCTTTTTCGGCGATCTCGTTCTTCCGCTGGGCCAGCTGGTCGATGGTGTACGAGTTCGCGGTCCCACTGACGACCGACATGACACTGATCCGCAACGTTCCGAATGCATCGGACATGTTGATGAGTGCTTGCTCGACATCGGTCACCCGCGCCGTGTAGCCGACCTTGATCGTCGTCGGTGTACCGCCCTGGGTGATGACGTCGACATCGACCTCCGCGGTTCGCAGCGCCGTCGAGATCTTCCGCACACTCTGAAAGGGCAGGAGCATGTGAACCCCAGCCGATAGCGTCTTGATGGGCTTCCCGCCCATGAAGACCAGCCCCTTGTTGGGTGCGTTGATGATCGTCCAGCACATCGGTTCCATTCCTCCGGCCGATAAATCGGCCTCCGCCCTACGCTTCGCTGCGGTTGGCTTTGATTCCATTCACAGTCGACACTCAAAAGCGGGCGGCGCAAGCGCCTTGTTTCCCATTTTCGAGCGCAGACTGTAAACGGAATCTCCCGTCGTTTTGAGACGGGACGCTACATCGCTTTGAGGGCGGCCACAACTCGCCGGATGCCGTGCAGATAGCCCCGACCGAAGAAGTGCACGTGGACCAGGAGGAAGTACAGTTGGTGGTAGGGAATCGCCCTCTCGACTTCTGGGGGAATGGGATAGCGCATCTTGTACGACATCCAGAATTCCGGTGGGAAACCCCCAAAGAGCTCCATCATCGCCAGGTCCACAACGCGCTCTCCGCACCACGCTGAGGGGTCGATCAAACTCGGTCCCGCCGCCGAGCTGTAGACGTTTCCGCTCCACAGATCGCCGTGCAGGAGGCAGGGCCCCTCAGCCGGAGGATCGAATCGGTCCAGAAGGGGTTCGAGCGCGGCCCGGAGATCGCCCAGGGTGTCGGAGGTGTCCTCGAGCAGCGGCTCGATTCGGTGCTCCAACCAATAGTGTTTCCAGCTCGACCCCAACGCTTTGGGCAGCTTGTAGCGGCCGATGAAGACCTGCCGATCTCCCCCATACCACTGCGCCTTGGAGCGATGCAGCCGGGCCAACATCTTCGCCAGCGCTGGCCAGTCGTGCGGACCGGGCTCGAGATAGTCGAGAACCAGCCCTGCATCGCCTACCCAACGGACTCCAGGCACCCGCACACCCTTGGCCTCCAGAAGCCCCAGGCCTCGCGCCTCGGCCCGATACAGCCCGCCGGGCGGCTCGCTGTGGGTCTTGAGCACGTACTTGCCCACTCGCCAGACATCCCCCATGTCGCCGCCGGCCAGCGGTACAGGCTCGGACCGGTCGGCGATCCCGGCCAGGCGTAGCAGCTCACCAGGCTTCATGACATGCGCTCCAACCAGGCGCCGAGCGCTGCAGTCAGTTGTGCATAGTTGTGGTCAAACCCCTGAGGTCCGCCGTAGTAGGGGTCGGGCACATCGCCGCCTGTGGTCGTCGACAGCGCCATGTGGAGCTTGTGCCGGTGCTCCGACGGGCACCGGTGCTGTAGGTTCTCCAGGTTGTCTCTGTCCATCGCCAGAATGTAGTCGAAGCGGTCGAAGTCGATGTCTGCAACCTGTCGCGATCGGCTCTCGAGGTGGATTCCGTGCCGCTCCAGGACCTCTAGCGTGCGGCGATCTGGACGGCTGCCGGCGTGGTACGACGCCGTTCCCGCGGACTCCACGTCGAATTGATCGGCGACGCCGCGGTCGGCAACCAACTGCGAGAAGATCCCCTCTGCCATGGGGCTCCGGCAGATGTTGCCGAGGCAGACGAACAGCACGGATGTGGTGGGGGCCATCCGGCGATTCTAATACGGGATATGAGTCCCTCGATGAGCATCTTCGACACAATTCGCAGCGCTTTGGGGATCCAGCGACCGATTCGCGTGCGCATGCCGGACACCCCGCTGGGCCTCTCCGACGCCGCAAAGGCGCGATTGGTGTCTCTCCCCGACGATCACGGGGTCCACGTCAGTACCTCCCCGTCGGCTGGCGGGTTCCTCGTCATCGCCGAAGAGGGTCCCTCCCAAGGGCCACCGCCGCCGGGATTCGAGTCGTTTGCCATCTCCAGTGCCGATCGGGATCTGGCGCGCATGCGGGGGCTCACCCTCGACTACCGCGACGGTCGCTGGGCGGTGTCCCTCGATCTGACATTGCGCGCCAGGGAGACCCCCAATCCAGACGGTCGGCTCTACCTGTGCGACCGCCTGCTCGCGACCGGGCGGCCGCTCTACTATACGACCGCTGAAGGAAACCCGGCGTTGATCGGTCGACTCCTCGGACTTGCGAACGTCGAGGCCATCCTGCTCCGAGACAACACCGTCACTGTCGAGCGCACGCCCAGCGCGCCCTGGGACGCCATCGACAGCGCAGTCGACGCAGCGATCCGGGAGTATTTCCTGATGTGCGGCCACGAGATCGATGCCGCCGACATGCCCGTCCGCGACGATCCGTTCGAGCAACAGGTTCTCGCTGTTCTCCAGGAGAGGGTGTTGCCGGGGATCCACCGCGATGGGGGTGACATGGACCTGCTCGGCGTCGACAACGGCGTCGTTCGCGTTTCGCTCCAAGGTGCATGCCGAAGCTGCCCAGCCAGCGAGGCGACACTCAAGCACGGCATCGAGCGAACCCTTCGCGAGGCTTTCCCAGGTCGCATCGAGCGCGTCGAACAGGTGTGAAGAGCCTCGTTACCGGAGGCGCTGGTTTCATCGGTTCGAAGCTCGTAGATCGACTCGTCGCCGACGGCGAGGGAGTCCGGATTCTCGACGCCTTCAATGAGGGCAGCGTCGATCGATGGGTAGACGACCCCCGCGTCGAAGTCATCCACGGCGACCTCCGCGACAGCCACTCGGTCGAGCGCGCAGTCCAGGGTGTCGAGCGGATCTTCCACCTGGGCGCATTGTGCGGATCCCGACCCTCGATGGGAGATTCCAGGCGCTGGGTCGAGACCAATGTCGGCGGTACGGCGCTTCTGCTCGAACAGATGGACAAACACCGTGTGAGGCGACTCATCTACGCCTCCTCCGCCGCTGTGTACGGCGGCTCCGGCGGCATGTTGCTCCGCGAAGATCGGGCTCCGCAACCCGTCAGCAACTACGGCGCGACCAAGCTCGGGGCCGAGGGACTCATCAGCGCCTGGCACCACGGCGGAGGTGGCAGCGCCGTCGTCGCACGGTTCTTCAACGTCTACGGTCCTGGCCAGCGGAAGGGACGCGTCGTCCAGCACTTCATGGCAGCAGCGCGGCGCAAGCGGCCCATTCCCATCTTTGGAGATGGCAGGACTACCCGGGACTATATGCATGTACAGGACGCCGTCAGTGCCCTCATGCACGCGGGGGTCAAATACATCGCCCCTCGAACCGGGGCAGTCACCGTCAACATCGGCACCGGCCGGGGCACGACCCTGATGGAGCTCGTTCAGATCCTCCGCGAGATCACGGGTAAGCCCATGAACATCGAGCTGCTCACTCACCAGGCTGGCGACGCCAAACACGCGGTGGCCAATGTCGAGCGCGCTTCCATCGAGCTCGGCTGGAAATCAGCGGTCGACTTGCGGGACGGCCTCGGGCGGACCTGGGAAGCGCTCAGGAGTCAGAGTCGCCCGCGGCGCCGGCCTTGATGACCCAGACACCCGATACGAACTGATAGATTCGGTTCTCGTCGTGCACGTAGCACACGCTTCCGTCGGCGACGTCCACAACGGGCAGATCCGTCGCGGCCTCGACCGGCTTCAGCCAGGTGTCGTTCTCGTACAGCACAGTCTCGAATTCAGGGCCGCTCATGACGTGGGAATCTAGCACGACCGACTCATGGGCCGGACCAGAGTTCCGTTCGCCGCCGGGGGCCAAACCGGAGAAAATGCACTTGCGCCCTCCGGTTTGGGCGTCCACGGCGAACGGGATCTCCCAGTGGCGCGCTTGCGTGTCACGTAAGTGATGTTTCGAGGGGGACTATTGACCGAACGGAAATCGGCCCCCTCGATTCGGCGAAAGGCGGCCTACACGTTATGTGGCGGCGCTCGACCGCAGGCTTTCGCGGGGGAGGGCCGTTGGGAAAGAGCGAACCCGGGACGATCGGCGGTTGGCGTGTGGGCGCGACCGGCAGATTGACCGGCGACACCCTCGGGTCACTACAGACTTTGGACCGACACTTTTTTGTGGTTCAGACTCCTGACGGACCGCGGGTGGCCACCGGTGGAGAAGCCACGCTCGGAGGCCCACCCTCGACCGACTCGCTGCCCCTGCTTGCCCACGTTCCCGCACTGACGCCCGACGCCCTCGGTGACCCGGGGTTTCAGGCCGCATACGGCGTCCGCGTCAACTACGTGGCCGGGGCCATGGCCAACGGCATCGGGTCCACCGAACTGGTCATCGCGATGGCGCGATCCGGCATGCTCGGGTTCTTTGGCGCGGCGGGACTCTCCACGAGCCGAATCCGCGCCGCAATCGACGAGATCCAGCGCGAGGTCGGCGACCTCCCCTACGGCTTCAACCTCATCCACTCTCCGGCCGAGCCACATCAGGAACAGGAGACCGTGGATCTGTACCTCGAGCGTGGCGTGCACAACGTCTCCACTTCGGCCTACCTGGGATTGACGCCGATGGTCGTGCAGTACCGCGTCTCGGGCATACATCGCGGCCCGGACGGCCAGATCGCAGTCCCCAATCGGCTCCTCGCCAAGATCTCGCGCCCCGAGGTGGCCGAGAAGTTCCTTCGACCCGCGCCCGCGAAGATCCTGGCCCAGCTGGTCGAAGCCGGCAGAATCACCGCCGAAGAAGCCAGGCTCGCAGCCGAAGTTCCGATGGCCGATGACCTCACGGCCGAGGCGGACTCTGGTGGACACACCGACAATCGCCCGCTCCCTGTCCTGCTGCCCCTCATCCGCTCCCTCCGCGACCGCATCGCACCGGGAGTCCGAGTGGGCGTGGCGGGCGGACTCGGCACGCCAGACGCCGTGGCCGCGGCCTTCGCGCTGGGTGCCGCGTACGTGGTCACCGGCACCGTGAATCAGGCCTGCGTCGAGGCCGGCACCTCCCCGATGGTCAAGGAACTCCTGGCCGATGCCGGAATGGCGGACGTGGGCATGGCCCCTGCCAGCGACATGTTCGAGGCCGGTGTGCACGTTCAAGTGCTCAAGCGGGGAACCCTTTTCGCCATGCGTGGCCAACAGCTGTACGCGCTGTACCGAGACCACGACAGCCTCGATGACATCGATCCAGCGGTGCTGGCCAAGGTCGAAAAGCAGGTGCTGCGCAAGTCGGTCGGCGAGGTCTGGAACGCGTGCGCTTCGTTCTTCGCCGAACGGGACCCGACCCAACTGGAGCGGGCTGCGCGAGACCCTCGGCACAAGATGGCGCTCGTCTTCCGCTGGTATCTGGGACTGTCCTCCCGATGGGCCATCGGCGGTGACGAAAGCCGAAAGATGGACTGCCAGATCTGGTGTGGCCCATGCATCGGCGCCTTCAACGACTGGACCGCGGGCACCTTCCTCGCCGAGCCCGCCCGTCGCAGCGTGGTTGTGGTCGGCGCGAACCTCATGGCCGGAGCGGCAGCCATCAGCCGCGCCCGCATTCTCCTTCAATCCGGCGTCGATCCGGGACCCGCGGCGTTGAAGTGGACGCCCCGTCCCCTCAGCCAACCGGCGATTCCGCGAACCGCATCCCGAGAGGCCCATGTCCACCCCTAAACAACCCGCTATCGCGATTGTAGGCATCGGTTGCCTGTTTCCGGGAGGACCCAACCTCACCAGCTACTGGAAGCAGATCGTCGCGGCCAACGACTGCATCGGCGACGTGCCCCAAGACCATTCCTGGAATCCGTCCGAGCACTTCAGCGCCGACTACAGCGAACGGGACAAGACCTGGTGCACCCGGGGCGGCTTCCTGGACAAGGTGCCGTTCGACCCCATGGCCTTCGGCATCCCGCCAAACATGCTGGAGTCCATCGACACCACCCAGCTCCTGTCTCTCATCGTGGCGCGCGAGACGCTACGAGATGCGGGTATCGATCCCGATGCCGACGACAACTGGAACCGCGACCGCACCGCGTGCATCATCGGCATCACCGGCACCCAGGAGATGGCGGTCTCCCTGGGCTCCCGCCTGCGCGGCCCCACCTGGAAAAAGGCCATGCTCCGCTGCGGAGTCGACGAGCGCGTCGCCGATGCCGTTGTTCAAGACATCGGAAACCACCTGCCGACCTGGACCGAACAGTCCTTCCCAGGCCTGCTTGGAAACGTGGTGGCCGGGCGGATCGCCAACCGCCTCGACCTCGGCGGCACCAACGCCGTCGTCGACGCCGCGTGCGCCTCGAGCCTCTCGGCCATTCAATACGCCATCGGCGACCTGACCTCAGGCCGGAGCGATCTGGTGCTCTCCGGCGGCGCCGACACCCTCAACGACACCTTCATGTTCCAGTGCTTCACGCGGACCCCGGCCTTCACCAAGAAAGGCGATGCGAGGCCCTTCGACGCCGACGCCGACGGGATCCTCATCGGCGAGGGCATCGCCATGGTGGCCATGAAGAGACTCGAGGACGCCGAACGCGACGGCGACCGGATCTACGCCGTCATCAAGGGCCTCGGGAGCTCATCGGACGGGCGCTTCAAGAGCATCTACGCCCCCAACTCCGGCGGCCAGGCAAAAGCTCTGCGACGCACCTACGAGATGGCCGATGTCGACCTGAAGACCATCGAGCTCATCGAGGCACACGGCACCGGCACCAAGGCCGGCGATGTGGCCGAGATCGCCGGGCTCAAAGCCGTCTATGCCGACAGTGGCCGAACCGACCGTTGGGTGACTCTCGGCTCGGTGAAATCTCAGATCGGGCATACCAAGAGCACGGCCGGCGCCGCTGGACTGGTCAAAGCCGCCCTGGCGCTCCACCAGAAGATCCTGCCTCCGACGGCCAAGATCGACCAGCCGAATCCCAAGATGGGCTTCGAGAAGTCGCCGTTCTACCTCTCCCCTCGCGCGCGCCCCTGGATTCGTTCCGCGGACCACCCGCGCCGCGCCGCGGTGTCCGCTTTCGGCTTTGGAGGGTCCAACTTCCACGCTGTCATGGAGGAGCATGGCAGCTCCGAAGTCCGCCCGATGTGGGCCGCCGAAGCCGAGCTCTTCCTCTTTGGCGGAGAGTCCATCGCAGACCTCCGCGCCCAGCTCGACGACGCCGTGTCCGCCGACGCCTCGACTCTGGCGCACCGCGCGCGCGCTGTGCACCAGGTGTGGAAAACCGCAGGCCATGTGCTCGCCTTCGTCGCCACCGAGGCCGACTTCGAGAAGCAGGTCGCAACGGCCCAAAGGGCGCTGAACGGTGAGCGGGTGCGGGGCGTGCACCTGGGAACCGGCCTCGAGGCCCCGAGCGTGGGCTTCCTCTTCCCCGGCCAGGGCTCGCAATATGTCGAGATGGGCCGCACGGTCGCCCTCCGTCACCCGGTTGTACGCGCCGCATACGACGCCGCTGACGAGGCCTTCCGCGTCGCCGGCCGCGAGCCGATAAGCCGCCGGGTCTTCCCGCCTCCCACATGGACCGACGCCGCAGCCAAGCTGGACAGTCACGCCCTACGACAGACCGAGTGGGCCCAGCCCGCAATCGGCGCCTTTTCCAAGGGGCTGCTGGATCTGGTCTCGCGATTCGGGATCGCTCCAACAGCCGTGGCCGGCCACTCCTATGGCGAGCTGGTCGCCCTGCACGCCGCGGGAGTGCTCTCGGCCGACGCGCTCTGGGAGCTGTCCCGAGTCCGCGGTGAGGCGATGTCGGCATCCGACCAGGATCGCGGGACGATGGCGGCCATCAACGGACCGCTCCGCGAGATCGAAAAAGTCCTCGAAGGCCTCGACGACGGCGTTCTCCTGGCGAATCGCAACCACCCCGAGCAAGGCGTCATCTCCGGCAGCCGAGAAGGCGTAGCCAAGGCACTGGAGGCGCTGGCTGAAGCCGGACTGAGCGGAAAGGAGCTCCAGGTCGCCGCGGCGTTCCACTCCGAGCTGGTCGCCGATGCCCGGAAACCGTTGGCCGACGCGCTGGAGACGATCGAATTCGGGGCGCCCTCGGTTCCCGTCTTTGCGAACGCGACAGCGGCCCCCTACCCCTCCGATCCCGAAAAAGCCAGGCAGCTCCTGGCTGATCAAATCATCACGCCCGTAGATTTTGCCGGCATCATCGCCGCCATGGTCGACGCCGGCGTCGACACATTCATCGAGATCGGCCCGCGAGGGGTCCTGACCGGCCTGGTCCGGAACACTGTCAAGACCCACACCGGGACCCTCGTCGCCCTGGACGGCCTCCACGACCGCGAAGATGGCGACACACAGCTCAAGGAAGCCCTGGCGGTCCTGGCTGCGGCCGGCGTACCCCTCACCGTCGATCCATTCCTCGCCGAACGGCTGCCCATACCTCCCCGCACGGCCGGCTCCAAGGCCACGGTGTGGCTGAACGGCGCAAACTACCTCAACGACAGCACGAAGAACCCGCCCATGCCCGAGAATTTCAAGCCCGCG
>Ga0315336_1003768_pt1 | contig 19472 bp, 16 predicted proteins | sample ASW5metaG_FD_204512 | JGI IMG/M metagenome (GOLD analysis project Ga0315336, IMG submission 204512) | Ammonia-oxidizing marine archaeal communities from Monterey Bay, California, United States - ASW #5 | ecosystem: Environmental > Aquatic > Marine > Intertidal zone | place: USA: California... | reverse complement strand
CAGATCTCGATTGACGGCATGAGGACGTCGCTTGCATCTAGGGAACTCTGAGCCGCATGGCAGAGGCCACAATCAATGGGGGTGTGAGGTTCATGGGTAAACTTTGCTTTAGGAAACCAAAGACCCGTCACATATACTGGCTGGACTACCCAAGTGGGACTATCTAGTTGGTCATTAATACTGTGGCACTCTTCACAGAGACCTTTGCCGAAGCGACCATTGAGAATTTCTTGGGTTTTTGACTCCGCCCAATTCGTGGCGGTCTCTTTTTGTTTTACTGATAAGGGTTCACCAGGTCTCCGACGAACAACAGAGGGTGCGTCGGCTTCTTCATATCCTCCCCGCATCGCAACCGCAGTATATATGTCACTGATTTGCTTGTATAATTCTTCGGCATTAGCATGTATCAGTTCGCGATCGGGCACATGTTTGTCAAATTTCAGAACATGGCAGTCGTGACAGTGTTTCTCAAAAGTTATCGGGAGCATTGATTTACTACCTTCGTCGGCTTGATGGCAATTCTCGCAAGTAAGGTTAATATTTCCCCGAAGAGGATGCTGAACGCCGGTATCCCGCATGTGAGAGTCATGTGGAAACTTGAGACCCGAACTCTCAGTCGGGAACGGCATTTCCGTCAAATTGTGGTCGCGACTGAAGATTTGACGGGTGGAGTCTTGAATTACAGTCGGACGGAACTGCGGATGCCCCGCATGAAAATCACTAACTATTCTGAGTGTTGTATTTTGAGCCTGGGAGGTAAGGTTGATATGACAATCAAGACAAAATTCTTCGTCTTCACGTACAATAGGTAAATCACCTTGGTGTTCCTTATGGCAGGACTGGCAAAGGTCGTCGTCCAAGGACGCAAACTTGAACAGCGTTGGGCTTGCGTGTTGCTGAATGCCGGCGTGACACCCGAGGCATGTCTCGTTTTGAACTCGTACAAAAGGTGTTACGTGACAAACATCGCAGCTTTCGCCAAAAAACTTGTGAGAGGCTGAAATTGCTCCACTGCTCCAATATCCTAAAATTCCGGAGTCGGCAGAATCAACGTTAATTCCCTGCAACGCTGCGCCAGGCACCGGTGGGGTGGAGGTTGTTTCCAATAGAGGAATAATGAGCGCAACACAAATTATTGCAATTGCCAGCCCCCAGGACCACGCTCGTTTGGGAAAATACGGAAGTGTGAACTCCGTGTTAGAGTTTTTAACCAGGTGTTCAAGTTCGTCACTAATTCGGGACTTCAGTTCAACTGTTAGAATAACATCGTAATCGTCCGCTGATGGGTCAACACCGAACTGATACGGTCCAATATTGAAGGTATCTTCAACGCCTATAGATGCGCCTTTTGTGACGGTGTCGTTGATCTCAATTTCACCGCCGTGCAGCGGACTAAGAAATGTAGTTCTGCCACTCTTAGTTATTTTTGCTTGATGGAGAAGGAGGCGTGGGTCGGAAAGCTGGATATCACAGTCAGAACCGCGTCCAATAGTGATGGTGTCTGTTTGGAGAATTTCATCACGGACAGCGATTCCTCCCCTGCTTTTTCGAGTAATATGACGAACGAGACACTTCATGGGTGCTTACCAATAATAAAAGACGATAACCACATGTGCGGCTAGGGCTGCTATGGTTGCAAAGGTGAATGGCACGTGAAAATAAAGCCATATGCGCATCCATGAACGCATTTGGACGTCCTTGCGCACTCGCTTAAGTATTTCTTCTTTTCTCACTAAACGAGATAGAATTTGTCGTCTTATTTTTTCTTCACCATCCGATGAATGTGCTTCTATGGTCTTACGGGCCAATGTTGTGGGGCAGGTTAACTCATGACCTCGCAGTTGAGAAATAAACGATTCTCCAATACTAGTTTCTTGAACGGATGACATAATCGCAGCCATGGTTTGATCAGTCGAATTTATGGCTAGACGCTTCATTTCGCGATCTAAGTCAGCTATCTGAGTGAGCATCATTTCAGTTGTATGGCCGCGTCGATTTTCAGCAATAAGACTAGGATAGCGAACATAAAAATATACCCCTACCAAGCCGCTTAAGATCACCACCATCATGACCACGTAAAGCAAAGCATGCACGTTCCAGCCCATCTGAAATCCAGAATGCAATGTAGCTACGACCGCCAGAGCTAAACCGAGATACACATGTGCAGATAGCCAAGCTTCAAGCTTGACTTCTCCCGGACCATAGATGCGTTTGCGTACACCGAACCAAGATAGCCATAGGATAAGGATGCCTGCGATGGTTCCTAGGCTGTAACCAAGCCATGTTCCACCATTTGGTTCACCGATGGGTTCGTGATACGCATAGAGCAATGCTGATATTGCTACAAAGCCAATGGCTATTTTGAGGTAGCGGAAACTACGATACAAAAGAATAGATTCATGCATCGATCGGCCTACCTCTGCTCACTCGAACTTGCGATTGACATGAATTGTTCCGGGCTCACTCTAATCGCTGCACCAGTTGGGCAGGACCTTACGCATGAAGCACCTCCACTCACATCCTTACACATGTCGCATTTAACGGCCGTTTTTTGTTTAGTATCTTCCGAATCAATATTTTTGGAAGCGCCACCGTTGTAAGTCATGGCCTCACCAGGTCCTGGTCCCTTACCAAACAAGAGCCATTGAAACATGTTGAATTCTTGATCCGGTTTCTTTGCCAACTGGATCACACCGTATGGACAATTTCTTTCACAGTTTCCACACCCAATGCACGAATCATCAATGTACACCTCGCCATTTGGTGCTCGATGTATCGCATCGGGTGGGCAGTCAGCCATGCAGTGGGGATGCTCGCAGTGTCGGCAAGAGGTAGGCACGTGGATTGAGGCATAAGAAGGCCCAGCCTCACGATTCAATCGTGATATTCCTCCGTGTGTTTCTGCGCATGCTTTCTCGCAGTTATCACAATGAATGCAGAGAGACTCATCAATGAGTAGAACGTCGGTAGCTTCACCAATGCCTTGTTCAATAAGAAACTGAATTAGATTGCCAGATTCAGGCCGGCTCTCCATCAATTCATTTTGCTTTAATCGGTCCAGAAATTTACTTTCAATACTAGCTTTGACCTCAGGCACTTTATCCATGAGATCCTTAAAAGCTTCTCCCTCAATACAAATGGTCTCTGTGAGATTAGCGGCCTTGACAGTTGCAGAGCGAGGTAGATTAGATAAAAGTGCCATTTCGCCGATATAGTTGCCAGATGGCACATAGTTGAGCACCACATCCCGCCCACCTATGCGACGTGAAACCGTAACTGATCCATTGCGAATCAGATGTATGTCTTCACCAGGGTCGCCTTGGCTAAAAATAGTTTGTCCAGCTTTGTACTCTTGTATTTCAGCCGCATCTAGTATGGGTTTCAGAAGATCTTCCGAGACACCAGGAGCTAAGTGGGTCTGAATTTGGCGCAGGATAGCTGCACTATCCAAGGTTCGGCGAACGCTGGGAACGGATTGGATCAGTTTAAGCATTGTGCGTCGAGGAGTTTCAAAGACTATACAATCTGATGCCGCCATAACCGTAGCCGTGCGGCGGCGTCCTGAAATCAATCCCATTTCGCCAAAGAAGTCTCCTTCGCGCAAACCGACAACCTGGGTGGGGTCATCGGGGTCGATTTGGATATCAACATTTCCAGAAAAAATGGTGTAGAAGGTGTTCGAGTAATCATTGCGCTTAAATATGACCCCGCCTTCCGAGACGCGATGGACGCTGGAATCCAGCATAGCTTCGCGGAGCAACAATTGATTAAGATCAGAAAATATAGGTATAGATTTGCGTACTGCGGCGAGCACATCATCGACGCTGATGTCAGCCATGATGGCAAATTTTTCTTCCAGAAGAGGTTGGTCAGCGGGGGCAATATTGTTACCAAGTATGTACTCTATAACTTCGTAGCCCTGGTTCATCGCTTGCTTGATTAACGGATATCCACCGAGAGCGCCAATAATGAAAAGCCCAGGCACATTGGACTCATAAGTTGCACTAACTTCTGGAAGTGCGTTCCTGTCATCGCTAGGAAATTCAACACCACAGGCTTCAACAAATTTTCGTGGTGGCGAGGCACCCAAGCGAGCTATGATCCTATCACATGGAACCTCTGCCTCGCCGTCTGCGGTATCTAATATGATAGACTTCTCTTCGACCCGGGCGGGTGAGGACTTGTAGTAGCAGTTGATTCTACCCGTCTCTATGGCATTTTGGATTAGAGATAAATTGCCCTGTTTGGCACGGGCGAACTCGTCGCGGCGATTAACAATTGACACGGTATTGTGCTCGGCTAGAGCCACCGCATTTTCGATCGCTGCATCACCAGCCCCAATTATAACAATTCTTTCGGCCTCGTACTCGGCGGGGTCATCTAGCTGATATTGTACGAGAGGTAGATCAGCTCCATCACACCTTAACTTATTCACATTGCCTTGAAGGCCTATAGAGAGAATTACATTGTCAGCTACAACTGTAGAGCCATTTGCTGTCTTAAGTTCGAAGAGATCTTTGTTTTTTTGTATTGCCGTGACTTCGACATTGTATTCGATATTTACTTTATGCTCGGCTAGCCCGTCGTCCCACGCCCCAAGAACTTCTTCCCTGTTACCGGCCTGGAATAACATGTCCGATCGTAGGGGCAATATGTCCGGCGTAGCCATGACAAACTTGCCTTTTTGATACTTATATATCGTGTCTGAAGCATGGTCGGTGCGCTCCAGCAATACATGAGGGACATCACAACGCGCTGCGTGTCCGGCCGCACTTAAACCAGCGGGACCTGAGCCAACAACTGCTACCTTATACCGATCCCCCACTGCTCTCTGCCCCACTTTTTTCAAATTTTATGGGGTGTTATCACTTAAATCAATCAATCATTAAAGATATTATGGTGACGTTTGGTGAAGTAGACGCGGGCTGAATGTTCAGCACGGCTTTGATTAAGTTGGTTTTTCTGAGGCATTAACAGTTTTACCTCAGTTTTACATACCATGGTGGTAGCTTGCTAAGAAGAGCTATGCTTGACTGAGTTACATTGAGGGATACGTTTGGCACCTGAATATTCCAATGAATGCGAGGTCTCAGATCACTAATTTTAGCAACATATAAGTTCCGTAATGAGCGAAACAAATAAAGTAGGACAAAGCGCTGCGCGACCATTTCGTATCTGTGCGAGTTTAAACAGCATGTCTTTTGGTGATTTCATAAACGGCTTGCTTTTTACCAATACGATGGCAAACCATTTTGATTATCACGAAACAACGATCGTTTATAAGAATGATGTGGAATTTAAGAGAGACTTGGTTAAATTTGTTCCCGGAGCCAACATAATTGCCTTAGATGAGGGCAGCGTTTTACCCAGTCTCGAAATGCTAAACGCGTCTACACCTGTAATGTGGGATCGAAGCTTTGAGGATTGGTTTAAATTAGGCTTAAACCAACAGGACCTGCTTCTGACCGAAACAATGGCAGCGCCACCACTGCTTTATCGCTTTGAACGTGCGGGTCACCTTGAAATACCGACGAATATTGCTAACTCTTGTGAAGACATGCTGATAAGTAAAGGTGTGTCGCCGGATCGCTGGTTTTGTTGCGTATTTTGTAGAGAGCCTGGATACAAATACAAACCTGAAGGAAAAAATTTTCGAGATGCGGATCCATCGGTCTTTATGGCTGCTGCAAAACATATTATTGAAGAACTTGGTGGCCAGGTGGTTCGGCTAGGTCACCCTCAAATGACTAAATTTCCAGATCTTGAACATTTTGTTGATCTTAGCCGAGATGATGACTCGCACGTTATACAGTCGTTTGCTGTTAGTCGGTCCAGATTTTTGCTTAGCACACCATCCGGACCCGGTGCCATCGCCTACGCGTTTGACGTGCCGACAGCATATGCTAACGCTGTGGATATGTGGTGTTCCAGTACAAAAATTATCCATAGGACGGTAGATGTTATTACACCCGACGGTGCAGTGATTAATCAGCAAGAATACAACGAGCGAGGATTATCTAAACTTAAATTGTTGAGTCTTCTGAGCGAGAAGAGCGGCTATCGTGTAGTGCAAAACTCGGCGGAAATCGTCAAGTCACTGGCGGACGCTATTTTCCAAAGTACAAAAGAGACCGTAGGCTGGAGAACGAATAGCTCGGCTGAGAAAGGTTTTCGTCCAAACCAATTTACTTGGCCCCCAAATATGGAGCTAAACACCCGTTTCCTGTAATTTGACTTATGCCAATGCTTACGTCTGACCTCCGAAGGGACGCTGTATCCTAAAATGGGCCTGTGAACCAATCGCCTGGCACGTCATGCGGATGCTGTCGTTTTTTTACCAGAGGTGCTAAATCGATGTCTTTGTTAAGCATGTCAGATACTGCGGAAACGATATTCTCTGACCGAACGTGATAGTGTTCAGTCAGTTTTTGGCTCGCTGCTTCAGGAAAGTCTGGCGCAGTCAATCTTGAGGGCGGTCCCTTAAGAGTTTGCCAACACATCGACGTGATGCGGGCGGCTATTTCACCCGAAATTGATCCAATGGCGGTACCAGTATCTAAAACGAGTAAACGACCTGTTCGATTTACCGATCTTTTTATGCTAGCCCAATCTAGAGGACGAACTGTCCTCAAATCGATAAGGTCACATGTAATACCTTGGGTCATTAGATAATCAACGGCGTGGATAGCTTCGATTGTCATGTAGGACATTGCAACGATTGTTACATCTTTGCCGTTACGCAATATGCGAGCCTCACCCAAAGGTACTCTGCAATCGCCGTCGGGAATCTTGCCTCGTAGATTATGCAGCCACCTGTGTTCTAAGAATACCACCGGGTTATCATCGAAGATTGATGCTAGTAATAAGCCTTTAACGTCATCTGCCATTGATGGCATGACCACTTTTAAGCCAGGGATATGTGCGAACCAAGCCTGTAGGTTTTGCGAGTGAGTAGGACCTTGCCCCCAGCCCCTGCCAATAATCATTCGAATGGTCAAGGGTACGCTACGATGTCCGCCGAACATGAAATGCCATTTTGCCGCATTATTGACAAGCTGATCCATGGTTAGGAGCGCAAAATCAAGACGCGCGTGAGTCATTACAGGGCGTAGTCCAAACAGCGAGGCTCCAATGCCAATACCAGTCATAGCGTTCTCTGATGTCGGCATATCAAAAACGCGGTCTGGACCGAATTTTTCTTGAAGACCAAGGGTGGTGCCGAATATCCCTTTGGGGTCGTCGACACCGAGTCCATAGCAAATCACGTTGTCGTCGACCGACATTGCGACGGTCAGAGCGTCGTTGATACCTTCAGCGAATGTTTCCAGGGCCATGTTAGCAAGCTTGTTGTTTGGTGGCTGAAATACCCGTTTCAACATACAAGTCTGTATAGGCTGTTTCGGGTTTAGGAAAAGGGGATTTTTCCGCGAATTCAAAAGCAGCGTTTACCTCTCGCTCTATTCTTTTCTGTCCGACTTCTATTTCTGGTTCGGTTAATGATCCGCTTTCGACAAGTGAGACTTCAAGACGGCTGATTGGTTCCCGTGCCTTTGCCTCATCAAATTCTTCCTGTGTACGATAGCCAAGTTCGTGGTCGAAGAATGGTCCGCAGTGTTCATGCCAGCGATACGTAGAAAATTCGAGAAACCGAGGACCGTTGCCAGTTCGAATTGTATCCAATGCCTCAGCAGTCATTTTGTAGACTAGTCGAGCATCATCACCATCACCTGCAAGGGACGGGACACCTATTCCCTCAACCATTGCAGCTATACTGCGGCCTTCCGGTTGACGGACGCGAAGATGAGAATAGACCGAATAGAAGTTGTTTTCACAGACAAACAATACCGGGAGTTTCTTTAGGACAGCAAAGTTCAGTGATTCAAAGAAGACACCAGCCTCTGCCACAGCATCACCGTGAAAAATGCATGTTATTTGGTCAGTTTTTTTTATTTTTATTCCATATGCTAAACCAACGCCTATGGGAACGGTGCCTGCGACAATCGCTGTACTTCCCATAAATCCTACTTTTTCGTCAATCAGGTGCATTGACCCACCCTTACCGCGTGAACACCCCGTAGATTTGCCATAAATCTCTGCTAGCAATGCAGGTAAATTACCACCCTTGGCCAAATAATGTGCATGGGCTCGATGTCCACTAACCGCTAAGTCAGTGTTGCGCAGGGCAAGACCCACAGCTGCTGCAACACCTTCCTGCCCAACCGACAAATGTGTAGGACATCGCATCTTATTTTCTGGATAGCGCCGAGCGATTTCTTCCTCTACAAAGCGGATACGCTTCATACCAAAATATAGTGTTTTCTCTTCATCGGGAGTCAAAGTCTGTTTCCTCATATCCCTTGTATTGTGCCTCTATAGTTTATGTTTTCTATAATGTGAACTAAGCGCGCAGTGTGTAATTAGTTGGCCAGTCTTTTAACTGTCCTTTATACTTCTTACCCCACGCAACCATTTTTTCTAATCCTTGTTCCCACTCAATTTCAGGTTCCCAGCCGACGGCGTTTCTAAGGGCCGAGGAATCGAGCCAATATCGGCTGTCTTGACCTAGGCGATCCTCAGTAACCTCGCATAATTCATCAAAAGCAATACCGAGGGCCTTGGCACACCGCTCTACCACTTCGCGAATAGAAGTAGGTTTCATTGGTCCAGCGTTAAAAATACGGCCCTCCGGACCACGTTTGGCAATCAAATAAATGGCTCTACCAAGGTCTCTCGCATGCATAAATGACTTTTCGGCTTTCCCTCCTCCATGTAGGGGTAGCTTACGGCCCAATAGCCCAGAAACAATTGCTTTTGGAATGACGCGGTGCAGCAATTGTCCTTCACAATAACAATTGCTCGGGCGAACGATACTCATCGGAAATCCAAGAAATCTATTAACTGATTGCAAGTACATGTCAAAGGCAACTTTGGACGCTGCGTACGGACTTGATGGCTTTATTGGCTCATCTTCAGTGACGGCATGATCAACGGAACCGTACATTTCCGAAGTACCAATCTGAATAAAGTGTTCCATCCAGTCGCGTTTCATTAATTCTTCCGTCAGCCGAGAAAGTGCCATTGAATTTGTTTCGAAAAATCGCCAGCTGTGTTTCCAAGAGACCGCTCCTTCGCCTTGCGCGGCAAAATTGATAATTACTTCTGGCCTCTCTTTGTCAAACAACTCCAATAACAATTCCAGTTCATGAGTGACGTGACGTGCGTGATATTCGTAGCTTTCATGAAACTCGATATTCAATGAAAATGGTTCGGGACGTAACGGATTACGACCGATACCGATAACTTTTTTGGTATTAGCGGCTTCAAGAAGATACATAGCTGTGTGAATACCAAATGATCCACCGCCACCTAAGATTGCATACGTTTTACCTGACATTACTTTGTGTCCTTATCAGCCTTAAGAGAAGTGCCGAAACCTCTACTGAATTATTGTCCAATCGTAGTCTCCGGTGTAACCAGCTTCAGCGAATAAAGTACGCCAACCGGATGGGAAATCGTGAAATTCTGCCGTAAGCACCCAGCTTTCGAAAACTTCTTTTTGTTCGGTGTTGTGGTAGCTGTCAACCCTCACAAATGCACGGCCATCACACACTCTCTCGATTTCAGTGAGAGCTATCTTCGCGCGCTCCCGGGGCAAATTGTGGATGCTATCTAAAGCGAGTGCGGCCGTGAAAGCGTTATCTGGGAATGGCAACTGGTCCGCGGTTCCTAAGCATAGCTTTCCCTTGACGTCGGCCGGCGAATTGACGAGTGCATAATAAGAAATATCCAGGCCAAATACGACTAGACCCGGAAGAGCGTCTCGTAAGTCTTTTACAAGAAACCCCTTGGCACAACCAATGTCTAGAACTTTATCGCCAGGCTTTAGTCCAAAGTGATCAATGACGTCGTGCGCAACTGACACCCATCTACCATCGTAATGATATCCGCCATATCCATATGTACGCGGACCGTCGAAATACTTCTCGCCAAATTTCTTCGAAATTTTCACGGTGTCCATATTTTTTTGTGCTTCGCGGGATTCGAGATTGCGTTTGGCATGGGGCAAAGTCTTGAGCAAATCAACTTTCCGACCCATTACTTGGCTCCAGGACTATCGAGCTGCGAGTGCGCGAAGCCCTCGTTGGGCATTGTATATTTGAAGTCTGGAAACGACTTGTAAGTTTCTGCAGGGTCGAAAGGGCGATAGCCATTGTGAGGCATGGGACCAATTCTAGGAGAATCTAGCACTGACACAGGCTTTTCTGCCAACCCTACAATCATATTTGCTACTTCGCGGAATGAAATCAGTGTTCCTGTCGCTGCATTTAGAACTCCCTCGGATCTGTTAACTATAATGCGCAACACCAGTTCCGCCACATCTTCAACCCATATGTGATCCCGTTTTTCCTCCCCTTCTCCAAAAAGAACGATTGGTTCCCCCTTTTGAGCTAAGCGCCGAAACCTATTAGGACCGTATCCATTGTGCGGATCGTTGTGCCCATAGATGAGCGTGGGTCGGATGGTCGTGAATATTGCTTCAGTCGTCGCCGCGTTAAGCAGAAGTTCTCGCACAAAATGCATGGCACCGTGAAGACTGACTGGTTCCCGGCGAGAGTTCTCCATAAGCGGATGGGGACTGTCGGCGTAAATTGCGTCGGAGCCTACATTAATCAAGTGCGCTACTGGTTGAAGGGTAATAGCATCGGCAATAGCGGTCGATAAAGTTATGTTATCTATCAACATGTCTGGCGTTTTGACAGGGGCTATTGCCGAGGTAGCAACAACAACATCTTTAGGTCTGAGGAGAGCAGAAAGTTTAGTTGCCGCGTCGCTCCTTAGCAAATCGACATCAGCCCGAGTAATCGGACAAAGTGGGATTTTTCGTGATATTGTGTGGCGTATTATTGTGCTGCCAACAAAACCGTTTGCACCTATGACGACTACTCTGCTTGGCTTACCGCCATTCTTCCAGTGATGGATTAACATGCATCCTCATTGTAATTCTGAGATCGAGAAGGACTTCCAAGGGTGCGCCAATCCAACCCGGCTGCTTGACACTCAAGAGGGGATAAAACTCTGTAGGGGTCTATTATGAGTTGGCCCGACATATGCTCGCTGATTTTCAATGGTGGAATGTCAGCGTAGACTTGCCAAGGTGTTAAAATTAACAAAGCATCACTTTCTTTTAATGTGTCGAGTGGATCCGATAGCCCTATGACTGACGCGTGGTCTACTACTTCCGCGGAGACCACAGGATCATGGACCCTAAGTGCAGCATTTGGCAATTTCGCTAAGGTTGCTAGGGCTGGCGAGTTCTTTGTTGAGTGAGTATTTTCTTTGTAGGTCAGACCCCAAACGGCTAGCCGAGCTTCCGAGAGGTGTGCTGCTTTGACTTCTCGAACGGCCCAATCCCGACGGTGCTGACTATTCTTAACCCAAGCTTTCGGAACGCTTGTATCAGTATGAGCTGTGTCGCCGATGCTTATAATCGACGCTAGGTCACGTTCCAGGTTACCACCTCCGAGTCCTAGACCGGGTAACAAGTAGCTATGCTTCCCGATGCGGCGGTCTAGTTTCAGTGATGGAACAATTTCCGCCCAGTCAGCGCCTATCTGTTCGCATATTTCTGACATCGTGTTTGCGACACTTATCGACGCAACTAGACACATGTTTATTGCGATCTTAGCTAACTCAGCACTTTCGTAACGCATTGGAAGAATGGGACAACCATGCGCCTCCAGAATTGATTGGTAAAACTGCGGCAAGGGGTGCTGGGGATTGGAGCAACCCACAATCAACCTCTCTGGCTTTGTGGCCTGCTCGACAGCTCGACCGAAAATCAGTGTTTCGACCTGATAGAAGAGCCGACTTCTATCCATATTTAATTTGCGAGTGAAACCGGGTGGTACCTGGCACAGTATGATAAGAATCGCGTTTGTCGCGAGACAATCTATTACTCGAGACACTAAGGCGTTGATACTTGAAAGATCGCTTGCACCTTTGGTATCCGTTGGAACGTCAGGAGCAATGTAGACAACATTTGCCTCTTCCAGAAGTGAAAAGTCCGACGTGAATCGTTGTCGGTTGCCGTTCTCCGCAATTAGGGATTTGAGATCCGGCTCTATGACGGGAAGGTCGCCTTCTTTAATCCTGTGTACAAGTTCATCACTGTCATCGAGACCTATAACAGAAAAGCCCTTTGAGGCTGTTGCCGTTGCTGAGACCAAGCCCAGATGTGTCATTCCGACAAATGCAACTGTTGGAGTTACATGAGGACTCATAGGTCAGGTCCGTTGACTATTGCCGCTTCTCCTAAATTAGCCAGCAGTCGATTGATCCACAAGTCATTCGAAAGATCTGTTTTGCCGCCATTTTCACACAATGACTTGAAATGACTGTATTCAAGGTACCATGTTGGGTCTTCCTGCCTCATTACATCGCGGTCTTCTTTTGGCTGGCCACTTGGCAGGACGCGGGTCCGCTGGACGAAAGTCGCTGGTCCCCACTTGCATAACGATTGGATGTGTGCAGATCCACCCTCCGCGTAGATATCGCAGGTAAAATTATTTCGCCAAGACAACAGGGTCATCTCCAATTCGAGTCTAGGTACTGTTGACTCCGATCCTACTATGACATGGTCTGGGGCTTTGTTCTCAAAGCAGTTATTTGCAATAACTCTAAAATCATCACCCAAAGAACCAAACCAATATGCTGCAGTATCTAGTAAGTGAGACCCCAAGTCGTGCAGGACGCCTGAGCCCTGATCTCGCCAATCTGAATCCCGAACCAAACGGGCAGTGCCATTTCCATAAAACATCCGGCAGCTGTAGATGCGTCCCAATTCACCCGAAGCTATAACATCCCGCATACGCATAAAATGGGGTTCAAAGCGGTGATTGTAGGCAGTGTAGCAAATAAGATTGTTGTTTCTGGCTAGAGATTGGAGCAGCTCAATATGTACATGTTTCCTTACCCAAAGCGGCTTTTCAACCAGAACATGTTTACCATTGGAAAGAAGGTACTCAATAATTTCAAATTTTGACTGATTAGGTGTGCAGCAGAGTGCGATATCGAATTTCGACAAAGGTACGTCCGAAATATCACGGTAATCGGCCGCTTCATTAAAGGGATCGACGGAACCTACATAGTCATCACGGCAGACCCTGCGACGTTTCTCGCCCTGCACCCCCAAACCTATGACTAGTGCACGCATCGAATTAGTCGTTTAGTTGTATGCAACCTTTTTCTCAATCGTATTTATTTTATTAAGCAAGTCTTCGGGCCCTACCGGCGTATTTCCGTCTTTCTCGCAAACACAAGCTGCTGCTAAAGAACCTATTATTGTGGCCTGAACTGCCGAACCGGTTTGCATCTGTGTCAACGACCCATATGCTAGAAGCGCATCACCAGCACCAACCGCATCAACGAGGTGGTCGACAAATGAGTCTATGGTAAAAAAACTATCCTGCGCATCATGATTGCTATTAACGCAGGTGAGGACTCCACGACCTCCCAGCTTCAGGATAAGCGTTTCGCATTCAGCTAAATCATACAGGTCGGATGCGAGTGATCGAATGGGGGAATCTTGATCCGCCAATGAAAAACGGGCTTCCCTCTCGTTCGGCGTTATCAAATCAAATCCTTTAAAATCTGTAATGTTTCCCCATCGACTTGCAACCTGACTATCGGCAACTCGAAAGCACCCACCGGGGATTGCTTCAATTAGCGGTGATATAGTCCGACGATTAAAGATACCATGTCTAAAGTCACTAAAAACAACCGCGTCAGTTTTTACATTGCTAATCGTATCTGTCAAAGATGCTAACACGCTGTCTCCGATTGAACGGTTATCAAGAGTATCAATTTTTATAAGGCGGTAGCCCTCTGCTACGATAGCATTCTTATTTGTTGTCGGTCGCGTATTGTCTATAAATGGTCTGACCTGCACGCCAGCAGCCTCAAGGTCGTCAAGTGCAAACGTTTTGAACTCATCATCTCCAAAGACTGTTGAGAAAACTACGTCACTGCCGGCCGCACATAAGTGCTTTGCGACAACACCTGCACCCCCAACAAAATCTCTCCGATCTTCGTACAATACGCTTATGGTTGGTGTCTTCGTTTGTCCCCCAATCATCGTGCAGTTTGTTAGACTATCAATAATTGTATCGCCAACAACGTGGACTTTGTGGTTTCCCAAGAGCTTGAGGGTAGATCGCAGTGTTTCAAAGCTTATTTCTTCTCTCTCCATGATTGTGACAAGTTTTTCATGCGCGATAGTTGGGGGTGCTAAGTCGATTAGTTTCGTGGAAGAATATACAAAGTCGCCAGGCGTAAATATGATTTCTCCGCCGTATTCTTCAATCACCGAAATTTCTTCCGCGGTTCTGGGATTAATGCCGTCAGCACCGTATTCATAACCTTTCGCGAAGAAATCTGGTTCCAGAAACTTAAGATTCTCTACAGGTCTCTCATATTGATCAATAATGACGTAGTCGACCATTTCGTATGCCGCTAGGTTGGCTGCCCTCAATTCCTGCGGAACGTGTGGACGGTGTTTTCCTTTGTCTATGTGTTGGTCCGCAGTCAGACTCGCAACAAGGACTTCAGCTTTGCTCTTGGCATATAGCAAGTGCCGGACGTGTCCCGGGTGAACTACGTCAAACACACCATGGCACATAATCACCTTCTGCTGTCTAGGACGAGTTCCTATTGCGTCACGCAATTCTTCCCTTGTCTTTATCTTACCAGCAAACCGTTCTGTGAGAGAAAAAGTCATGAACGTCTTTTCTATTGAGCAAGATCTTTGTGAATCAAATTAGCAGGCGCTATTACTCTTACCTACGTAGTTAAACCATGTCTCCGTTGCTTTGGCTATGGAATCGGGTGTCCATAGAGGAGCATCTTTCCAACTTTCTATTTCAGCCATCATCAAGGAGATCCCATCTGCAAAGGAGACTAACGGTGACCAATTAAGCTCTTGTCTTATTTTGGCAGTATCTGCCCATGTTATGTGCGGCTCGCCTGGCCTTATTGGAATAAACACTTTCTCTCCCCCTAACAGCTCGACAAGCCGATTTATGGTTTGAGGACTGCCAGCGCCGAGGTTCCAGATCTCCCCGTTCAAAGGTGTTTCCGCGGCGGCTAGGAAAGCCGTTGCAACATCTGTTGCGTACAAAAAGTCACGGGCTTGGGAGCCATCCCCGACAACGGTAAATGGCTGATTCTCTATTTTTTGCTTAAGAAATACCCCAAAAACTGCACCGTACGCGCCACTTGTACGTCCACGGATGCCATAGGCATTAAAGATCCTTACTGAGTTAACAGGTAATCCATACACTCGATGCCAGTGCAGCGCTGCCATTTCCCCTTGATACTTAGACAGGGCATAAGGATATTGAGGGCTTATTGAATGATCTTCAGCGGTAGGTGTGCTCGCGATCCCATAACATGATGAGGATGCAGCATAGACTAACTTTTCTACGCACGCGGCGCGGGCAGCCTCCAAAACACTAACTGTGCCTTGTATATTAACTGACATGTAGTCGATAGGATGTGTGATGGACGGGACGATGTCGCCAATCCCTGCAAAATGCAAAACAATATTAACATCTTTGAATAGTGGTGAACTTGGCTTTATCTTGCGAATGTCATCTTGTTCAAAATTTAGGTCTACATTGTTTGCATGGTGTGCCAGATTACTTTCTCTTCCGCCTACTAAGTTATCAACTACCCTTACCGAATACCCTCTAGCCAGCAAACAATCCACCATGTGACTGCCGATAAAACCAGCTCCACCTGTGACAAGAGCAAGGGGTTTAATAGTCATGCGAGGTTACCAGCTTTCAAGGTTCTGACGTTATAGTACACATCATCCGTCATGCTGTTGGGTAATGCATTTGCTTTAAAAGCATCACACAGATCTCTGATTGCTAGTTCGATGGAATACTGTGGTCGAAAACCCAGGGTTCTTTGGATTTTGTCTGAATTGATGTGATACGATCTGCTGTCGTCACTTGGTGTGGTGACTATAGAAATCGGTCCTTTTTCAGGGAACACTTCTTCGACAACTTGTTTTACTAGTTTAGCTAGATCGATAATACTCATGTTCTCGTATCCGACATTGAAGATTTCATCTGCAATGTGTTTGTCATGGGCATTCAAGAACAATTCTACCACATCGCAATAGTCTTGGATGTGAAGGTTTGGGCGCAATTGTGATCCGCCAAAAACTGTAATCTTATTATTCGTAACAGCATGATTTGTTAAAATATTGACCGATAGATCGAGGCGTTGGCGAGGAGCATACCCGCAAACTGTTGCGGGTCGGAATATAACACCAACAAAGTTTTCATTCGTGTGCTTTATTAACAATGGTTCGCATAGTCCCTTATATTTGTTGTAAAGCGTAAGAGGTACCAAGGGGTGGTCTTCGGTTACGTTTGGTCTATTTGACACCCCGTACACAGAACTTGAGGACGCATAGATGAAGCGTTTGATGCCAGATTCTTTCGCCGCCTGCACCATTGGTTCGAAGGCATCCATATTAACTGAAGTAGAGAGCCCCTCATCTAGTTCAAAACTTGCGTCATTGGATATGCAGGCTAGACTTATGAAGGCATCATGCCCTTTTAAGGACGCGCGAAGGTGACTACTGTCGCGAATATCACCACGGATGAGAGTTAGATTTGGATTGTCATGCGGCAGGAAGCTACTCCCAAAATACATGATGTCATAAACACTGACCTTGTATCCTAGAGATAAGAGCTGGGGTACAAGACGGCTTCCACAATATCCAGCACCACCTGTTACGAAGATAGAGTTGAATTTGCGATCCATATTCAAATTCCCAGAGGGTAACTGCAATCATCATGCCGCGGTCAGGTCGTTATTGTGTATCCCGAGGACACTGCATCCCGATAAAACATTTCGACCGTTTCCCGTGAATACTCATCTAAGTCCTTGCCAACAAGTGATAATTTGGCCAACAAATCGTTTGTAACAGTGATAATATGACATCCAATTTGATCTGCTTGGAAGATGTTCAACATTTCCCGCGGGCTTGCCCAAAGCAATTCTGCTTTTGGGCGGCACATCAATGAGTGTAAACAAGCCTTCATATGGGGAACAGGATCGAGGCCGGTGTCAGCAACCCGCCCCGCAAAAACCGAGACTATGGCCTTCGTCTCGGGGTCTAATGCCTCAGCCACTTCTTCTACCTGTGCGACCGTCATAATTGCTGTGATGTTTAAGACCACCCCTTTCTTGGAGAGAGTGTCTATTAGTTGGGTGGCTGATTCACCGCGTGTATTTGTTATTGGAATCTTTACATTGACGTTTTTTCCCCAGGACGCAATCTCTTCAGCTTGGCTTTCCATTTCATCAAACTCGTCTGCAAAAACTTCAAGGGAGACTGGTCGGTCGGTCACTTTTGACAATAACGTTCGCCCGAACGCCTCGTAATCCTTAACCCCTGCATTACGCATTAACGTGGGATTGGTAGTGAAACCTTGAATTAATGGGTTGGCATGCATTTCTAGAATGCTGTCTAGGTCCGCACCGTCGGCAAAGATTTTTATTCTAAGCTCTTCAGCAACTTTCATTTAAAGCTACTTTCGGTCACAAATTTTATATGAATCCGTCTTTGTACCTTGATTTAATATCCAATCGGTTGCTTGTCCGAGTGACGCGGCGGTTTGAGTTGGTGCAGGTGGGCGTGGCTCGGAGTATCCGTGATCAATAAAAATTGGGATAACGCCTGCTTGGCGAGCTGCTTCAACATCGCTCGATCTATCACCAACCATGTAGGAATGATTAAGGTCAATACCTAGCTTGGCCGTAGCCTCCAGTAACATAGCGGCCCCGGGTTTACGGCGATCTGTGGCCTCCTCTTTTGTCTCATAGCAGACCTCAATCTCATCTACTGAAACTTCGGCTCGTAGTCGCTTGTGCATTTCATCGACGATTTTTTTGTCAATCTTACCTGCTCCAACATCAGGTTGGTTGGTGACTACAACAACTAGAAATCCGTTCGTCTTTAATCTGTCAACAGAGGTTGCCGCATCGCCGTAAAGGATAAAGTCTTCTAATCGCTTAGGAGCATAGGAGCGTCCATTGGAGAAAAGGGGAATATTCAGTACGCCATCTCGGTCTAGAAATACTGCTGGCTTGCTCACTGAAACACCTCACCACTTTGTTTCATTTTTTTTCAACAATGGGTGCGATACCAAACAGTGCCATACCACAGCTTGAAAAGCTTCTGTATGAGGGGTGACCAGTGTCTCCTCGACCGTAGGAACTAGAACTACTTCGTCCGCAACTTGACGTGTAAAGCCCCCATCCCGTCCTACAACGGCATATATGCTGAGACTTCGTTTTACAGCCTCTTTTAGGCCATAAACGATATTCATGCTTACATCAGCTGCGACATTCCCCCCACCAACGGAGAACACAAGGATTCCGTCTTTCTTATTTGCGTTGCTTACTCTTAGCCAGCCCGAAAAGACGGTTTCCCAGCCCTCGTCATTGGTGCGCGCGGTTAGTTCCGACACGTTATCCGTTGGCGTATAAGCTTCAACGTCACAAAGTTTGCGAAAATCATTCACGGCATGGCTAGCATTAGCAGCACTTCCACCCACACCAAGTATGAATAGCCGGCCACCCCGCTCTCTAATAGCAGCGATTCCAGCTGCTATTCTCTCAATCGAAGTGACATCCAGCCGACTTGAGATTTCAGCAGCCTGTCTTAAGAACTTTTGTGCGAAGTTTTCCATGCAAACGCCTCTATATATATAGCATGCGGAAAAACGCAATGTGATTGTTACTGTAAAACTGGATAGTCTATTATTCGAGTTAAAGATCAATTAGTAAGATTACTATTCTAAATTTGAAACAACTACTCAGGCAGATTGGAACGCGGCATGGACCAACAGAGCAAGGCAAAAAACAAATTTCGTGATCAATTTTGCCATTTTGTTAGAGACCATGTAGGCGTGGCGGCTCACCAAGACTTGGAGAACGAAGTGGTAAAGTCAACAGAACTAGCCACAGACATTATCGTTGTTGGAAGCAGTATTGTTCATATGGCACGAGCATTGGTAGCTGCGTCTTTTGGAGCGAGAGTGGCAGTGTTAGAGCAAGGTCTATCATATGGTGGAGTGTGGTCGACTGCGGAAACCGTAGGGTTGACTGGCGTCGAGCGTGCACCTCACATTTTTATGCCATGTAAGATTGCGTACAGGTTCATTGAAACGGTACTTGGCATCGAAATGGTTGAAATGGACCCTCAGCCAGTGCTGCTGACTTTGAATGAAAATTGCTCTCTACAATCACAAGAATGTTTCCCGAATTCCACCGTTACATCGCATCCAAACGTGATGTATGAGGGTATTTGCCGCCAACCAAATGGTGGCGCAAATGCCCTATTCAAAAGACTGATTCGATTAGGTGAGGAGATGGGTATCAAGTTTGTTTCT